>Ga0265593_1000936_pt1 | contig 14508 bp, 15 predicted proteins | sample saktaG_8_FD_190136 | JGI IMG/M metagenome (GOLD analysis project Ga0265593, IMG submission 190136) | Saline water microbial communities from Sakinaw Lake, British Columbia, Canada - sak_2011_5_24_36m | ecosystem: Environmental > Aquatic > Non-marine Saline and Alkaline > Saline ...
AAGCTTTGGTTCCTAGCAAAGAGTATGTTTTTGAGGAAAGAGGAGAAAAATTAAGCGAAAATAGTCTAAGATATACCCTTACCAAGGCATTTGCAGGGGTGGGTCTACGGGCGACCCCGCATCAGCTTCGACATGCGTATGCGACGGAGTTATTAAACAATGGAGCTCGAATCGCCGATGTTAGCGAATTGCTCGGTCATTCAAGTATGGCAACGACACAGATTTATACACAATTGGGGAATGCATTAAAAATGGAAAATTATTTACATTCGCATCCCTTGTGTACTAAAGCAGAGGATTCCTGAGTGCTAGAACGACTGTTTAAAAAAATATTTGTTGCTATTATTTCCGGTAAAGATGGATATGATATACAAAGTGTAGTGGTGAAAAACAAAAAAACACTCCATAAAGAGTTTTGCCATTTTGAGGGGGATGTCCCTTCTGCCGTAATGATTCGTTATATTAATGATGTTATTGATCCCTCCCCATTTTTTTACATCAGTACTCTCAATGTTCATGCCAATCAAGGGGCATACGATGGATGTTCAAAGCCCTCAGACCATCTCCAAAATCAAGATACTGTCGGAATTCAAACTCTTTGTCGTGATGAAAAGTGGACACAATATGCGGCACACGATGCACTTTATCAGTTGCGCTCTCATTACAGTACCGTAGGGCTTGATTTTATTTTTTCCCCTTTTTCGATGATTGAGTATTATTTTGCCGATAAGATTAAAAGTTCTTTTGCCTTGTATGCTTTTGGTATGCCGGAGCTTTTTAGTATTGCCATTTTTGATGGTGAAAAACTTGAATACGCTCATCATTATGCACGCGGAAGTTCTAAAAGCGTCAATATCGACAAAGAAGTCTCTGCGATGGAGCTTACCTCTCCTTTATTAGAAGAGGAAAATACAGAAGGGACTATTTTATTGGACGACATAGGGGATCTTGAAGATCTTGATTTGTTGGATGATTTTGGTGAAATTGCCAATCTGGATGATCTTGAAGAGGTCGATGAATTTAGTGAAGACGTCCTTACGTTAGAAGAAAAACGGCAAGAACGAGATCGTAATACCGGTGTGGTTAAAGATGAACTTGATGCTTCAAGCGAAGAGTATGAACGTTTTGGGTTTATCAAAAAAACATTGGAGCGTTTTTATGCCAGTGCGCATTGCCATAATCGTTTTATTGAAACGGTTTGCATCGCCGATACAAGCAGCGGTGGTGATGAGTTGAAGCGGTATTTAGAAGAAGAGCTGTTTTTAAATGTATTGATTCGTAAAGTGGATGTGCGTGAAGGTATCAATGCCTTAGCACAAGCTGAAGTGGAGGGGTTATGAAGTACAGCTTTATTGTTCCTCGTACCAAGCGAATTATCGGCAGTGATATGCGATTGGCTCTTTTCTTCTTTGGTGTAAATATTGCAATGATGAGTGCTGCGTATCTTTTTTTGGAGTATAAAACTACCATATTTAAAGAAAAACACGCATTGTATGCCACGGATATAAAGCAGCTTGATACTTCGACACGTATGCTGGAAGAAAAAATAGTAACCATTGAAGCTGAAATAAAAAAGCATGAGCAAATTTCAACGGACAATACGGTTATGGCAGAGAGCATTCATAACATTTTTGATTTGGCGCCTGACAGTATTACACTGATGCGTGCCGAATTAGAGGAAAAATCGCTTATCCTGTATGGGATTTCTCCCAATAAAGATACCTATAATTTTATGCTCGAGGCCCCTTTGAAATCGATTTTTCATCGAACGTATACGAGCTTTTATCCGATTGAAAACGGATGGTATCATTTTGTATCAACAAATTATCTGGATGATGAGAATTCTACGGAGGTTGTTGAATGAATTTTCGTCTTAATTATCGAACTTTTTATGTAATTCTTCTCTCTTTATTGCTCATGGTGAGTATTATTGCATTTTCGACGTTTGCTTTAATTCCGAAAGGGAAGGAATATCGCTCATTGCGTCTTGAGAATAAAAAAGAGCAAGCGGTTATTGATACTGCACACGAAGATCATGATCTGACGGAGGAAAAATTAAAAAAGCTTGAGGAGAAGAACAAAGATACGATTAAAGCGTATCGGACGGTTTTTAATCCTGAAAAGTTTATGCGACTGAATCGTACACAACTGCAAGATCTTTTTTTAACTGAGATTCATCTTACGGATCAAAATAAATCATTTAAGGTGTATGAAGTCAATGCAACGACTAAAATTACTTCTCCTGAAGTGTTCTACCAATTTTTAGAAAAAGTCAATCACAGCGGATGGATTATAGGGGTTCATTTCCCGGTTCATTTTGAGCGGGATAAAGATTTAATTCGACTCTCTTTTACGATGAAAGTACATCATGTGTCTGAGGGGAAAGAAGAGAAGTAATTCTCTTTATTTCATCTCTTTGGCTCGTGTATGTGCCGCTTGTATTGCCTGCATACACCCCTCACGCACCCCACAGGCTTCCAATGCTCCATATCCAGCAGCAGTGGTTCCTCCTGGACTCATGACGTTGTCTTTGAGCAGCGCAGGGTGAATGGTTTGGATCAGTTCCCCGAAGCCTTTAAAAAGACCACGCATCAAAACCATTGCATCCTCACGTTTTAACCCTTCACGCACTGCTCCATCACTCAAAGCTTCTGCAATAAGTGCGAGATAGGCAGGTCCGCTTCCGCTAAGTGCGGTCGCAATGTCAAGTTCTTTTTCACTGGAAAGCCATAGTGCATTACCAATTGTTTCAAATATAGACATTGCAAAAGATTTTAACTCACTGTCACCCACCAATGCGGTCATCGAAAGAGCTTTTTCTGCAGCAAGATTGGGCATTGCACGTACGTAGTGATGTGCATCAATTGTATGAAGTGATTCGAGTGATGCTCCTGCAAGTACCGAATAGAGTGCACGGGCTTTATCTTTTAGTAATGGGGCAACTTCCGTAAGATTTGAGGGCTTAATGCAAAGAATGATGTTCTTATCCTGAATGGTTGCATCAATGTAAAGAGTTTTTTCAATTTTTACCCCTAACTGGGCTTCAAATTCCTCTAATTTCTGTTTGCTCCGTCCGATTACTTCGAGGGGATAGTTCTTTTTTAATCCTTGTGCAAGTGCAAGTGCCATTTTTCCATTTCCGATGAGGGTGATGGATGTTTTAGTCATCGGTTCGATCTTTGAGGTAGTTTTTAATAGGTTCTGCAATACTAAATTCAGAACTGTTATCGATGATAATTTGAGCCATTTGTCCATTATCTGTATTAAAAATCACAGGTGCGGCAAAGTTGATGTTAGAGTTTTCAATAGGTGTCGTAAGAATAACAATTGCATAGATAAGAAGATTGCTGTTTTCATTAATCTCCATAAGCGCTTGCAGTGAAGCAGGAATATCAAAAGCGTACTCACGTAAAACATAGGGATTAATGAGGGTAAATGACGGACCTTCTCCGACGCTTTCTAAACGCATAAAAATATCATCAATCTTTTTGAGTTCCATGTGTTGGATGGACTCAAATCCAAGTAGGGGGAGTTTTAATTCAAATTGCATTAGGACCTCTTGTGGTTAGGAATTAGTTTGATTTTAACACAAAAAAGGTTCAACAATGTAGTATTAATCTCTTTTTGGTAAAATTGTCACTACTTTAATAAAAAATGGATAAGCGATGAATATGATTCGAGGTGTGATAGCGGCGGTTGCCGTGATTTTTTTTATGAGTGGATGCGGTGGCAAAGAGTTGGATGAGTACAACAAACCTGCTGATTATTGGTACGAAAAAATGATTTCAGCGGTATCAACCGGGAACCTTGAGAAAGCAGACAGTTATTTTAGTTCATTGCAAAGTGAGCATATCGGTTCGCCATTGCTGGTTGAAGCAACCTTGATTATGGCGCAAGCGCACATGGCGTATGAAGAATATTTACTGAGTGAGCATTTCTTGGATGAATACAATCGTCGTTATGCTTCGCGTGAGGGTCGTGAATACGCTGAATTTTTGAAAATCAAATCAAAATTTTTAGCATTACCCAATCCTGGACGGGATCAAGGACTGATAGACGAGACATTAAAAGGGGTAAATGTGTTTAAAGCAAATTATCCTTATTCGACTTATATGCCACTTGTCAATACGATGGAAACGCAATTGCAGCTCGCACGTGCCACCTTAAATGAACAAATTGCACAACTGTATAAGCGATTGGGAAAACCAAAGGGGACTGCGTATTATTCCAACATTGCTCCTGTGACATGGATCGATCACTCTACCATTATTCCGGCAAATGTTTCATGGTATAGAGAGATGTTTGAGGGAGATGGATCCAGCAGCTGGTATGCATTTATGATTCCACAGACTCGCAGTGTTGTCTCTATGGATGATAATATTACACAATAATTTTTAAGGAAATAAATATTTATGCAACTCAGTAACTATGCCGCTTTTCCAACTACTTTGCCCGTAATTGCCGAAGACGAGCTTTTTTTATACCCTTTTATGATTTCACCCCTCTTTTTGAGCGATGAAAAAAACATAGCCGCTGCCGCTGAAGCGATTGAAAACAATTCATTGATCATTGTGTGTCCTGTAAAACCGGAGCATGAAGGGTCACGCGAGGCGGATGCTATTTACGATGCTGGAGTTATTGGATCGATTATGCGCAAAGTGGTTCTCCCTGATGGACGTATTAAAGTACTGTTTCAAGGGTTAGCTCGCGGACATATTACTGATATGATGCATGATAATCCCTTGCGTGCACACGTCGATCTTATTCAATCTTCGAGCGTTAATCCACTGAAAATGGATGCTATTTTAGAGATTTTACGCGAAAAAGTGCGTGCTTTATCTCAGGTGAGTAACTATTTTCCTCCCGATTTATTGCGCACCATAGAGGAAAACCACGAATACAATCGTATTGTTGATTTGATTTCCAGCTCTATTAAAATGAAAAAAGAGAATGCGTATAAACTTTTTGTTGAACGTGATCCTGAAAAACGGTTTTTGATGCTTATCGATGAGCTCATCGAAGAGACTGAGGCCAATAAGCTCCAAAAAGAGATACGCTCCAAAGTGCATACCCGTATTGAAAAAGTGAATAAAGAGTATTTCCTCAAAGAACAGCTCAAGCAGATTCAAAAAGAGCTGGGTACAGACACTCACCGTGAAGAAGAGATCGAAGAGTTTCGTAAAAAGCTTGAAGCCAAAAAAGACAAAATGCATGCAGATGCGTACAAAGAGACCTCTAAACAGCTGGAGCGCTTTGCCCGTATGCACCCTGATAGCGGGGACGCTGGGATGTTGCAAACGTATTTAGAGTACGTTCTTGAAATTCCGTTTGGGGAAGAGGCGAAAAAAGCGCTCAATGTACATGATGTTGAAGCGCAGCTCAATAAAGACCATTTTTCACTTAAAAAGCCTAAGCAACGGATTTCAGAGTATTTTTCCGTGCGTGAGTTGTTGGAACTTCGAGGATATGCTGACAAAGAGGGTCGTGGAGCAATTTTGTGTTTTGCGGGTCCTCCGGGTGTGGGTAAAACTTCTCTTGCCAACTCTATTGCTACAGCGCTTAAGCGTCCATTGGTGCGAATTGCACTGGGCGGGCTTGAAGATGTCAATGAGCTTCGAGGTCATCGTCGTACTTATGTGGGTGCGATGCCGGGACGTATTGTCCAAGGGGTGATTGAAGCCAAAAAGATGAATCCAATCATCGTCCTTGATGAGATCGATAAAGTGTCAAAATCGCATCGCGGTGATCCAACTGCGGTATTGTTGGAGATTTTAGATCCTGAGCAAAATACCCATTTTAGAGATTATTATCTCAATTTTAATCTCGATTTGAGCAAGGCTATTTTTATTGCCACGGCAAATGACGTAGGACAAATCCCCGGACCGTTGCGCGATCGTATGGAGTTTATTGCTGTGAGTTCGTACACGCCTCAGGAAAAATATGAAATTGCCAAACAGTATCTCATCCCGCAAGAGCTTAAAAAACACGGACTTAAACCTTCGGAACTTTCCATCTCTAAAACAGCATTGATGGATGTCATCGAAAAACATACGAGAGAAGCGGGAGTGCGAAATCTACGCCGACGTGTGGCGGATATTGTCCGTAAAACAGCCAAAAAGATTCTCGAAGACCCCAGTGTTTTAAAAGTGAGTGTAACGCTCAAAAATCTCAAAGACTTTTTGGAAAAAACGGTATTTGAAATCGAAAAAACCGATCATATCAACCGTGTCGGTGTGGTGAACGGTTTGGCATGGACGGCGGTTGGCGGTGATGTTCTCAAAATCGAAGCCATTCGAATCAATGGAAAAGGGACATTGCAACTCACGGGAAGTTTGGGCGATGTGATGAAAGAATCTGCACGTATTGCCCTCTCGGTGGTGAAAACTCTTATCGACACGGGTAAGATTACCGTTGACCACTCGATCATCCCTCTAAGTGTCACAGAGCGTGAGAATAATACCCCTGTGGATGCGAGTGAAGTGTACAAGCGTTTTGATTTGCACGTTCACGTCCCTGATGGAGCAACGCCCAAAGACGGACCAAGTGCGGGAATCGCAATGTGTACGGTTATCGCCTCTATTTTGACGGAGAAAAAAGTGCGTGCCGACATTGCAATGACGGGCGAAGTATCTTTGACCGGAAATGTTCTCCCTATTGGCGGACTCAAAGAGAAGCTAATTGCTGCTCACCGTGCAGGGATGAAGTTAGCGCTTATTCCACAAAAAAATTATGAGCGTGATTTAGTAGACATTCCCGATGAGGTCAAAAGTGTTCTTGAAATCCGTGGTGTTAGTCGCATTGAAGAGGTTTTAGCGGCTCTTTTAATCGACGTATAGCCGTATAGGCTTTGGGTTCACCATAGAGAAACCCACGTAGTTTTGGGTTAATTTTTAGTTTTCTGCACTCTTCTTTGAATCCTTTATCCATGATGACATTGGGATGATAGGGGGAGATAAACGTTAGGTTATCTTCTATGGATACGATGTATTTTCGTGAGATAACACAGCTTTTTTCTTTTTTTAAATCCTCTTTTTCACTGCTGCTCATGAGTATCCCCAGAGTTTTTAGCTGTTGATCGATTCCGTAAATCAGAGAACGCAGATTGATGGGATTTTCACTCCAATACAATCCATCACACTCTTCAAAATGGATTGTTTCAATAAGATTTTCGTTGTCTTCTTCGAGATAACGAAAGCTTCGGCGCAGTGCATCGGTATGTTCACGCATAAGGGGGGTGCTAAATTGATGGCGAAAACGGTTTCGAGTGTATTTCTCATCATGATTGCTTTCATCAATAAAATGAGAGAGTTGATGTTCGCTCAAGTATTCTTCAATTTCTTGACGATCGTGTTGGAGAAGAGGACGAATAAGAGTAATGTCTCCTCGTTTATCCATCGATTTAACACCGAGCAGCTCAGGTAATCCACAGCCACGACACAACTGCATCATGAGCCACTCTAAACGGTCATTAAGTTGATGGGCGGTGAGGAGATAAGTGTAGTGGTGCTTTTTTATCAGATACTCAAAGAATTGATACCGTTGGGTACGTGCATGATGTTCAAAATTACTGCCGCTTAGATGACAAGAGTGGACATAGCAGTGTAAGCCATGTGCTTGTGCGAGTACTTCAGCACTGGAGGCTTCCTCGTCGCTGGTGGGGCGGGTATGGTAGTTTACGTGAGCAATATCAAAGGCAATAGAGTTTTCGAGTAAAAGATGAAAGAGGGCACTAGAATCAACTCCGCCCGAGAAGGCTAAGAGAACTTTCCCCTCTTTTAGGCGGTCAAGATGTAAAAGTTCACGCATCGCCTGTGATGGTCGCTAATAAATGAGTTCCTGAGAGTTCTGAGATGCGGGCACGGTACATTTTCCCATACGTCAGCTCATTATCAATCTCACGGTCATTGACATAGATTTCCCCATCCACATCAGGTGTCCAGTTCAGCGCTCGTGCACTAAGAAGGAACTCATGTTCGTCACTCTCACCGTCTATGACGAGAGAAATTTCAGTGTCAACGAGTTTTTGAAGGCTTTCAATTTCGATTTTAGAGGCGATTTTTCCCAGTTTTTTGGCACGGGCATTGATGACTTTGGTTGGGATTTTATCTTCTAGGGTATAAGCACTTGTCCCCTCTTCATCCGAATAGCTAAAGACATTAAGACGATCAAAGCCAAAAGTAGCGGCAAATTTTGCCATCTCTTCAAACATTGCTTCAGTTTCGAAAGGATGTCCGACGATGAAGCTGGTGCGGATGAATGCGTTTGGCAATGCTTTCATCGCATTGAGAAGTTCGAGGGTTTTTTCTTTTCCAAAACCCCGCTTCATGATGCGAAGCATATCGTCGTTGATATGTTGGATAGGCATATCAAAATAGTTATGAAACAGTTTCGAGTCGCCGATGGTTTTGATAAGTTTTAGGGTTGTCGTCGAAGGATAAAGATATAAAATTCGCGCACTTTTAACACCGTCGATGAGTTCGATACGTTTGATAAGATGGATAAGCCCATCAGGGATATTTTGGTCACGCAGATATGAGCTGGAGTCTTGAGAGACGAAACTAAAGTCATAGTATCCTTTCGCAACAAGTCCTTCAACTTCACGTGCGACACTCTCCAAATCTCTGGAATTGAGTTTCCCTTTGAACGACGGGATGGCGCAAAAACTGCATTGCTGATTGCACCCTTCGGAGAGTTTGATGTAGGCATGATAGGTCGAACCCGTCACAACACGTTCAGCCCCGTCGATGAGGTACACTTCAGGAGAAAAACGGCTTTGTTTGAGGGCTAAAAGTTCATCAATTTTATCGTAATCACCAACGCCTGTAAAAATATCTACTTCTGTGAGTTCTTTTGCGAGATCATCTTTGTATCGTTCGCTCAAACACCCTGCCATGACTAAAACGGACTCTTTTTTACGTCCTGCATTGAGGTTAAAAACGGTGTTAAGGGACTCTTGTTTTGCTGCATCGATGAATCCGCAGGTATTGACAATAATGACATCCGCATCCGTACCATCATCGGTCATGGTATAGTTTTGAAGTCGTCCTAGCATGACCTCGGTGTCAACGAGATTTTTGGTACAACCCAATGATACGATGTGAAGTTTTTTGGTCATTTCGAGCCTTGATAAAATATTACCGTCATTATATCAAAGTCAGTTTTGGATAGACTTTTGTTATGAAAATTAACTATGACGTCCTTATTTTAGGAGCTGGTGCTGGCGGATTGATGTGCGCGGCACAGCTCACAGAAAAAACTTCTCTAAAAATCGCCATTATCGAAGGCAATACAAAGCCCGCATTAAAACTCAAAGCGTCTGGCGGAGGAAAATGCAATCTTACGAATGTGGAAGTGGATGCGAGCCATTTTTTAGGAAATGAATCTTTGGTGTCAAATGCACTCAGTACTTTTTCTAAAGAAGCTCTATTGGAGTATTTTCATAATGGCGGGCTTCGTCCCGTAATTCGAAAAGAGCGGTATTATTTTTGTCAGAAAAGTTCGGATGAAGTGATTTCGATTTTAGTGGGGCGTGCTCGTGGATGTGAAATGCTTTTGGGGCATAAAATTTTGAGTGTTGAAGGAAGAAACCCTTTCGTAGTGATTACCGATAAGGGGAAATTCATGGCCTCTACTATCGTCGTTGCAACGGGCGGTGCGAGTTACAAAGAACTGGGTGCCAGTGATATTGGTCTTAAAATTGCGCAGGATTATGGACATAAAATAGTTCCGTTTGCCCCGGCATTGGTGGGCTTGACCCTGCAGCCCAAAGAGTTTTGGATGAAAGAACTGAGCGGAATTAGTTTTCCCTCTCGCATCCGAGTGGGCGAAAAAGTTCTGGATGAAGATTTACTTTTTGCGCATAAGGGTATCAGCGGTCCAGTAGTTCTTTCCACATCGTTGTATTGGCACAAAGGCGAAATCTCTATTGACTTTTGTCCTGATTTGGAGTTAGAAAAACTTTTCAAAGAAAAAAAGCTTCTTAGTACGGCACTTCCTCTACCTAAACGATTTATCAAAGCATTTTTAGAAGCAATTGCTTTAGAGGATAAACCGTGCAATCGCCTAAGCCCAGAAGAGCGTGAAAAATTATCAAAAATTCAAAATTACACCATGGCAGCCTCAGGGACATTTGGACTTACCAAAGCCGAAGTGTGTCGCGGTGGTATAGCAGCTTCGGAAATTAACCCGCTCACGATGGAGAGCTGTATGGTAAAAGGGCTCTATTTTATCGGTGAAACCGTAGATGTTACGGGAGAACTTGGGGGCTATAACTTTCAATGGGCGTTTAGCAGTGCCGTAGTATGTTCATCGGGAATTGCTAAGAACAGTTTGAAGTACTGATATAATCAATCCAAAAGCTTTTTGCAAGGGATATTTTATGCAGCGTAAACGTGTCATTATCATCGGTGGTGGATACGCAGGGGTAGAAGCGCTCAAGGTTTTAGCGACCTGTGGGCTATGTGATGTGGTTCTTATCGATCAGCATCCGTACCATTATCTCCAGACTGAAGTGTATGAACTTATCGCCAATGAGTGTTCGATAACGCGTGTTACGATTGATCTACTAGCATTGTGTTTGAGTTATGGAGAGCATGTTACGTACATCAAAGACACTATTCGTGAGATTGATTTTGATTCCAAGCATATTATCGGTCAAACGTCGGGACATTCATATGATTATCTGCTGATGTGTACAGGGAGTAAAACAGCGTACAACGACACAACTGTAGGGCTCAGAGCGCATTCACACGGTGTTAAAACTTTGCCCGCCGCGTTGGCATTTAAACAGCAGTTTGAGCAGCGTTTGTATGAACGTATGGAAAGCGAGGGCGGGTGGTGCAGTGAGCCTTTTAATGTCGTTATCGGCGGCGGTGGACTTAGCGGTGTGGAGATTGCGGCCGAAATGGCCCATTATATTCGTGTATTTCACCAAGACAACACCCTTACATGTGACAATATTCATATCTTTTTAATCATTCCGCATGAGAGTGTTCTGGAGGGGATGGAAGACTATCTGATTACGCAAGCTACTAAGAGACTCTTAGCGCTTGGGGTAAAAATCATCAACCATTCCCGTATTACATCAGTCGAAGAGCATAGGTTGATCTTGAATGGAACCGAACCGATTTGTTTTGATTTTATGATTTTTACAGGAGGGATTGTTGCATCAACACTCACCAGTGGGTTGAATGTAGAAAAAAATAAAAAATCGCAACTTATTGTTGATAAATTTTTACGAGTACCCTTGCACGATTGTGTTTTTGCAGCAGGAGATATTGCCGAGCTTCGTGAGATCACAGGTAAAATGCTACCACCGACAGCCCAAAGTGCGGAACAAAGCGGCGTATTGGCCGCTAATAACATCGTAGCGTTACTGCAAGGACGGGCAATGAGAGAATACAATATTCAGATGCACGGGATGATGATTGCACTTGGGGGTAATTATGCGAGTGTATCGTTATTGGGCTGGATAAGGGTGAGCGGTTTTTTAGGTCATATTCTGAAAAAGATTATTATGCGCAGTTATCGGTATATGCTCCATATTCAGTGTGCTAAAGGGATTAAAAAAATGGCGAAATTTAAAAGCCGTTGTGGAATTTAATCTTATCTCGAGTAAAATGCACTATTAAACCTAAAGATTGTGGAGCTTGCGTATGATACTTTTAGCCGGACCATGCGTCATTGAGAGTGAAGAGTCGATATTTAAAATTGCCAAAAGTTTAGAGCGTTATCACAACGATCCGCGATTTGATTTTTATTTTAAATCGAGTTTTGACAAAGCTAATCGCACCTCACTGGACAGTTACCGAGGTCCTGGGCTTGAAGAGGGTTTACGGATTTTGCAAAAAGTCAAAGAGGATTTTGGATATAAAATCGTTACCGATGTTCACGAGAGCTATCAAGTCCCCATTGCCGCAGAAGTGATTGATATGATTCAAATTCCCGCTTTTTTGTGTCGTCAAACCGATTTATTGGTAGCCGCTGCAAAAACGGATAAAATTGTTAATATCAAAAAAGGGCAGTTTATGACCCCAAGCGATATGCAGTATTCGGTGGCAAAAGTGCTTAAAACGCGCGGATGTGATGAGGTGACATACGAAGCATCACAAAAAAATGGCGTTTTGTTGTGTGAGCGCGGAAGTACGTTTGGATACGGAAATCTCGTCGTTGATATGCGCTCTCTCCCTATTATGCGCCAATTTGCTCCGGTCATCTTTGACGCGACTCATTCGGTCCAGATGCCGGGAACGGGAACAGGGAAAACGGGCGGCGACAGCTCCATGGTTCCACACCTCGCACGCGCTGCTGCAGCCGTCGGAGTCGATGGATTTTTCTTTGAAACTCATTTTGATCCCATTTGTGCTTTGAGTGACGGTCCAAATATGTTAAAATTAGAACAATTAGAAGAACTCAGTGAGAAATTATTGCAGTTGGATGCTATAAAATAAGTCGTTATTCCCGCGAAGGCGGGAATCTAGCTGGATCCCCGCTTTCGCGGGGATGACAAATACTAAACTAAAAGGAATTTTATGAAACTTATTGAAGGTAAGCTCAGCGTTATAAACGGCAAAAAAGTCGCAATCGTTAGCACACGATGGAACCATTTTATCGTAGACAGACTCGTTGAGGGGGCAAAAGACGCTTTTTCTCGACATGGCGGAAATGATGAAGATTTGACTCATGTTTTAGCTCCGGGTGCGTTCGAGCTTCCGATGGTAATCGATCAGCTTTTAAATAGTGGAAAATACGATGCAGTCTGTGCATTGGGTGCAGTCATCCGAGGCTCGACTCCCCATTTTGATTACGTATCCGCAGAAGCTACCAAGGGGATTGCAACGGTAAGCTTAAAGCATAGAAAACCTGTCTCTTTTGGACTTTTGACCACCGATACCATCGAACAAGCGATTGAACGTGCAGGGACAAAAGCAGGGAACAAAGGGTTTGAAGCGATGACAGTTGTCATTGAATTACTTGATCTTTATGAAGCGATGGAGGGATAATGGCAACACGTCATCAAGCCCGCATGGCGGTTGTAAGTCTTTTGTATGCCTATGATTTAGGAAACCAAAGTATCGCAGATTTTAGCGATGAGATTATGGAAGAGAAAAAAATCCGTAACAAACAGCGTGATTTCGCGATGGATTTGTTTCGTGGTGTGACGGAACATTTGGTTGAAGTAGATGAAGCGATCGAAAAACATCTAAAAGATTGGGATTTTGACCGTTTGGGTTCTATCGAGCGGGCAACATTGCGTTTGGGTGCGTATGAGATTATGTACGGCGAGCTCGATTCTGCGGTAATTATCAACGAAGCGATCGAAGTGACCAAAGCATTTGGGAGCGAGCAATCTCCTAAATTTATTAATGGTGTCCTCGACGCGATTTCAAAAGACAAGTAGAACAGTAGATGCGACTTACCAAAGAACAAGCCCTTGATTACATTCGCAACGGTGATTTAAAAGAACTGGGTCGTATGGCGACAGCACGTAAAAAAGAGCTTCATCCGCAAGGGATTACTACCTTTGTGGTTGACCGAAATATCAACTATACCAATGTCTGCTGGGTGGATTGCAAATTTTGTGCTTTTTATCGCAGTCCTAAAGACAGTGAAGCATACGTACTGACTTTCGAAGAAATCGACCAAAAAATCGACGAACTTCTCGAAATCGGCGGAACACAGATTTTATTCCAAGGCGGTGTTCATCCGAAGCTCAAAATCGACTGGTACGAAGATTTAGTCGAACATATTCACGTGAAATATCCAACGATTACGATTCACGGATTTTCCTCGATAGAGCTGGATTACATCGCCAAAGTCTCTCATATCACCATCCAAGAGTGTTTGGCACGGTTACACGCCAAAGGGCTTGCCTCGATTCCTGGTGCGGGTGCAGAAATCCTCAGCGATCGTGTTCGTGACATCATCGCACCTAAAAAGATTGACAGTGAAGTATGGCTCCATGTTCACCGTGAAGCGCATAAGTTGGGGATTAAATCAACAGCAACGATGATGTACGGGACAGTGGAAACGGATGAAGAGATTATCGAGCATTGGAATCTCATTCGTGACCTCCAAGATGAGACGGGCGGTTTTAGAGCCTATATCATGTGGTCGTTTCAGGGGATGAATACTCAGCTCATGGAAGAGCATCCAGAAATTGAGAAGCAATCTTCTAATCGTTATTTGAGACTGCTTGCAGTATCACGATTATTTTTGGATAATTTCGAGAATATCCAAAGTTCATGGGTCACCCAAGGACCCTATATCGGTCAAATGGCACTACTGTATGGAGCCAATGATTTGGGCTCCACGATGATGGAAGAGAACGTCGTGCGCAGTGCAGGGGCAGGCTTTCGGATGGCAAAAGAGGAGATGATACGTCTTATCCATGACATCGGTGAAACTCCGGCGATTCGTAATACGGCGTATGAGATACTTGAGAAATTCGCTTGAAGTTTTTAACCGTTATTATTTTATTTTTAGGGCATACACTTATGGCAAGTACAT
>Ga0265593_1000941_pt1 | contig 14442 bp, 12 predicted proteins | sample saktaG_8_FD_190136 | JGI IMG/M metagenome (GOLD analysis project Ga0265593, IMG submission 190136) | Saline water microbial communities from Sakinaw Lake, British Columbia, Canada - sak_2011_5_24_36m | ecosystem: Environmental > Aquatic > Non-marine Saline and Alkaline > Saline ...
AATCATATATATGAGGAGGTTATAGATGGAAGACCGCCACTTGCTTTACCGCGTGGAGGAAGGCGTGGGATACATCATGATTAACAGGGAGGCGCAGAGAAACGCTATAACGCCCGAAGCGCTGGCTCTGTTCCATGAGTATCTGGACGAGGCGGAAAAGGACGAAAAAGTCCGGGCCATCATGGTTACCGGCGCAGGGGACAAGGCGTTCTGCACGGGGGCGCAGCTGAGCATGGGGGTCACCAGCGGGGTCAAGGATATCTTTGCCAGCTATGCAGACCTTCTGAACCGCATCGTCAGTTTCCCCAAACCGACCGTTGCCTGCGTCAAAGGATTTTGCCTGGCAGGCGGCATGGGATTCATGCTTGCCTGCGATATCGTAATTGCCAGCGATGACTCCAAATTCGGGACGCCGGAGGTGAATGTCGGCCTGTGGCCCATGATGATCGGCGCGCTCATATTCCGCAATGTGCTCCAGAAAAAGGCCATGGAGATGATCCTGCTGGGAGAAAGGATGACAGCCCAGGAGGCGCTTGCCATGGGGCTCATTACCAGGGTTGTTCCTGCAGCAGACCTTGACGCGGAAGTGAGTAAAGTGCTCGGCATCCTCACTTCGAAGAGCCCCATCGGGATGAGAATGGGGAAACAGGCCTTTTATGCCGCGGCGAATATGCCTTTGAAGGAGTCCCTCAACTACCTTTCGGAGAAGATCAAGGAGGTTGCCGGTACGGAAGACGCCAGAGAGGGAATAACCGCCTTTATAGAGAAGAGGCCGCCCAATTTCACAGGGAAATAACGGCTGCTTTTAATGGACCTGATATATTAAGAATCATATTTAAGAAAGAGCGGGAGGATAGCCGTGAGTTTTGAGAGCAGAAAAGGTAAAGACAAGGTGATTATCGCGAATTGCAGCGGCTTCTTCGGGGACCGGCTGTCTGCCGCAGCCGAAATGGTGCGGGGAGGCCCCATAGATGTTCTTACAGGCGATTACCTGGCGGAGCTCACCATGGCGCTGCTCTTCCGGCTTAAAATGAAAAACCCTGAGGCGGGATATACCCCGACCTTCCTCAAACAGATGGAAGAGATCATGGGAGAATGCCTCGATAAAAAAATCAAGGTGGTATCCAACGCCGGCGGATTGAACCCCCGCGGGCTTGCAGCGGAGCTGCGAAAGATAGCAGAGAAGCTGGGGCTGCATCCGAAAATTGCCTGCATCGAGGGGGACGATCTGATGGCGCTGATTGGTGAACTTCAGGAGGCAGGAGAGTCCCTCGTTCACCTTGATAAAGGTATCTCGCTGAAAGACGGGGGCCTGGTGCCCATCACCGCAAATGCTTATCTTGGGGGTTGGGGAATTGCCGAGGCCCTGGAAAGAGGCGCCGATATCGTGGTCAACGGCCGCGTCGCCGACGCCTCGCTGGTAATGGGGCCGGCGGCCTGGTGGTTTGGATGGAAGCGCGATGACTGGGACAAGCTTGCCGGCTCAGCGGTGGCAGGGCACATTGTTGAGTGCGCAGCCCAGGCTACGGGCGGGAATTATTCCTTCATCGACGAAGTACCGTCATTCCTCAAGGTCGGTTATCCCATAGCCGAAATATTCGCTGACGGTTCATCGGTCATCACCAAGCACCCGGGTACAGGAGGTCTCGTTTCCGTGGACACCGTCAAGGCGCAGCTGCTCTACGAGATCAGGGAACCCACCTATCTGACTCCCGATGTTTCAGCCCGCTTCGATACCATCAATATGTCCCAGGAAGCGCCCGACCGCGTCAGGATATCCGGCGTGCTCGGCGCGCCGCCCCCCGAGACCACCAAGGTATGCATCAACTGTCTGGGAGGGTACAGGAATTCGACGACCGTTGTACTGACCGGTCTCGATATCGAAAAAAAGGCCAAAATAGTCGAGGATGCAGTCTTCGACAGCCTGGGCGGGAGAGGTCAGTACGCCCTCGAAGAAGTGCAGCTTGCCAGGACTAACAAAGAAGATCCCGAGATAAATGAAGAGGCCTTTGCCTATCTGCGGATATCCGTCATGGACCGCGACCAGAAGAAGGTCGATAGGTTTTCTTCGACGATCATCGAGCTCGCGCTGGCAAACGTCCCCGGTTTCACCTTAACTGCCCCCCCGGCCAAAGGGACCATGGCAATCATCCACTGGCCGGCTCTCATTACCCAAAGCCGCGTCACCCAGAAAATTATGATTAACGGCGACGAGTTTTCCGTTGGTTTTACTCCGTCCGGGGCTGCGGCGCCGTCTCCAAAGGCGCAGCAAGCGCCGATACCACCCGCGCCGGCGGGTAAGAAGGTGAAAATACCCTTCGGCCGCATCTACGCAACCCGCTCCGGCGACAAGGGGGGCAATGCCAATCTCGGTGTCTGGGGAAAGACGCCCGAAGCATATGCCTTTCTCAAAGATTTCCTGACCATCGAAAAACTGAAGGAGCTCCTCAAGGACATGCGTGGATATGAGATCGAACGCTACGAGATTCCCAATCTTCTCGCCGTAAATTTCTATATCAGGGGCGTCCTCGGTGAAGGCGTGGCTGCGTCGCTGAGAAGCGATCCCCAGGCCAAGACCCTGGGCGAGTACCTGCGCGCAAAGGTTATAGAGGCGCCGCAGTCTATTGTTCCATGATTACGCCAGCTCATCGCAGATAAAATATCGCCGGAAGGCAAGAAGCCGCCCGGCGGAAAAAGGAGGTTGTTAGATGACAGTATACGATGAAAAAACCTGGGGCAAGTGGTACGATCCACAGCTAAGTGCGGAGATGAAAGCCGTAGAGGAGACGTACGTGGATCTCCTGGAGAGGGGTCTGAAATTCCGGCCGGAGGTGGTGGCCTTCCATTTTCTGGGGGTCACATTCACATATAAAGAGCTTGACAGACTCTCGATGAGGTTTGCGTCATATATACGCAAACAGGGATGCAATCCGGGTGATGTGGTGGGCATCAATCTTCCCAACCTCCCTCAGTATCTCATCGCCCTGGCAGGCGCTCTGCGCGCCGGATGCGTGGTCACCGGCGTCTCTCCCCTTCTCACGCCGAAGGAGATGGCCTACCAGTTGAATGATGCAGGCGCCAGTGTGCTGGTAACACTGGATGCGATCTATGAAAACCGCGTGCAGAAGATAAAGAACGATATTCCACACGTTAAATGTATCGTTACAACCAGTATTGCGGACTATCTCCCTCCGCTCAAGCGCGTCCTGGGCAAACTCCTGAAGAAGATCCCCTCCGGAAAAGTGGAGCCGATCGCGGGAAAAGAGGTGATATCTTTCAAAGGCCTTATCGCGAATACTTTGCCCGATATTGCTAAGCCGTCCGTCAAGCTCGATGATACCTGTCTGATACAGTATACCGGCGGCACTACCGGCACTCCCAAGGGCGCGGTCCTCACCCATTGGAATATGGTTTCCAATCTCACACAGGGAAAACAGTGGCTCGATCTCCAGATGGACGGCGGCACCGTCTGCTCCGGCTTCCCCTTCTTCCACATGGCGGGACTCTATTTCGGGATGGTCTCCATGTCGCTGGCCTTCACCCAGTGCCTGATCCCGGACCCCAGGAACACCAAGAATATATGTGAAGAGATCTCGGCGCACCCTCCGATGATGATGCTCATGGTCCCCTCTCTCTACCAGATGCTGATAGATGCCCCGGCGTTTTCAAAGATCGATTTTTCTACCTGCAAAGCCTGCATCTCCGGCGCGTCACCATTCTCCAAGGAGGCCATCAATGCGCTCGAGTCTATCGTGGGCCTGGGTAAAGTGGTCGAACTCTACGGGATGACCGAAGCGAGCCCGATCATCACGATGAACCCCTTAAAGGGAAAGAAGAAGATCGGCTCGGTGGGAGTCCCCCTCCAGAGCACCCAGGTCAAGCTTGTCGATGTTGAAACCGGAAAGAAAGAGGTCACCCTGGGTGAAGTGGGGGAGATCATAGTTCGCGGACCCCAGGTGATGAAAGGGTATCACAACAAGCCGGAAGAGACGGACAATACGCTGCGTGAATTCCAGGGCGCCAAGTGGCTCTATACCGGCGATGTAGCGCGGATGGACGAGGACGGGTACTTCTACATCGCCGACAGGACAAAGGACATGCTGATTGTGGGGGGATATAAGGTGTTCTCCCGCGAGGTGGAGGATGTGCTCAGCGAGCACAGGGCAGTCGAGTTATGCGCGATCATAGGGTTAGCCAACCCGGACCGTCCCGACAGCCAGATCGTGAAAGCGGTCATCCAGCTCACCAAGGATGCACAGGGGAAAGATCCCGAAGTAATTAAAAAAGACATACTCGAACATTGCAAAGAGAACCTTGCGCCCTACAAAGTTCCCAAAATGATTGTATTTATGGAGGCGTTACCCCTTACATCTGTGGGCAAAGTGGATAAGAAGGCGCTCAGATGAGCGCAGCGTGCCAAATCCCGTCGAGAGAAAAGGAGAATAAGTAATGTATTTCAACGAGACGCACGATGCTTTCAGGGCATCGATAAAGAAGTTTGTCGATAAGGAGATCAATCCCCATATGAATGAATGGGAGAAGACTACAGCTCCCCTTCACGAGCTTTTCAAGAAGATGGGTGATCTCGGGTTCCTGGGCATCCGCTACGATCCGAAATACGGTGGAGGTGGACTGGATTACTGGTTCGAGACGGTCATGCTGGAAGAGATCGGACACATCAAAGGCATGGGCGTTTCAACGGCCATCGCCGTCCAGACGAACATGGCCACACCGGCCATCGCGGCCATCGGTAGCGAGTACCTCAAGGAGACTTATCTCAAGCCGGCCATCGCCGGCGACATGGTCTCTGCCATTGCCGTGACCGAGCCGGATGCGGGCTCCGATGTCCGTGCCATGAAGTCCAGGGCGGTCAAGAAAGACGGTTACTATCTGCTGAACGGATCGAAAACCTTTATCACCAACGGGGTCCAGGCGGATTTCCTCACTCTCCTGGCCAGGACCGATGAGGGAGAGGGATATCATTCCTTCGGGCTCTTCGTAATACCGACCAATCTTAAAGGTTTTGGGGTGAGCAAGAAGCTCGATAAAATCGGGCTCTGGAGCAGCGATACGGCAGAGCTCTTTTTCGATGATGTAAAGGTGCCGGCGGAAAACCTGATCGGCGACGACCGGGAGGGTTTCATCATTCAGATGAAGCAGTTCCAGCATGAGAGGTTCGCTGTGCTGCCCGGGACCTGTTCGGCCGTGCAGGATATGATCGCCCTGACGGTGGACTATCTCCGCCAGCGTATAGTGTTCGGCAAACCCCTGATCACCAAGCAGGTCCTGAGGCACCGGCTGGCGGATTGGATTACCAGGAATGAAGCCCTGAGACAGCTGACCTATCACATCGTCCGGTTGAAAATGGAAGACCGGGACGCTACGCGGGAAGTCTCCATGGGCAAACTGCTGGCAGGGCAGCTCATCTCTGAAGTTGCCACCGGGTGCCTGCAGATGTTTGGCGGGATGGGGTTAATGAACGAAACGCTCATTTCGCGCTATTTCCGTGACGTCCGTGTAATGTCCATCGGCGGCGGTGCAGACGAAGTCATGCTTGAGATCGTCTCGCGGATCGAGGGCTTTTAACATTACATAATATACTGGCTATTTAATAAGTCTCTAATGGCGCAGCGCCGCCATAACAGGCTTTTACACTGGAGTTGTCTGTGGCCAAATCGAACGATAGCAATGGTCTACTTTCACGCAGCGCCTTACGGCGGCTGAGAGAAAAGGAGCAGAGGTACAATACTATTCTCAAAGCGGCCGAGACTCTCTTTGCCCAAAAGGGTTACCACCAGACAAGCATCGAGGAAATAGCCGATCTGGCCGAAGTTTCCACAGGCGCCGTATATATATATTTTAAGAACAAAGAAGATTTGCTTATTACATTGATGCAGGAGATAGGGCATCAATTGAGGAAACTGCTCGCCGATGAGTTTAAAAGAACCGGATTTTCCCTTGACAGATTTAAGAATATCTCGTTTGCCTTTATAAGAAATTTCTGCGGGAGTCACCCTGAGTGGATCGCAATTTTTTTCAGGGAATCCGTCGGCCAGAGTTCGGAAGTGGCGGAACAGAGGAGGCAACTGTTCATCAATCTTATAGACGATATCAAGGAGGCATTTGTTCAGATAAGCAGGGAACAGGGGATAGATCCCGTTGACGACTATATCCCCGAGATGGTTGCCGTATGCATACTCGGGATATACGAAAGAATAGCCTGCCATTATTTTCTGTGGCAGGAACAGCCGGAGGATATCGATGCTATAGCTCAGAGATCCGTATCGTTCATGCTCGGGGGAATTAACAACCTCCTTAAAGATTGAGCGCTCGTGACAGTTGATTGATCATATAACTACCAGGAGGAGATCTATGAAAACAAGAATTACCGAGATGTTGGGGATCCAGTACCCGATCTTTTTGTCAGGGATGAGCTGGATCAGTGTTCCCGAGATGGTGGCTGCAGTTTCCAATGCGGGAGGTATGGGCATCCTTGCCACGGGTCCCCTTGATAAGGATGCGGTGCGTGAAGCTGTCAGGAAGATCCGCAAGCTTACGGATAAGCCCTTCGGGGCCAATTCGGCCCTGATGTTCCCGGGCGCAGCGGAATCGGCCAGAGTACTTCTGGAAGAGCAGGTACCTGTGATCAACTTCGCCCTGGGCAAAGGAGACTGGCTGGTCAAGGAGGCACACAAATACGGCGGCAAGGTCATGGCCACCGTTGTGAACGCCCGTCATGCCAAGCGGGCCGAGGAGTATGGATGCGATGCCGTCATCGCCACGGGCAATGAGGCCGCAGCCCACGGTGAGTTCGTTACCACTTTCTGCCTCATTCCGAGCTTGGTAAATGTCCTCTCTATCCCGGTCGTCGCCGCCGGGGGAATCGCGGACGGCCGCGGTCTGGCTGCAGCGCTGGCCCTGGGCGCGGAAGGCGTCGCCATGGGGACCAGGTTCATGACCACCAAAGAAAGCCCGCTGCATAATAATTATAAAGACCTCTCCCTCACCAAGGATGTCACCGACACTTTGTACTCGAAGCGTTTCGACGGGCTATATTGCCGTGTGCTCAAGACCGATACGGCCAAACGCGTTGAGAGGCGGGGACTGGACCTGCCAGCTGCATTTGTCAATGGCCAGGACATTGCGAAAATGCTGCACCTGCCCTTCATCAAGCTCTTCATAGGCGTGATGCTTTCCGGATGGAAAAACACCAAACAGCTTGCCTATCTGGCGAACGCCTCCCATGTCTTCCAACTGGCCACAGAAGAAGGTGACCTTAAGAAAGGAGTCCTGCCGGTAGGGCAGTGCACCGGCCTGATCAAAGACGAGCCTACGGTCAAAGAGCTTTTCGACAGGATGGTGCGGGAGGCGGAGGGGGTCGAGAAGAGAATGGCCGGCATCTTCGATTGAATAATCAATCAAAGTCATATAAAATATGCTGATTCTTAATATATAAGGAGGTAGTACCATGTCCAAAAGGGTCGGCATTGTTGGCGCTGCGGTAACGCCCTTCAAGGCCAAATGGAACGAAAAGACATACTACGAACTTGCACAAATGGCCACCAGGGATGTGGTCAAGGATGCCAGGATCCCCATTAAGGATGTCGATGCCGTTTTCTACGCAATTTATAACGATATTTTCGAACGGACCTGTATCCCCGAGCATCCGCTGCAAGGCTTGATCGGCATGCAGAATAAATTCGGTCTGCGTGTCAGCAACGGGGGCGCTACCGGGGCGTACACCATCTCTGCGGCGCATGCCTATTTGTCGGCCGGCAGGTTCAAGACGGCGCTGGTGCTGGGTGTGGAGAAGGCCACGGATTGCTTCGATTTTCTCTCCATGTCCGCCACGCCCGAGGTGATTAAAACCATCGGTTGGTCGGGCGACAGCTTCTTCGAGCAGCCGCTGGGGTGGACGGCGGCCGACAGTTATGCAGAGGTGGTGCTGGCCTACATGGATGAGCACCCCAAGGACCTCAAACCCCGGGTGACGGCCAAGATATCGTCCCTGCTCAGCCAGTACGTTAAAACCAATAAATACGCCCAGCGGCAACATGACCAGGTCACACCCGAGGAGGTCATGAACTCCAGGTTAGTGGTATACCCATTTAAAGAGCTTGAGATATGTGTATATACCGAAGGCGCAGCGGCCTTGCTCTTAGCCGAGGAGGAGACGGCCAAAGCCATCTCAAAGAATACGGGCAAGCCGGTTGTCTGGATCACCGGTGTGGGAGAAGCGAATGAGCACTCCTTTGCCGGAAAGAAGCAGAAGGTCATGCCGCGCATCATGTCGGACTACCTGGCTTCACACCAGGCCTATAAAATGGCTGGAATCAAGAATCCCAGGAAGACTATTGATATTGTGGAGCTGCACGACGCTTTCGTGCAACAGCTCGAGATCACCATGTCGGAGTTCGACCTCGTTCCGCGCGGCAATGCCGATGCTCTCATTGACGACGGGCTGATGCTTCCCGGCGGTGAATACCTGGTCAACCCCTGCGGCGGCCTCATATACTGCGGGCACGCCGTTGGAGCAAGCAATATCATGTCTGCATGGTCGGCGCGCAATGAACTGATAAAGCGCAAGAAAAATACCGCGATCGTGCACGGGACAGGCAGTACCATCGCGCAGTACACGGCTGTCTGCATCCTGGAACATGATTAAGCGAGGAAGGAGATAACTAAAATGGCTAAGAAGATAGAAAAAGTTATAGCACCGGAGTACATACCCGACAAAGGTTCACATATTCTGACGATCGACAAGCAAAAATATTTAATCGTCAATGATGCCATGTATACCTTCTACCAGAGGAGCAGGGGTGAGTTTTCCCCCTTCTTCCTGGGACTGAGGGACGATAAAAAGATACTCGGCTGTAAGTGCACGAAATGCGGCCTGGTAAGGTGTCCCCCCTTCCTGACGCACTGCCCGGACTGCGATTTTGCCCCCACCAAGCAGGTTGAAGTGGGCCAGGTGGGCGTTATGCTCAGCACACCCCCCATCACCTATTTCGCCAACTCGCTGTTCCTCAAGATGGCCCCCTACGGCAGGGGACGAGTGGTTCTGGAGGGCGCCGATACCGCGCTCAGCGTTAACGTCTATACAACCACGGGCATACTGGCGCCGGGCATCATCAAGAAGGGCACAGAGGTCAAGGTCGTTTTCAGGGACGACCGCAATGGCGAGATCAGCGATATTTTCTGCGTGCCCACCAAAGAGTTGACCAAGGCTCAGGTCGCCAAGAAGGGCCTGCTTTCTTCCCAGATCAACTGGGAGGGGGCCGTAGAGCCAGCCTTGAAAAAAGCCACTGCGGCGGATAAGGTGGCTTACAGTAAAGCGCTTAAAGAGATAAAGTCGGTGATCAAGCTGATGAACCAGACCGACCGCGCCCGCAAGGACATCGCCGGATGGAAGCGCAATATACAGGTAAAGACCACGGGCGGGGAATTCGCCATCATCATCAACAACGGCGATATCTGGCTGGAGGAGAAAAAGCTGACCAGGCCTGATTTCGTAATGGTGGCAAAGAGCCCTAAGGTACTTGCGGACGGCCTGGCCTACCGCGGAGCTATTACGGATTCTGTAATCATGAAGAGACTGTGGATCAGCAAGAACATGGAGTTCACAACCATCTTCAAGCTGGACCGCATGGCGCGCTCCGTAGCGCGTTCCAGGAAATAGTCCAGCCGGCTACAAGCATAATAAAAGCAGGGGGCATCTGCCCCCTGCTTTTTTATTCAGGCCCGGGCTATTTTTTCAGTATTGTCACCGCAGCCACGTGGTTCCAGCCGAAGACCTGGCACAGGCCGACTCTGGGGTCCCTGGATATCTGCCTCTGTCCCGCCTGCCCCCTCATCTGCCACACGATCTCGCAAACCTGCCCCAGGCCGGAGGCGCCGGGCGGCTCTCCTTTGCATTGGACCCCGCCGCTGGGGTTGACCGGAAGCCTGCCCGTGATATCGAAAACGCCTTCCCTTAAAAGTTTGTAGGCTTCCCCCGGCTTGCACAGGCCGAGTTGCTCGATGTGTACCAGCTCGTGTGCAGATTCGGTATCCTGCACCTCGCACAAGTCTATGTCCTTTGGTCCCACGCCCGCCATCTCATATGCTTTCCTGGCGGCCAGCTCGGTTACAGAGACGCCCTTTGTCTTGAGGTTCACACTGTAGGTGTTGCTGGGCTCTACTACCGATGGAGGATACTGCGCCGTCTGCATCACAGTTGCAGCGATGGTTACCGGTTTGCGGATATTGAATTTTTTAGCGGCCTTCCGGCTGCACACGATAGCTGCCGCGGCGCCGTCATCGGGCGTGCAGAAATTGTACAGGTGCAGCGGGTAGGCCACCATGGGAGATTTGAGCACGTCCTCGACAGTTATTATGTTCCTGAAAAGGGCATAGGGGTTATTCGCGCCGTTTTTATGTGCCTTCACCGCCACCCTGGCGAAATCCTCCTCGGTTGCGCCGTAATCGTTCATATATTTCTGGGCCACGGTCGCAAAGGCTGCCGGGCTGGCCTTCATGCCCAGCACATTCTGCCACGGGTCTCCCAGCTCATCGAACATGCCCTTGAACTTATCGAACCCGTAAACGAGCACGACCTCGCAGGAGCCGCTGTTGATGGCGTCCCTGGCCAATTTCAACATGGCGCCGCCGGTGGCGCACATCGCGTTGATTTGGTAGATGGGCACGCCGGTCATACCCACTTTCATCATCAGGTCGATGCCGGTGCCTGCCTTTTTAAAGGCGACCTTACCCGCCAGCACGAACTCGATATCACGATAAGTCATGTTGGCGTCTTCCAGCGCCTTTAAAATAGCTTCGATAGAGATGTCATCGGGGTCCTTGTCAGGGTACCTTCCGAACGGGTGCATTCCAACACCGGCAATTACCACGTCGCTCATAACGCCTCCTTCAGTTCAGGTGTATTTAGCGGTAAAGAAATAAACATGTCAATTGGCCCCCGCCGGTTTGAACTTGCAAATCATGACATCCCTGCCGTCCTTATCTTCGCCGAATTTTTCAAAGGTCAATTCCATTTCCATGCCGACCTTGAGTTTTTTAGGATCGTTTTCCGTGAGCAGTGAATAGAGTACCATCCCGCCCGGCAGCTCGACCCAGCCCAGGCCGTAGGGCACAAAGGGATCCGGCGGCTTGTAGGGTGGGGGAGCCGGGTAGTACATCACGGAGAAGGCGTAAAGCTTTCCCCTGTTGCCGAGGGCGATCTCCTCGAGGTCACGCCCCTGGCAGTTCTCGCATATCTCCCGGCGGATAAAGAACTGCTCTCCGCATTTTCGACACTTGCTCCCCACCAGGTGTCCCCTGTCGGACGGGGACTGCGGGAGCTTCATCATGCCATCTTTAAAGGGGACCTGTTTGCCTGTGCTGTTGCCCATGAGTAAACCTCCGTTAATATTTGATCTGAGTAGTAACGCGTATTGACAAGCATATTTTACCTGTGCTATAAATCTAAAGCGCCGGTAAACTGGCCAGTTTTACACAACAGTATATTTTAAAACGTATTCCCGGGTGTTGTAAAGAGATTAGACTGGCCGGGCACGGCGGCGGATAAATGTTCCGCATGCATAAATTGGAGGTGGGAGCAATATGAAAGACCCGTATACCGGCAAACCATGGTTGAAATTCTATGATAAGCATGTGCCGGAAAAAATTAAATATCCGCATAAATCATATCCTGAGATGTACCGCGAGAACTTCCCCAAGTACAAAGATATGGTTGCCATATACTATGCGGGCACGGCTATATCTTTCACCGAATTAGAGAGTCAGTCCAATAAGTTCGCCAATTTCCTGATAAAGCAGGGACTCAAGCCCGGTGATGTGGTAGGCGTTAACCTTCCCAACGTCCCAGCCTATTACATCGCAGTTTTAGGCACGCTCAAAGCCGGGTGTATTCTGTCCGGTGTGAGCCCTCTGCTGACACAGCGCGAACTGGAGTATCAATTGAACAACTCCGGCGCCAAGGTCCTGGTGGCCATGGACCTGTTATGGGGCAATGTAGGGGCCGTAATTGCCAAAACAGGTGTAAAGGCGGTGGCCTACGTCGGGATAGGGGATTTCCTGCCTTCCGACAAACCGGCCGCCCCTGGCGCTCTCCCCTCGGTACCGGGCATAGCCATTGATCATTTCTTAGAGATTTTAAAAGAGATGCCGGCGACCGATCCGAAGGTAAAAATAACTCCTGAAGCCCCGGCCTTGATGCAGTATACAGGAGGGACTACGGGGCCATCCAAAGGCGCCCTGTTGACGCATAACAACATGGTACATCACATCACACAATTAGTAGTCTGGCTTGACTATAAAATGGGGAAATCAGTGATATTATCGGCGTTTCCCCTGTTCCATCAGGCGGGGCTGGGTGTCAGCATGTGGAGCATGGCCTTCGGTCAAACACAGATAGCCGTGGCCAATCCACGTGACCTTGCAGGCATTATCAATTTAACGAAGACCTACAAGCCGACGGCCTTTTGCAATGTTCCAACAATCTATATTGAACTGGGAAAACAGCCTGCTTTTAAAGAATTGGATTTCTCGAATGTCCAGTACTTTCTCAGCGGCGCCGCCCCTTTCCCGCCCGAATATATCAGGGATTTTGAAGCGGTCGTGGGAGAGGGGAAAGTGTGTGAGGGACTGGGAATGACCGAGACCAGTCCCCTTACGGCGGTATCGCCGTGTTACGGGAAGAAAAAGGCAGGGTCGGTGGGCCTTCCGTTCCCGGATGTGGAGATAAAAATAATAGATCCTGTGACCAATGAAATAGTCCCCATCGGCGAGCCGGGTGAACTGGTTGCCAAAGGCCCGCAGGTATTCACCCTGGGATACCATAACATGCCGGAGGAGACGGCCAATACGCTGCGCGACGGCTGGATCTATACAGGGGACATTGCCCGCATGGACGAAGACGGCTACCTGTGGATAGTGGACAGGCTGAAGGATATGGTAAACGTATCGGGGTACAAAGTATTCACGCGGGAACTCGACGATATTCTTTGTGAGCATCCGGCCGTTGCCATGGCGGCCACCATCGGCGTTCCCGACCCCAGGCGGCCCGGAGCAGAGATGGTGGCCACTGCGGTTGTGCTGAAACCGGGAGTGGAAAAGAGCGAGGTTACCAGGAACAGCATACTCGATTTCGTCAAGGAAAGAGTGGCTCCGTATAAGGTCCCCAAGAAAATAGAATTCATGGACCAGCTTCCGCTCAGTGCAATCGGCAAAATACTCAAGCGTGAACTGCGCGAGATAATGATTCCCAAGGCCTGAGACTATTTGATCAGAAAAGTCCCTGCGGGAAGGTCAATAGCCGGCAATACTTACAGCCGTGTTACTTTTTCTTCCTGGTTGGGCCGGTTGACATAATGCCGCTCAATATGAAGTCGGACATGTGTGCGGCTATCTCTTTAGGCGTCATGGTTCCTTTGGGCGAATACCATACCCAGGTGTAGTTCGAAGCGCCGACAACGGTATAAACAAGCAGCTTCACATCTATCCTCTTGAATATACCCTCCCTGATTCCCTGATGAACGATCTGGCACAGCATGTCCTCATAGGTGTCCCGGAATTTAACTATCTCTTTTTTATGCCTGCTTATCACCAGCCAGTCCTGTTGCGGCAGCATCGGGCCGATGCCGGTGATTACCACCTGGGATACGTGGTTTTCGATCGCCCTCCTGAATTTGGAATCGGCAGTGTCGTCATCGCCTACTATCTTCTCAAGGCTCTCTATAACGATTTTATATGCAATGCGATGCAGATCGAATATGATCTCATTTTTACCGGTCCAGTGGTGATAAATGCTGACTTTGCTGATATGCAGCCGCTCTGCTATCTGGTCCAGTGTTACATTGGCATATCCGCGTTCACGTATTAATTCGGCTGCCGTCTCCAGAATCTTTTTCTTGAACTCCCGGCGGTTTTTCAGTTTCAATTTATACGATTTATCGGCGTCCACTATTAAATCCTTTTACTTGCTTCAATAAATACCATGCAGTTTTACCGGAACGTCAGGGCCTATGCCTAACAGAGTTCAGATTTTAGGTTAAACCATCGCTTTTGTCAAAATATATTGGATCGTCCGCGATGGTTAAAAAGAACTTTGACAGATTTATTTGAGATGTGGTATAAATTTTAGTGATCCGTATACTGTTTAGTTTTACCAAACGGTATTGCCTGATATTCAGGGCATTCCATTCATAGTATTTAAATCACCGGTTTGCAACCGGGTATTATCAGGAGGCTTGGCCGTGGACTTTCAATTTTCCGAACAGCAGGAGATGTTGCGTGCGACCGTGCGGGGGTTTGTAGAAAAAGAGTGTCCCAGGCAAATGGTGCGGAAGTGGGACGAGGAGCACACCTTCCCCATGGAAGTTTTCGATAAGCTCAAGAGCCTGGGCATAATGGGCATAATCACGCCTGAGAAGTACGGTGGTA
>Ga0265593_1000944_pt1 | contig 14397 bp, 19 predicted proteins | sample saktaG_8_FD_190136 | JGI IMG/M metagenome (GOLD analysis project Ga0265593, IMG submission 190136) | Saline water microbial communities from Sakinaw Lake, British Columbia, Canada - sak_2011_5_24_36m | ecosystem: Environmental > Aquatic > Non-marine Saline and Alkaline > Saline ...
TTTGAAATACTCCTTTTTCTTCTCATCATATACCCCTTGTTTTGTTGCCATGTTCATACGGCATTACGGTACCCTATTTATTATCTACCCGGTAGGTTTTGGGTGTTGTTTATTATTGGCTACAAGGTTGTATTGTACCCACCATCATTTCTAGCTAGAATAACTTCATATTTTGGATCCTTACTCAAAAAATCTCTTAATTTTTTACCTAGTTAAAGATTTATATCCTCCTCATTTAATCTACCAAATGACGTACCTTTAAATTGTTCATCATGACCTGGCACAACAAGAACGCGGAGTCTGCGCCCAACAAAACCATGCGTCGTTGCTATTTGTTTCAACATTTCCGGCGTAGAACTTTCCGCAAAAAATACAGACGCTAAACCACTTATTCCAACATTAAATCCTGAAAATACTTTTACAACCTCTGGAATTGATACAAAAAAGGTTACACTTAAAAATAACACTGTGAGCGAAAAAGGTTTAATCCTATCCACAAATATATTGTACTACAACATATTAACGAATATCGCATATACTAGCACCGTTTAGTGATTGTAATGAAATAAGTATGGACTTTTTGTTTAGAATAATTTCAGATTTTATAATTCCATGCGCTGTAATATACACATTTCCATGCATAATTCTTACTTGATTTTCTTTTAACTCAACCCCTATTGTTTGTTTTATTACAGAACACACAGAACGTGCCACCACAATTACTGGTGGCACGAAATTTTCATATCTATTTAAAAACGAACCGATGGTTTGCATAAATGAAACTCTAATACTATCTATTCATTGGCATTGCTAAATAGAAATAAGAATCGTCTGAAGTATCTTTTATAAGCATTGGTTTACCAGCTCCACTTAATTGAAGGCGAACACTTTCACCAGAAATAGGTATAAGTGCATCTCCTAAATACTTACTATTAAATGACATTTTCACATTTTCACCAGACACAGCAGCCTTAAGAACACTCTCCTGCTCACCAACATCGCTGTTGCGCGCCGAAAGCTTAACAACCTTGTCTTTTACATCAACTTCAAGTGTAACCTGTAAAAATTTATCACTGAAAACAGAAAGACCCTTTAGAGCTTGTGTAAAATCTTCACGTAAAATAACAGCTTCAATGGCGTATTGTGTTGGAATAATTTGTTTGTAATTTGGAAACGCACCGTCTAGGAGACGACTTGTGTAATAAACAGAACCAACCTGAACAGATAACTGATTCTCGTTATAATACACATCGACATCGTTTTTTGCCGGCTCTAAAATACGAATAAGCTCAACAGCATTACGCGCAGGCACCAGAAGGTTTGGAACACCACCACGACTCTTTAGAGGAACTTGCTTTTCAGCCAAACGAAACGAGTCTGTTGCTGCAGAAAACAACTTCCCAGCATCACCAAACAACAAGACACTTTGTAATTCAGGTTTTATGTTTGATACAGACGCACAATGTATTACACTACGCAGAGCTTTAGCAAGATCAACAGCCTTCAATGCAAACATTTTTTCTGCTGATACGCGTGGCAGGATTGGAAAATCTTCATGTGGAAGAATTTTCACAGAAGCATGTGAGCGGTCTGCAACAAACCGAACCGTGCCATCATTCAACTCAACCCCAACAGTCTTTCCTCTTGCGTTGGTAAGGAAACCAAGTAGGGTTGTTCCAGAGACAGCAGCACTTCCGCTCTTTGTTACAGTTGCAGGAACAGAAACTTCAACACCGTATTCAAGATTTGTTGCACGTAAAACAACTTCATTTCCTTCTGCTGTTATAAGAACACAGCTAAGTACAGGCAGACCTGATTGTTTATGCACAAAACGTGAAGCAAGTGACACCGCTGGCAAAAACTGTTCCATTGAGCATTCGAATTTCATAACTGTATTTGTATTGTAATTAATTTAAGATAAATAAGAAAGAAGATTAGTAAGGCTGTGTGGATAGTGGAAAAGTTAAGTATATGGCTTTATGTAACGGTATTTTTTCCACAGCACTCTGAAAGATATACACAAAAAGATGCTTTTTGTCTCCGTGTGTTTTTCTGCATTACTGGTTATACACAATGTGTTCATATATTATACACAGGCTATCCACAACTATTTCAACATGTTGCGAATTTGTTGAAGCTCTCCTGCAAGAACACTGTCGGTGTGTGATTCGTTACGAATTTTATCGCATGAATGAATAACGGTTGTGTGGTCTCTTCCTCCAAGCTTATCCCCTATCGTTGGAAATGAGATTTTGAAGTCATCTCGCAGAATATACATAATTACTTGTCGTGGTCGCACAACTTCTTTTCGTCGTGTCTTTTCGTATATATCCTGCTCGTTTATCCCATAAAAATCTGCAATCAGGTTAACAACTTCTTCTGGGGACACTAACTTCTTTGGCGTGTTAACACTACGTAGTAATTGTTTGACTGACGTGAGATTGAGTGGTTCGTCTTTCAGTTCCATTGAAAGTAGAAGTGTATTTACTGCGCCCTCTAGCTCACGAACATTTCCATTTATAGATAAGGCAACGTAATCAAGTACTTCGTCGTCAATCACAGCTCCTCTTGCTGATACTTTCGTGCGGATAATAGCTACTCGACTTTCATGATCTGGTGGAGATATTGAAACAATCATTCCTTGATTAAATCTGGATTTCAGACGGTCAGCCAGTTTTTGAATCATGTTTGGATGCGTATCCGCTGAAAATACCAACTGTTTGTTTTTATCAAACAAAGCGTTGAAAAGATGAAAGAGCTCTTCTTGGGTACCAGTTTTGTTGGAGAGAAATTGCAAATCGTCCATAATCAGCAGATCATATTCGCGGTATTTTGCTTTAAAATTTGGTATCCTACCGCTTTGCATTGCAGATACATACTCTAAGTAGAATTTTTCTGAAGTAACATAGAAAACTTTCCTATCTGGCAATTTATTTCGGAAATAGTTTCCTATACCCTGCATTAAGTGAGTCTTGCCGAGCCCAGTCTCTCCATAAACAAAAAGCGGATTATAGGAAATGCCTGGTTTACGCGACACGGCTTGTGCAGCCGCATAAGCCATTTCATTAAATGAACCAACTATAAATGTGTCAAAAGTGTAGCGTGGATTTAGGTTGGTGTGAGCATGCACTGTCTCAAGTGGTAATTCTGTAAGTGCTGGTGGGCCAACTTCCTCGTCCACCTTTTTTGGGTGTTTTGAAATAACATACTCAACAGAGCGCACTGTATCTGAAAGTTTGCGCAATGAGGCGAGTATCTGTTTGTGATACTTTGTTGTGAACCAGTCGCGTACAAATTGGCTTGGTACCCCAACAAATACCGCTCCCTCGTCTATGCGAACAATATGTGTGTCTTTGAACCATGTACTAAATGCTGCCTTTGGAATAGTGAGCTCCAAGTCAGCCAATGCCTGCTCCCATAGCTCTCTGGTTGTTGTCATAAAGATATTATACTTTTATATATGATATGCGCGCTCTCGCCAAAATCTAAACAGGTGTTGGGATGTGTGGATAACGTGTGGATAAGTGGATAAGTACAAATTCACCTTTTACTAAATGTATTTTTTATGTAAAGCTCTAAGTAGATTCCTTGCCTGTTGTGGTAAGGAAAAGGGGGTTTTGTGAAAAAACTAATTGTGTTTATTGTTTTTGTTATTGGTACTTTATTGTTGGTTGAAGGCGACGTGTTGTTGTTTTTTGGAGATTTAAGAGGTCCAATGTTTGGCGACGTGTTGATGTTGCATTTGTTATCGCTTCTAGCATTGTTTTCTGCTGGTAAGCTAACGCGTAACGACCCAGATAAGGCTCGGTCACGTAAGGGGTGGGCATTTTGGCTTCTGTTGTGTTTAAGTGCGCTAGTCTTGATTGCAACAGAAATACTTATTTCTTTGCAAGTTGGTGGCGCAGTTGTTGTTACTTGTGTTGCTGTGTGCCAATTGTGGTTTATCATGGCAATGTTCATTTCTGGAACTGATTTGTAGAATATTTTCTGTGTAGTTATAAGGCGGTAATGTTTCCATTAGGATCATTGCCGCTTTTTTATATCACTTTGTGTTTTTTGTATAAACGCTCGTTGCCCAAAACGTTAGAGGAATATAGGTTATCACTACTACAAGTGAAGGAAATGCTGGAATTGATACTGTTGCGAAGGGTAGCCCAGAAGAGGTTTTAGCTACTAAAATTATCCATTTTAGTGCTGCTGTGGATGCTATTGAAGGAATTATTGCGAGTTGATAGTTTATAAATCCACATAATCCTGTAATAAACCCAGCTAGCATTGTGAATGGGACTATTGGTAGTGCAAGTAAGTTTGCAGGAATTGATACGAAAGAAAAAATGCCTGTGAAATACAAAAGTGCCGGTAGGACAAAAATTTGTACTGAAATTGTCGATGCTGCTATGGCGCGGATAGTTGTCGATGTAATTAAGTGTAACCTTCTTTCAAACATTGGTGATAAAGTAATAAGTCCGAACGTTGCGAGTACAGATAATATGAATGATGGATCATAAAGAACAGACGTCGGGTTCCAAAGAGCCATGGCACTCGCTGCAAAAGCTAAGGCTCGGAGTGCTGCACTACTTCTATCAAAATATCTTGCAAGGATAGCGATGAGTCCCATTATAAGTGCGCGCAATGTTGCCGCTCCCCCGCCGGTCATTACAGCAAAAAGAATCATCCCAAATCCTCCGATGGAAAGTGCCACTGCTTGTGGTAGAAAAGATAATGAACGCAAAACAGCTTCGGATACGATAGAGAGGTTGTACCCAGAAAGTACAACCATATGGATGAGGCTTGATGATATAAACGCTTGGTTTAGATCTTTTGGCATGGCGTTTTTGTTGCCTAGTTCTATACCTTCCAGCAGCGCTACAGATGGTTCTGGTATAGAGCGTTCAAGGGATTGTTCGAAAGCATGACGCGCACGGAAGAGGGTTCCAGTGAGCGACCATTCTGCTGTTGTGCGCGACAGAAGCATTGCGCGCATCATTACAGAAGTAATACCTTGGGTTTCAAGATAATGTGGATAGTCAAAGACACGGTTTTGAGCTGTATCAAAAGGTTGTGGAGCCTGCAGTAATCCGCGGACTTTTATATGGTCGCCGTATGAAAGTGTTGTGTTTGCAGGAAGCGATATTGAAACGGCGCCATGAGATAAAATGTCGTTAATTGTTGAGATATTGATTGTAGCGCGCACTGCCACCGCAGTGTGGGCGGGGTCATTGTTTACTGTTCCAGCAACAACCGCCTGTCGCTCAAAGAAGATTGATTGTCCTTCGGTGTGTTGTGCTAGTGTCTGCTCGTGCCACACTGTGCGAACGGCTCCAAGTGACGCTGCGGCTAATGCGATTGCGATTATTGTAAATTGGTGTTGTTTTGGTTTGTTTAAAAATAAATATAAAATTAATCCGATTGCTAGTGCTAATATAATCCACACAACTAAAGAACCAAATAATAAACTCGTGGCAATACCTGCAAGCACGCCAATAGCTAGTGCATAAACAAACATACTAGCCTCTCCTCTCCACTAATCCTCTATCAATAGCTGCGTTTACTAAGGCGTCTGCGTGTTTGTTGAATTCTCGGCGCACATGTGTAAATGTAATTGGTGGCAATTCCTCGCGTAACATTCCGACACGCAAAAAATACATTTTCATTTTTGAATCTTTTACACGATATATGCCAAGCAACTGTTTAATAATTAACTCACTGTCCATACGCACTTCTATATGAGGTTTTGTCGCTGGGTGGTTTGTAATCCAATCTCGTACAGCAATCAATGCCCTTTCAAGTGCTTCATATTCCGCAACATTGTTGGTCGTCTCTCCCAAATAATCTGAAACCTCCGCGAGTATTGTTCCGTCAGAATCCGCTACCACAGCACCTGCGCCTGCCGGCCCCGGATTTCCTCGCGCTCCCCCGTCTGTGTGGATGATTATTTTTTGCATGTCTACAGTATATCAATTATCCTTAACCGCGCTCTGCCGTTCCAGCCAGCTTCTAGGTGACATATTATGTCGCACAAAACACCTTCGCGTGGCTGAGTCTGAAAAGTTTCTGGAGTCGAGAAAAAAGCGATGGCGGAAAGTTGGCGCCCACTATCTTTACTCGAAAGGGTTAATTCCAAATGCTCGCCGTGTTTTCCAAATGTCTTTAGTTTTGAAATTGAAACACCGCGGAACGCTAGCAATGGTTTTGGGTTGCCGACACCAAAAGGCGCCAGTAATGAAATTTCTTTGAGAGTTCTATCCGCATCCTCAATCTTTAATTCCAAATCAATAAAAATAATTTCATCTTTTTGTTCGCGTCGCGTGGCTGAGTAAGCAACTTCTAGTGCTGGCGCTAACTCATGTGCGCGTTCCTCAAGCAGTGAAAATCCGCCCGCCATCTCGTGCCCACCAAAGCCTTCCAACACATGTGCCGCCTCACGCATCATTTCGACAACATGTACTGAGCCGTCGGAACGGCACGAACCTTTTAGTGAAGTTCCACCATGTCTTCCCCAAAGAAAAACTGGTGCGCATTCTGTCTCCATAAGTTTATTGGCAACAAGTCCAAGTACTCCTGGGCGCCAATCAGTGGAACCCATAACGATAATTGTTTTTTTATTTTCACTGGCGACGTCCTCGGGGTTTTGTTTTTCTTCACGTTCACGCAGGCGATGTCTCGCTTCTTTTACTATCGCTGCGACCGTACCTTTTCGCTCGTCATTTAATTTTTGCAATTCGCGCGCGATATCTTCCGCCATTCCAATATCCTTTTCAATCAAAAGATTTGCTGCGAGATGTGGAGAGTCCATTCGAGATGAGGCATTAATACGCGGTGCGATCATAAAACCGATATCACCTTCCGTGATGTTTTCTGCTTTTATTTTCGCTAGCGAAAGAAGAGAACGTAAACCCGCGCGACGATTTTTGCGCATAACCAACAATCCATATTGCGCCAAGGCTCGGTTCTCACCTAGCAATGGAACCATGTCGGCGATAGTAGCCATTCCGACTAAATCAAGCATCCATTTTTCTTGACCTTCGGCGATAACGCAAATCTTATCAGGATTCTCTTTTTGTTTTTTGCGTAAAATTATCAGCACCGCCTGCGCTAGTTTCCATGCAACCCCAGCTCCGCATAAATCTGCAAAAGGATATTTACTATCTGCGCGATGAGGGTTTACAATCGCCAGTGCTTCAGGCAAAATTTTCGGCATCGTGTGGTGGTCTGTAATAATTAAATCTAAATTGAGAATTTTTGCGCGAGCTGCAGGCTCAATGTCGGTAGAGCCGAGGTCAACAGTTATGATGAGTGTGTTGCCTGCGGAGGAGAGTTTTTCTATTCCGCCGATATTAAGTCCGTATCCTTCGTCGTGTCTGTGAGGAATATAGTGAGTAACTTTTGCACCGAGTGTTCGCAAAATATCCGTGAGCATGACACCTCCGGGTATTCCATCGCAATCATAATCACTCCAAACCGCAATACTCTCACCTGTCTCTGTGGCACGCACAATGCGTTCTGCAGAAGTTAACATGTCAGGTAAAAGAAATGGGTCGTGCGAATCGCGCGTAAAATCCGGCGACAAAAAATCACGCGCCTCTTTCTCATTCGTAATTCCCCGAGCTCGCAAAAGTCTGCGTACAGTTGCAGGGACATCAGTAAGTGCTGTGTTCAACTCGTCACAATTCTCTGCAACATCAACTCTCGTCCTGTATTCTTTGCGCATAAAAAACAGTATACAACGTCGCACAACATCTTGTGCGTTTTGGTATGATAAAGGCATGACTTTACTCTCGCATCTTAAGACAGAATTTTTGGAATACTTGGAAATTGAGCGTGGTCGAAGTGTGAAGACTGTTGAAAATTACGACCGCTACATTACGCGATTTTTTGCATTTTCCAAAATCACCTCGCCAGCATCTTTGACTGAAAAAGCTGTGCGCGAATTTAGACTACACCTCAATCGACAGAAAGGTACCGCCGGAAATATGAAATTAAAAACGCAGAATTATTATCTTATTGCTATACGCGCATTTTTAAAATTTATGCGCAAACGCGGAATTGAATCGCTTGCTCCGGAGAAAATAGAGTTGGCGAAAGTCAGCGCGCGCGACCTTGATTTAATTTCTGCGGACGAACTTAATCGTCTGATGAGCGCGCCGTCTGGCAACACCTTGCGCGACTTGCGCGACCGCGCAATTCTAGAACTTTTTTTCTCAACTGGTTTGCGTGTGTCGGAACTAGTTGGACTCAACCGCGACCTAGACCTTTCGCGCGATGAGTTTTCCGTCCGCGGAAAGGGGGAAAAAGTGCGCGTAGTTTTTCTTTCAACCATCGCAAAAAAAACTCTAAAATCGTATCTTGAAAAACGCGCCGACATAGACGAAGCGTTGTTTGCGCAGATGGGAAAAAATTCCGGTAACGTAAAAGAACTTCGCATTACACCACGCTCGGTAGAGAGAATGATAAAACATTATGCGATTAAGGCAGGTATTACGCGCAAAGTTACTCCCCACATTATGCGCCACTCTTTCGCCACGGATCTGCTAGAAAATGGTGCCGACCTGCGTTCGGTGCAGGCACTTCTCGGTCATGCAAACATTACGACAACGCAAGTTTATACGCATGTTACCGATAAACATCTGCGTGATATCCACAAAAATTTTCATGGAAAAAGGAGATAAAAAAAGACCATGCAATTGCATGGTCGAGGCGCGGAGTGTGGAAGAATGTGGTGGTGAGAAGTGAAAGAACTGTGAAGGTGTGGGGTGTGAAACGGAGAAGATGAAATGTAGAAGTGAGACAATGGGCAAAACATAGTCGGCTAAAAAAGCTGGCAATGATTGTGTGAGCCCAAGTTAGTAACCTTCAAAATCATCCTCGGCGAATTCTCAATGTGCTCTACATAATGTAACAATGGCTTCCTTGAAAAGGTTTCTTTGTTGTTGACCGGTTAGATATTGAGCTGACTTTCAGGTATCATTCAAGTATGAAAATAGTTTCATGGAACGTGAATGGTTTGCGTGCGACCTACAAGAATGGCTCTTGGGATACTTTTATGAAGGAGGTAAAAGCCGACGTTGTTTGTCTTCAGGAAACAAAATCCGAGCCTGAACAATTGCCTGACGAGTTGCGTAATTCTGCTGGGTTTCACTCATTTTTTTCTTGGAGTACGGTGCGTAAGGGTTACAGTGGTGTGGCTATTTATTCTCGGCAAAAACCCGACGAAATTATTTCAGGTCTCGGTATAAAAAAGTTTGACGAGGAAGGTCGGCTGTTGGGTGTCCGTTTCGGGAAACTCATTTTGCTTACATGCTACTTCCCTAACGGGGGACAGGGCCCACATCGCCTTGCGTATAAGTTGGAGTTTTACGACGAGTTTTTGAAATTTATTGATTCTCAAAAAGAGCTCGGGTATAAAATTATTTTTTGCGGAGATGTTAACACTGCGCATGAAGCGATTGACTTGGCGCGACCAAAAGAGAACGCTGACTCGACTGGTTTTCTACCCGAAGAGCGCGCTTGGATAGACGAAGTTATAAATCATGGATACGTCGATGTGTGGAGACATTCGCACCCTGATACTAAAGAGGCTTACACATATTGGGACATGAAAACTCGCGCGCGCGACCGAAATGTCGGTTGGCGTTTAGACTACTTTTTCACGAGCCGAAACCTCCTACCAAAAATCCACCACGCCGAAATCTTAACTGACACACAAGGCTCCGATCATTGCCCAATAAGTTTAGAACTAGATGTCTGATTTTCCTGCCCCCTCCACTGCTTGAGGTGAGGGTTGGTTTTAGTTCAACAACCTACAGCGCAATTATCTGATGCTCCACTAATCTGCGATACACCCCACAACTTTTCATAAGTTCATCATGAGTTCCAATACCGGCAACCATCCCCGCATCCATAACAATAATTTTATGTGCATCCTTCACCGTTGAAAGTCGGTGCGCGATAATTATGCCGGTGCGTCCTTGCAGTGCTTCCCTCATCGCTTCGTGAATTATTTTTTCATTCTCCGCATCAAGACTTGAAGTGGCTTCGTCAAAAATAAGTATGCTTGGGTTCTTGAGAAGAGCTCGCGCGATGCCGACACGTTGACGTTCGCCTCCTGAAAGTTTGACTCCGTTCTCGCCGATCATAACGTCAAACTTTTTCTCGCCGAGGCGCGGGTAAAATTGGTCAATCCTTGCTTTGCGCGACACATCATCTAACTGTGCATCGGTTATATCTTCCGAGTTCGCCGTAGCAAATGTCATGTTGTATCGCAAAGTGTTGTCAAACAATTCAACAACTTGCGGTACATAGCCGACATGCTGTAGAAGACTTTTCTGTTCTATTTCGCGGAGGTCATGCTCGTCCACCAAAACTTTTCCTGAATCCGGATCATACCCTCGCAAAAGCAGGTGAATAATCGTAGTCTTACCTACCCCCGAATGTCCGACGATTGCCACCGTCTCCCCCGGCTCAATTATAAAAGATACATCATTAAGAATTTCTTTTGCTTGTGCATCTACATCTTCAGATTTTTCTTCCGCGTCTCCAGAATGTTCTTCGTCTTTTATTTTTGGAGCCACAGGATACCTGAACGAAACATTTTTGAATTCTATTTTTCCTGCAAACGTAGGAAGTGAAATCGGCGTCATGGATTCTTTCACCGCAGGCTCCTGCGAAAGCATTTCGTGGTAGATTTGAATGTCAGACAGGTTCGTCATGAGTTGTCGCTGAAGCCAACTTAGGTTTCCAATATTTCCGAAAACACTGCTCATCCAGCCTATAAGCATAACTATGGACCCCGGAGATTGTGCGCCGATGGAGACCATATACACTCCTGCAATTAGTGCCGTTGCTTGCCCGATTGGCACAAGCGTGTTTCTGACGTAATATCCGCGGTTATATTTCATCCATACTGCGCGTGATCTGTTCGAAACCTTCCCGAAATTTTCTTTGTATTCTTTTACCATCACGTCTTCTTTTGCGGATAATTTGACGAGCTTAACGTTTCGTAAAAGTTCGTTGAAATATTTGTACTGACCGTTCCAGTCTTTACGATTTTCTTTGATTCCCTTAAATGCGAATACGTTGGTGTAATATTGCACCGCGAGATACAGCCCGCAGAATATGAATACTACGGCGCCGAGAGATTTACTGATCAGGAAAATTGCACAGACAGCGAGTATTATTTGAATCAAGAACGGCAGGAACGAAAACACCACGATTTGCATAAATTGTGATAATGCCTCGTTTCCTTTTGTAATTACCGATAGGCGCAAGCCTGAATTTTCGTTGATATGTTGACCGAGCGAAAAGCCGAGCATTTTTCGCAGTGTAGTTGTGCCGACAAATTCAGGTAAATTGTAGTCAAGGTTTTTGATTTCGTATTGGTCGCGCAAATAATTTAGAAGGTTGGATAGAAGATATGCAGTCATCATTGCGCCGATTAAATACAACGAGTACGAAATCGGCGCATGCTTCGCCAAGTTATCAATAATGCGACCCTGCAGATATGGAAGCGCAAGAAACAGCACCTGCCCCGTTACAAGCATACTAAACGACACCGCCAACTTCCCCATAAATGGTTTATAGAAAGTCAGCAACATCGGTAATATATTTTTAGTTTTTTTATTTTGCATAGATAAAAACTGTTAATTATAGAGCGTGATAATTATACATATTTAAAATTAATGAGAAATCATGTTGGTGGTGTTTGTGTGGTTTTGTGTTTTCCTGCCCCCTCGCCCCTTGAGGGAGAGGGTTGGGGTGAGGGTTGGGGTGAGGGGTGGCTTATGTCTTTCGAGCGCCAATCATGCTTACTCCCAAAGAAGTGCCGGTCTCGGTCACGGATAATTTCCTCGCCGTCGCGAAGAAATTTCCGCTACCCCGCCTCGCGGTTTCGTCTGCTGACGAAACATCGCACCACAAGGGCACTTCCATTTTTGTAACGCCTTCGGCTAACAAAAATTGGTCGCTGTGGATTTCGAGCCCTGCCGTAATGCGCATTGGCGCATTACTCAGGATACCCATCACTTTGTTCGGTGCATCCTGCAGGGCTCGAACCTGCGACCTTCTCAGTGTAAATGAGTTGCTCTACCAACTGAGCTAAGGATGCGTACATGGAAATAGTACCATATAAACCAACCACTGCAATGCCCCCACGAGGAATCGGACCTCGATAACCGGCTTAGAAGTCCGGAGTTTTATCCATTAAACTATAGGGGCGTGTCCAATCAAAACTATATCATTTAACCGACTTTTGTACCCGACCCAACACCTTGCGTCTCCAACAAAGAAAAACCGTTCGCATCGTGAACCGCCAAAATCATTCCTTTACTCTCCAGCCCGCGAATAACCCTTGGCGCAAGATTGTAAGCAAAAGCCACCTTCTTCCCCACCAACATCTGCGGATCCGAAAAATAAGTAGCGATACCTGAAACAACCTGTCTCTCCTCTTCTCCAAACGCCACCACAAGTCGCATAAGTTTATCCGTATCAGGCACACGCTCCGCGCTTTTTATTTCCCCGATACGAATATCAATCTTGTGAAAATCATCAATAGAAATTGTCGGCTCTATCTTCACCTCTTTTATTTGTTCCGCAGGTTTCGTACCCTGTTCCGTCTCCTTATTATTTTCTTCCATACGATTTATTGTAGCGTGATTTTGTTTGTCCAGAAAACTCTGCAGAATAATTGCCGCCGCAGAAGCGTCTAATTTCTCTGTCGTCGTCGAGGTCGCCCCACTCCGTTTGTCAGCATTGCGCGGATTTTCCCCGCGCCCGCGCCGAGACGCCTGCGCGCTCGTCAAAAATTCCGGCTCAAAGAAAATCGTCACTCCAGTCGCCCTAGCCAACTCGTCCGCAAACTCCCGCGCCTCAGCCATCACCGGATTTTCCGCACCAGAAAAATCGCGTGATTCGCCAATAACTATCCCAAGAACAGACCCGCGTTCCTTCACTAATTCCTCAGCGCGCGTTAAAGCATCATCATTTCCCACCACCTCCAGCGGAAAAGCCACCTTCCCGCTTTCATCAGAAACCGCAATCCCAACCCGCTTCGTCCCATAATCAATACCTATATACATACCAACACACTACCCGAAACTCGCAAAAACGCCAGTTTTACTATATTCTATCAAGGTGCGCATATATGGAGGAGTCGCATAGTTGGTCTAGTGCACCTGTCTTGAAAACAGGCATGCCGCAAGGCATCGTGAGTTCGAATCTCACCTCCTCCGCCGGCGAGCTTGGAAATAATAGAAATTGGAGAGATGGATGAGTGGTTTAAATCAACAGTTTACTAAACTGTCGACCCTTAACAGGTCCGCGAGTTCGAATCTCGCTCTCTCCGCCCGAGTTCGGTTCCGTAAAAGCGATGATAATACATATGAAATTCAATGAAATTACTAAAAGACTTACAGGTATCAGTTGCCCGATTTTTGGATTTTCTTGGAGTTCTGAAAACACCTCAAAAGATGTTGCTAAAATAGTCGTTTCGTTCCTTGAAGATAGAAGGGTTTTGTATAATCCAAGTGAAATGGAACTTCCGCATCATTGCGTTGAATCTGTCCTAAGTATTAGAAATTTTCTAACTCAGCAAATTCCTCATAGTACCCAAAATGAGCTTACAGAGTCTCTTAAGGCTATGTGTCTCGCATGCAGAAAGTTTCTCGACTTGGTCGGTGAACGAGATGAAATGACTCGATTTGGCAACAATAAAGGTCATTGGGCTAGTTGGGAATTTAACGGAGCGATTGGTGAATTGCGTGGAGTCTTTGGAATTCATATTGCAAAGATTGCAGCAATGTATGGACTAGACGTGGAAAGTGATTTGTCAAAAATCCTTCCTTGGTCTGATGAAGATAATCTAAGTGGAGACTTGAGTGATTCAAGAATGCATACTAGGTTACGATAACGTATTGCTTGGATTTGTTAACAGAGTTCTCGACAGTACATGCTTGCGGTTTTTTATTTTGCCTCAAGTACAAACCTCTCCAACAACAGCGATAAATCACCGGCGCCACGGTGGGAGTCGTGGTAGATGGTGATTAGGGTGCGGGAGAGGGCGGAGTTTTTTGTGCGCTCTTGTTGTGTGCGGGAACTGGCGAGCATCGTGCGGGCTTTCCAAGCTAGGATTCCGCAGATTTGTTCGGTGGGAATGCCGGCGTCACGCGTTTGCATTAGGAGAAGCCAGAGAGTTTTTCGGTCGCCTCGGGCTAAGGCGTCGCCGAGCGCGAACACGTTGAACTTCGGTTTTTCTACTTTTTTAAGGGCGCGGATTTGTGCGCCGGCTTTTTCTAGTTTAGTTTGAATTTTTGCAGTTAAGGTATCTTCTTCAAAAATGAAGGTGTGTGGAGATTGAGCGAATGCTTCCGCCATGTCGCAGAGTTCGGAGCTTTTGTCTTTGTT
>Ga0265593_1000947_pt1 | contig 14378 bp, 18 predicted proteins | sample saktaG_8_FD_190136 | JGI IMG/M metagenome (GOLD analysis project Ga0265593, IMG submission 190136) | Saline water microbial communities from Sakinaw Lake, British Columbia, Canada - sak_2011_5_24_36m | ecosystem: Environmental > Aquatic > Non-marine Saline and Alkaline > Saline ...
CGAATAGTTGTTTATGTAATTCCATGTATATCCTCCGGAATGTGGCACAGCATCGTCCCACCTTCCTGTGTCAATATCTATGGTCGTAGACGATATTCCAAGAACAGCATAAATTCCATTTATAGCAGAAGCAGAACCGCTAAATCCAAGAATCTTAACAGTGTCGTTCGCCAAAATTCCATGACCACTTCCGATGGTTAGCCTTAGAAGATAGTGCGGCTCGGATACATATCGAATTCCACCATGACCTCCTGGACTCCACCATTGTCTTGTGCTATACCAAAACACATAAGCCGCCGCCGTTACCGATAAATTGCTGATCCCAGAATGCACCACATCGCCCATCGCATACGTTGTTCCGGCAGCATAAGCCTCCTTCTCAACCGATAGAGTAGTCGAATCAGAGTTCCACGGAAGCCACGGCCCGCCCTGCATGACAGCAGATTCCAACGCCCAATCGGTGTCGCCGTTACGAACTAGCTTTTTAAGCGGATAAGAATTGTGCGCCAGATACATCACATCGTTCAACTGCTTGATCGCGATCTCGTTGAAGTTTAGCGCGGCATAGTCGCAGTCCATAGTGTCCTTCAAAACGCCGTCCGTGTCGAAAATCTCCAGCCTGGAGAACGAATCATGCCCGGTCGCCGCATAACTGATCAGCGCCACAACATACTGCGCGTCACGGTCATAAATGAAGTCGAAATACCGAATCGTTGCCGGAGAATACGTCACGCCTTCGACAACCGCCGTTCCGTGTGTGTAAAGCTTTTCGCTCGGAGGCCGACGCATCACCCCGCCGTAAGGAGTGGCTAGAAAGTTACTCTGAACCAGATTGCCCTTGGCGTAGGATTCCAGATCGGAGCGGTAATGCAAATCCGAACCCAGCACCCCGCCGCTCACGTTATGACGGAACACCCTCATGCCGTAAAGACCTCCTCGACAATCAGGGTGCTGACACAGCGATAGTGCGACGAATTATCGGTATCATTAACGCTGCCATTTATTTTTCCAACAACGCCGGCATTATACATACATGCCTGGACCGTAAATACGCTGGCGGTCGTGGCTGTAGCATCAAGAAGCATCTCAATCGAACAGTTTCCAATCTCTGTTCCACCGCCATATCCACGGATGTTTCCATGACACTCAATCCTATTCCCTTTGCTGGTCGCCAGAGCAATAATGCTCCCGGCGCGAACAACCCGAATCAGCATCTGTTGATCGGTTGTGGTGGTCGGATGCGACCCATTAATGACAGCCCTAACGCGTAGTTTTGAAGATGCAAGCCTCGGAGTAATTGTTGCAGACAGCCCAGAAATCGCCTGCCAGTTCGGAAACGCTCCCGCAGAAATATCCTGCTTGTCTGTTTTTATTCCCTGAACGATGTTGGGAAGTAGAGCAGTCCGCACCGCCGCATCCTTTGAATCGGCGGTTGAAGCGGCAGAGGCAACGGCAGAGGCAACGGCAGAGGCTTCTGCCGCATCTGCATAGTCTTGCGCCGCCTGTAGAACTATAGCGTCGGCATCAGTAGCCAGAGCCTTGGCATCCGCTGACAGCTTATCCGCCGTTACCGAAGCATCCTGAATCATTCCGGTATCGATTAAATCAATGCCAGTGAGCGGCATATAATCCGTGTCGTGGTTGTGTCCGGGAGCGATTACGCCTATAACCCGATTGAAAGCCGCCGCCACAGCGCCGCCAATGCCGGAGCGCAGACGGCCGTACGTCCCGCGAGCAATGCGCGTCCGTGGATTCTCGTTGTCGAAACTCCCTACCTTGCAAGCGCGGGGGAAAACAACCTTCTCGTATTCTTCAAGCAACGCCGCATACTTCTGCGCGTTCTCGGTGATCGGCATACAAATCTCAAGCGCCAGCCGGAAGTAAACGCACTTGACCATCAGACCGGACCACTCTGCGGGATCTTCGGAATAGCGGATATATTTAAACGGGAAATCCGTAGCCTCGCCGGTGAACAGGTAGCCGTTCTCAATAACGTACTCCTGATCCCGATTGCTGGCCGGTCGCAGATAGTCGCTCGGCATGGTGTACTGGTAGGTGTCGTCGTTCTCTGCCATTGGAATGGCCAACAGAACCGACTTCGTAAGCTCGCCCCAGCGGAACTCGCTCTGAACCTCGCGGATTACCTGATAGATGAAGCGCCGAACCGTCTCGGCAACCGACCCGGTGTCGGTATCAATGTCCGTGATAGAAGCCTGCTCGCCTATTTTTCCAAGCGCGAGATTCGCAACCTCTTCCAGACTGTCCACAAAACTCGCGTGTATCGGCATGACTTCCCCCCTCTTTTTTATAAAAAAGACGGAGCAGAATTACCCGCCCCGTCTTTCGTTGTACAGTTGCGGGCCGTTACTTCACTTCAAACACGATGCGATGGAACGTGAGATTGGTCTGCGTACCAGTCAGCGTGAACTTGTCGCCCGGAAGAAGAACAACGCCTCCGGTGTCATTCGACGCGCCGGGAGTGTTAAACTTCACCATCGTTTCAGCTCCTCCAATCTGCGTGAACGTAGCCAGCCGATAGGTTTTGCCGGTGTCGGCAGCATTCGTGGCAACCGCAGGAACATACGCCGCGACCAGCACGTTCGTAATCGTTCCGGTCAGTTCGGTGTAAACGATCTTCGGAACCAACACGGTCTGTGTCGCATTCGAGAAGGTCGCTACGCCGGTAGCCGGAGCCGGAATCGCACCAATGGTGATATATTTTTCAGCCTGTACGCAGACTGCCAGCAGAAGAACTGCCGTGAGAGTAAGAATCTTTTTCATGTGATGCCCTTTCTTTTAAGTTAGAAATCCCCCGGCCTTGCGACCGGGGATTTGATTAGCCCTGTGCAGCGGCGACAATGTCGCCAACCACAACGCCCAGGTCGTCAATGCGCTTGAAATCTTCTTTTTCACGCATGTAAACAATCTGCTCGTCACGCTGTTGAATGCTCGTGCCGGTGCTGGTTTTGAAGCCAGAGTACATGATCCGCTTGACAGCCTGCGGAACCCACGCGACGTAGGAGTCGATGGCATCGCCGCCAACGATGGAAGCCATCATGCTGTTAGGCATTACCACGAAGGTAACGCCGTCAATCTGCGGAATCGTTCCCTGCATGAAGTTTTCATACGAGCGGACGAAGTCCTGATTGTGGATCTGGTTGCGGCTGTTCTTGCGGAAATGGCGAGCCATCGTCGCGGAGATAGCGCAATAGATCGGTGCGCCCTTGGCGTACCAGACGTTGTCGAACTTCTCGCAGATCATGCTAGGCAGAGAATCCACGTTGATATCGGCATAGACCATGTCGTCCATCGTCTGATCGGCAGGAAGCGCGACAGAGTGCAGCGTTTCGTTGTCGGTCGATTTACGACTGACGGTCGCGGCGGTGATGCCGGCAAGGAACAGCTCGTCGCGTCCTTTGAAGATCTTCCGCAGACCGGCGTTCATCACGCTGCCTTTGGGATCAACCAGATGCTGCCAGCCTTCATCTTCATCGAACGAATGACCCCATTCGATCAGGCTCGGAGCCGACCAAGTGCGCTGTTTGCTCACGTCCATGAACGGAGTCAGCGTCTTGATATAGTTGGCGATGGTCTTATTCTCGGCGGTTAGCTGATTGAACTCTTTCAGCGTATCCTTGGCGCTCAGCAGGCCAGTGGAAGCATCCGCGCAATCCTTCGCGCTGATACCATCAATCCACACGCCCTTGCCGGAACCGGCTTCTTCTTCGCACATATGCGCGAGAAGCGAATGCGCCGGGTGTTCGCCCAGCCGGTCTTTGACGTTGTCCGTGAACAACTCAAACATATGGGTGTCCTGCGAAGCAAAGCGCATCGCGGGAGCAAGCAGGAAGCTAAGCATAGCCGCCCACGGTTTCAGAAACATTTTTTTCATCGTGATCTCCTTCTTTTTAGAATTTGGTAAACAAACATTAGCTACAGTTCGCTCGCCGTATTCATCCAGAAGGATGGGGCCTGCTTGCGGTTACGCCGCCAGTCGCCGCGATCCACGCGGGTGAAGGGGCCTTAAAATAAGGGTGTTCCCTTGTACAATATACGCAGACCTATCTCCGAGACTTTGCCCGACGAGCATAAAGCCCGACAAGCTGCTCGGTCATTTTTCCGCGCTCCAAAGAATTCTCGGTCTTTTTGATCTGCGCCCGCATGGATTCAATCTGCGAGTCCAGACCTGCGCCGTCACCAGCACCGCCGTGGCCGGAATGATCCTCGGAAATGCTACGCGCCACCTCGTCCATCAACAGCACGAAGTCCTTGCGAGCCGTCAGACCAACAGCCTTCGCCGCCGCCATCATTTCGGGATACTTGCCGGTGATGCGCTCAACGCCAGCCATGCGGTCGGCATAGTCAGCGCCCCACTCGGTCTTTAATTCTGCCGTGGTGGCCTTTTCCTGCTCGGCAACCTGCGCGGAAGCAACAGCATAATCCTTGGCTACTTGGTCGGCATAGACATCCATCACCGCCGCGGCGTTCTTATTGCTCAGTCCTGCGGCATGAAATGCCGCCTTGATTTCCTTCTGTCGATCATCCGGCAGACCGGAGTCCTTGAACATGGCGATTTCGTACTTGTCGGCGCTCTCCGGAGCCATCGGCAGATCAGGAAAGTGCTTCAAAACCTCGGCCTGAAACGCCGCCCTCTGTTCCGGCGATGCATCCTTGCCAGGAATCGGAATTCCCTTTGATGCCGCCAACTGGCGAGCCGACTGCGTACCCTTGACGTAATCCGTCAGCGTTTTATATTCCCGATCCTTGTCGGTCAGGACTGCGGAATCAACGCCGGCAGATTCATACCACGGTTTACTGTCAGCGCCAGCCGCCGCTTTCTGGCGACCACCATCGGCAGGAATCTCGCGGCTTTGAGAGTTTCCGCTGTCTACGATCGGAGCGGACTCGCCAGCACCACCAACGTCAGCAACTTCTTCTGCCATAAATTACCCTTTCGGATTCATTTTTTTAAAACGCCGAGCGATGTAGTTGCTCTTTTTCGCTTCGTCAGCCAGATCGGACGGAATGCCGTTCAGATCGGAGCGACCGGCGCGAATCTTGTCAGCCCGGCGAGATAGATATTTAGAGCCGTGAATGGAAGGATCACCGAGAATCGGAGCGTCTTTTGCTGGAATGTTGGACGTATGCTCCATCGTGCCGCCTTCCAGCGCATCGCAGATATCATTCAGCACAGCGGCCTTGTTCTTTCCGGCGACAGACACGGACAGACCGTTGGCGGCGATAAACGCAGAGAGATCGGCCATCTTGACCTTTGCCGGATCAACAGTACCGGCGAGCAATTCATCACGATTCAGTTCCATCTTGAACTCCTTTTTATTTCGGTTTCCAATTTATCTGCTCGATTATCCAAATCGCGAAGTCGTTGGTGGCGACGTTCCGCTCTTGGACTCTCGCGTCAACTGCGAAAAGAGTACGGTTCATACCGGATTTGTCAACCAAATCATCGAGGACTTTTTTGCCGTCACTAGACCCGAACACGCGACGAAACCGAGCAGACCGCTTAGCCTGCTCCCCATCGTTGCTAGATTGCTGTTTTACTGCTTTATTCATAGCCTAGATCGCCACGCCCGGAGCGCTGTCAAATGCACCGGCAGAAGCCTCCAGAGGACTGCCCTGATCAGATGCCCGCTGGACATCAATCGGCTGAACCATCGAAGCCGCAGCAGTAGCCTGCTGCTGTTGTGCCTGCGCGTCGAGATACGTCTGAATATTTGTTTTGTATTGCGACTCGGTGAACAGAAGCGCAACGTCAATGCTCTTGGCTTCGCAAATTTTTCTGATGATCTCGTAACATTTGAACGCGGCATCCATCCACGGATTGTTTTTGATCGCAGTGAGAAGCTCGGCAATCTGCATGACGGCTTGCGTCAGCGATGAAATCTCAAGGTCGGCCATCTGAACGTCCAGCCGACTGGTGTACTGAACACGGAATCCGGAACCAGCAGCCAACTGAGCCGGGATTGCATCGTCCATCAGCCCGTATTCCAGAATGTCCTCAGCCACGATCTCGTAGAGCGGAGCGAAGAAGCCATTGCCCAGCCGGTTGATTACCGGACTGATCGCCTGAATGCGCTCGGCCACCAGCTGCGAGATTTCAAAAGCGGTCTTGGCGCTGTTTTTGATCTGCTCCAGCATGGTGAACAGGTCAACGTAGTGCAGCTTGTTCAGCTCTTCCTTCAAAAATTCGATGAAATCAGCCGACAATTGCAAGTTCCCGTTGCCGGTGTAGGTAAAAATCTGACCCTTGCTGGTGTCGCAGTAGTTTACACCGAATGCTTCCAGCACCACGGACTCGACCGCGTCCTTATCCGGCAGGAAGATAGGCGGTCCGATCTGCAACTCAACGCCGTCCATGTGGTCAGAAACGACCTTCATCAGCGTCCGAGCGACTGGCAGAGCCTTCATCGCCGGCGAACGCCCGCTCGTCTCGCCATCCCGGACGTAGAAGCGCGGAACCAGATAGCGCATCCGGCGCAGACCGGACTCCTTGACCTTCTGCTTGCGCGAAATCTCAACGTGGATGCTCTCCCACGGCATATTTGCCGCGTTGCGCTTCTTTTTATCCCGATCCTTGCGAACCCGGACACAGTGAATAAATTGGAATTTCTGATCGTGGTTGTCTTTTTTGTACGCTTCCAGAATCTCAGACGTTACCATGTCCTCACCGAACTCGGCCACGGCCTGACCTGCGGTCAACTCATACTCGCGGTACACCTCCTGCAACTGCCCTCGCACGTCGCGCACCGGGAACACGCTGGTGGACGGATAGACGAGGAACTCGTGCTGCTGGTTTTTCTCGTTGAAATCGACGTAGAACACTCCCTCGCCGCGGGATCCGAAGCCGGTCAGCATTTCATTGTACGCCTCCGGAAACGGACTCTGCTGGATACGGGTGTGTGTCGCCTTCGACAGAGCGACATAGAAGCGCGAAACGTCCGGAGCCTTCATTTTTTTGGGATCTTCGTCGATGATGTTGCCGCGACCCATGCTCATGGTGTTTGAGAACAGGCCGGAACACATACGCTCCTGCGCCAGGATGCCGGTTGAAATGATCGGCTGGAGAATCTCGGAGCCTTCCGAAGCCTCCAGCAAGTCCTCAAGTTCAGGATTAAACAGGCGACATACATCGTCGCAAACCGTCTTGTACGTCGAGCGCTGCGCTTTAAGCGCGTCCCGCGTCTTGATGATGCGCTGTGCAATGCTATCGGCCACGGTTAATCTCCTGTGCGAGTTTTAAGCATATTTGTGAACTGCCCGCCCGCCATTGGATTGACCCGGTAGGTAGTTGCGCGACCCTGCTGCTTTTGCAGACGACGACGCTCTGCTTCGCCGGCAGCCTGAACTTCGGGGTTCTCTGGAGTGACCGGAGCGGCAGCCGCTTGCGCTGGTGTCGGTCTTTGTGCTTTTGGTGAGGACATCGATAGCTCCTTTGTTCGTTTTCAAACAATATACGCACCCGCCAGCCGAAGCAATCTCTGAAAAACCAAGAACTCGCGCCATTTTACGCGCCCTAACGTTGTCCAGATCGAACGCCGCCTCGATCAGATTGATCTCCGCAGAATTGAGAAGCATATCCACGGCAAGCATACACGCGCCAAGCGTCGTCTTGGGACTGAACCCGGCATGAGCCGCAAAGTGAATCTTGGCGCTCTTACCCTGCTCGCTGTAATTGGTCAGATAAATCACAGCCGGATAACGTCCATCAACCTCTACCACCACCGGACAGAACGAGATTGCTCGCCACGCCTTCGGCCTAGGATTAAAATAGGCCATCCAGTCGCGTAGCGACCACACGAACGAAGGCAGAGTGAATATCGTTCCTTGGTCAACCTGCTCCCGCCAAGCAGCCCGAAGCTCGTTCGCAGTCGGCTTTAGATGGATAAACACCTGCGGTTCTTTACTTTTTGTCATCACCGCCCGCCTTTCAGGAACTCCTTGACCGTCATGCCGTTCTTTTTGGCAAAGAACTTCAAGTCTCTACGGTCGAGAAGCATCATCGCCAGCTTTAAGCGCGACGAAAACGGCTGAGACTGCATGGAGAGAAACACCCGCAGAGCCTGCTTGCTACGCTCTGCATTAGCCTCCTGAATCAACCGAAGTCCGCTCTTCTTTGCCATTCAATACCTCCGTAGTTTTTTAACGACACGCCCGGACTTCGGCCTCCAGCCGGCATTCAACGTCCGTGGTTTGAGATTATTTACAGCCCAATACCGCAGGCCGTCAAGCAAATGATTGAAGCGATCCTCCGGCTCGTCTGAAAAACGCCCATCCGGTGTCTTTTTCCACGCATAGCTCTCCAGCTCCTGCTGGAAGTCCGTCGAATCCCGATGCACGAACATCTGGAACTGCTTCAAAAGGTTTATTCCATACTGAATCCCGCCCGCCTTGTCGGACTTCGCCACGCGGAATCCGCTGGTTTCAAGATCAGCCAGGGCCTCGGCAGCCGCACAGTCGCCAACCGTTTCCAGTTTCGGATCAAACATCCCGCACTCGATAGCCTCGCGCAGACGCAATTCCAGCGACGGCTTCCCCGGATTGGTCTGGTTAATCGTGGTAATCAGCCCCGTCTCGTAGACCAACTGGCGCAGATACAGCTTGTCTTGAAGCATGAACACGCGCCCTACCGCGGTAGGATCTTGCGAGAACCCGAAGTCGACGAACTGACCATCGCGCTGGACGTTGTACAGCTCGGTCGGCCATTGCTCGTCCTCCAACACCGTCCAGTTTTGAAAGATAGCCCCGTCACGCCTTGCCCGCTTGCCAAGCCCGTAGACCTCCCAAGACCACTTGTCCGCTGTGCCGGCGCGGAGATTCTCCGGCGTCGGCTCCCAGCTCAGAATGTCTGCGCGAGCCTCCGGAGAGATAAACGGATTGTCGCGGAACGTGGAATGGAAGCAGTCCACCCGGTCGCCCTGCTTCAAGATGCGGTCAAACACCCAATGTACCGACAGCGACGGATTGAAGTCCATGATGATAAAATCGTTTGTGCGAGCGTTGATCTGCCGGAACGAATCGTAGGACACCTCCATGACCTCGTTTATCCACGCAATGTCGCGCCTCGGCCCATGCAGCTTACCCGGCTTCTGACAGCCACGGAAGCGCATCAGGGAGCCGTTCTTGAAGCGGTACTCCTTGCGCTGTTCGTTCCAGCAGTCCTGATCCCACAGCCCGAACTGATCCGGCCCCATGACGAAACGAAAGTCCTCAATCACCGAGTCATTGCACGTTGACTGGTCGTGCCGGAAGCAGTCGATCTTGACCCGGCGCTGGAGCAGATGGTGCAAAACCAGATACTGCACGATGGATATCGTCTTTGACGAGCCAGAGGAACCTTCAAGAACCGTGTAGCGTTTGCGAGTAGCTCGGTAATCTTTGCCGGGAGTGTTCCAGTCGGCATCGCGATCTCCAGCAGACCAAGACAGATAATCCGGATGGGTCGTGTTGACCAGCGTCTCGTAGTTCTTGGTGGCTGACACATCCTTCATGTTTTCTTTCCGACAACCATGTTGAACCCAATCCGCTCCCCGTCAGACTTGAGATCAATGTCCTGATGCGTTGCGTACTCGCGCCGGCACTTGCGCTCAAGGAACCAAAGGGTTGTATGAATATCCTCGCCGTGAATCTTCTTCGCCAGAACGTTCTTCGCCTTCAAAATCAGCTGATCCTGCGCGGCCTCCATTTTACCGTTAAATTCTTGGCTAGATTTGCGAGCATTTGCGAAAGCATCCTCTGAAATCCCTGCGAATCTACAAGCTTCTCCGATATTTGAACCAACCGAGAAGGCGCTCTGCAATTTAGCGGAAACCTCCGGCGTGATTACCGTAGGCCGTCCCGCATTGGATTTTTTAACCTTTGCCATCACCGAATCCTCGTAGGTTCAACCCCCGTCGCATCCGCATAGCGTTGCAGAGCCACCGCCACATAACCCGGCGACAGCTCGATAGCCCTACACTTCCTGCCGGCATTGTGACAAGCCATGATGGTCGTACCGGAACCGGAGAACGGCTCGTACACGAACTCGGACTCGTGGTTGCGGATCGGACGCGCCATGCATTCCAGAGGCTTCTGCGTACCGTGGACGGTTTTCACCTCGCCCGACACGCCCAAGTCCCAAATGGTTGTCAGCGAACTATCGAACGCCAGCAGCGTATCCTGATCGATTTTCTGCACGAACAGCTCGTCCGAAGGCTTCCAACTGTCGACGATATCAGCCCAGACGGTGTTATTCTTGCGATTGCCGACGAACCACGCCTTGCCGCCCTTTTTGACAGCGAAGAAACACGGCTCGTGCCGCCAGTGGTAGTGGGAGCGCGACAGCACAAAATTCTTTTTTACCCAGATGATCTGGCTTTTCAGCTCGAAATTGCAGGCAGACAGCGACCGCTCAACCTCTCCGCCATACATTCCAGCGTGCCAAACGTAAGCCACATCGCCGGGGAAATGCATATACGCAGCCGCCCAGGACGCACGATTGTCATTCAGCACCTTGCCTGTGCGAGCCGAAGAACCATCAGTGGCTTTGATGCGCCACGCCGGATCATACTCTACGCCGTAGGGAGGATCAGTAACCATCAGCATCGGCACAGCACCGTTCAGCGCCAGCTTAACGTCCTCAGCCTTGGTTGAGTCCCCGCAGAAAATGGTGTTCTCACCCATCGCCCAGAGCTGACCCAGCTCAACCCCATACTTCGTCCGCAGAATATCAGCCTCGCCCATCTTCGGCTCCGCGTCCACCGGATCACCAGCGCCAGCAATGCTCGCCAGCTCCAGAAGCGATGAGGCATCGAATCCGGTCAAATCCATGTCGAAGTCGGTGAACATCGCATCCTTGAGCAGGCCGGACAGCATCCCGTCGTCCAGATCGGCCAGCTCCGCGATACGGTTGTCGGCAATCAGGTCGGCATACTCCTCGGCCTCGGTAGCGTAGTCCTGCCGCTCCACAGGCACGTTTTCGACCTGCAGCAGACGAGCGGCATGCAGGCGACCATGACCCTTAACGATGAACCCGGAGCGATTGCTGACCGTGATGGGCGCTCGCCAGCCCTGCGTTTTGATGATCTTCGCCAGCAGAGCAATCTGCTTGTCGCCGTGTTTGTTAGGATTGCGAGGATTCTCGACCAGCTCAGTCACATCAAGCAGAGCGTCGTGCCTGCACCAGACGTCGATACCGGACGCGATATCACGCGGAGCCGCGCTCGGTTTTGTTTTTGCCTTAGCCATAATCAAATCTCCTGCGATTGAGAATACAACTGCTCTCTCGCCATGCGAGCCTTAAATTTCCGAACCGTTGAAATCTTAGCCCACCTCGCCTGCTGGTTTACAGCCGCGAACGGATTGCGCTTCGGATCAAGCTTCTGCCAATGCGTCTGAATTCTGCGGTCGAATTCCATCCGAAAATCATCAATGGCGGTCTGCGGAAACCCGGACATGGAGAACGAGCGGGAATACTTGGTGAAGATTTCACAGCACAGCTCCCAGAAGCGATCCGACATCATGCCGGCATCGAGAGACTTTTGCAGCTCTTCTCGGATTTCGACCTTACAAATCATGGTTTCACTCCTGACGATTTAATTAATGCCTTCACCCGCTCTGTAAGTCCAGCACCAATTGACTCCGGAGCCTCGCCGGATTTTATCTCAGACCAGTACCGGAACAGCATATCCCTGAACGCATCACACGCCGGCTCGTCGCCCAGCTTAGAAGCCATAGCCTTCAACTGCTTTGAAAAGAATCCCATACCAGGCCCCGTTTTCTCTCCGGATATCTCACAGGCGATGGAAGTCACATCGAACCGGCAGAAGTCTGCATACTCCGTCAGCTTGGCTTTCCCGCACATTTCAGGTTTATGCAGGATGTTGGAATTTTTTGACCCATTCAAACCAAGACTCCCCGCGCTCTTATCTTGGAATGATGGTGAATATGAATGTGAATGTGAATGTGAAGGGTTGCCTCCACGGTGAACCTTACTGTTGACCGTACCGTTTACCTCACTGTCAACAGTACGGTTTACCGTAGAACGTGATTTACGAGCCTCAACACCGGACTCTGACAGCTTGGAATAGCGAGCAGATCGCGCTCTTGCCGCTGACAATTCCCGGTCAATTCTGGAGTGAACCAGCTTACCGTCCCGGCGCTTAAAATAGCCGAGCAAAACGTCCTTCGATTCCAGCCATTCCTGCTCAGACATACGCGACAAACGGAACAGTATCCGGTCGTTGTCAGGGATTGGCCCGTTCTGCCAGTAATCGAGCATCAGCATCAGGTATGCGCCGTGTTCGGAAGCAGAGAGGCGGTTGGTATCCTTGAGATAATCACCCACATAAAACGGCATGAAAATATCAACCTTTTCCATTTTGGGAGTCACTTTCTGTTGAATTTTTGGAATCTAGATCGGTTTGAAAACTTCTGCAAGCTGTAACTGAAACCGGCTTCGTCGCACCGTAAAGCCCGCTAAATGTTGATAGGAATCTCACGACTCCCTCCCCTCGATCTTAACTTCAATCCCCGGCACGTTGCCCCAATACTTCTCGAAATTGAGCGAATAGACCTGCGAATCGTCGTTCCAGAACGCCAGCGTCGTCATAGCATCGGCCAAAAGTTTGCACAAATTATCGACGTCCGGCCTCGTATCACACGGAGCGCAACCCTGCGCGATAACGCTCTTCTTCTCCGACTTGCGCCAAGGATACGTCCAGTAGACCGTCAACTTGACCGGACCAGCGAACGGAACCGCAGGACGGTGCGGCATAAGAAGCGACATCAGCGAGTCCTCAGCCTGCTTAACGTGCTTCTTTTTAAAGAACCGAGGATGCCCGCCGATGACCATAACGCCCTTCTGCTGGCTGGTGGCCTTCGGAGGGATGCATTGGAGAGAGAAGGATAGCGTTTTCATAGATTCCCCCTCAGTCTCTCCGCATACCCAGAATCCCCGCTATTCCACAGCCAAGCCGCGTATGCCACAGAAGCCTCAAAATCGCCCCGTAGACCGCGTTTCTCCATCCGGCGCGTCAGAACAAGGTGCGCCATCTGTTTTGACAGCATCGGGCTGTTTCTGGCCTCCAGCGGTAGCTTCCCGCCCAGCCGGACGTACTCACGGTGCATGATAGGCGTAATTTGAAGCACCCCGACATCGTTATGCTTCCCGACAGCCGTAGGTCCGCTGTTCTCGGTCAGGATCAGAGCCGCGACGATTTGGCAGATTAGGTTGGTGGTCATTTCAAAGCCCCTTTCCACGCCTCAAGGCGTTCTTGCGTTACCAGCTGACCGTTTCCAGAGAAGGTTTTAAGCGCATCACTCAGAGCATTAGCCACCCGATCATAACGAGACTGCATAAGCGCCAGATTCTTCTCTGCCGTTTTTTTTCGAGACAAAGCCAGCTCCTTGTCGTTCTTCATTTGAAGGTACAGCTTGCGACTGACAAACCGACCGTTAAACCACTGTTTAATGTTCATCGGAGTCCTTCCATATATCCGCATCCCCTTCCAGCAAGCACCCAAAGTTGTCAACGCCGAGCGTCCTCATATTGCGTTCAAACTCACGCAGCACGTCAGCCGCTACCCGCCTGCGGCATTTCGGGCAGTAGTCAGAGCGAACCCCGCCATTAAACCCAGAGCGCGGAGAGGAAACCATCCACGAAAAGTGCATTTCACCTGCTGCGTCAATCGTCCCCGACTCAACCTCTGTCGTACAGCCGGAGCAAACCACCTCGCCGGGAAACGCTTCGTCATAGAAATGAATGGCAAGCGTTCCGTGACCGCGCGGACTCTTAGATTCCTCGACCGCGCCAGCCATCCCGCGGACGTAAAGAACCTCGCGCCCGTCCCGGTGTGCAAAAACTGAATAATGTCGGCAATCCTTGGTCGGTGGATACATTCCCGAAATAACCCTGTTTGCGAATTCTCTCATTTCACCACCGCCTTCACACTCATCGCCTTCTCTTCCAGCTTTAGATTATCGCCCAGCATCGTAGCGACCAGCGCCTTGTGATCTTTAACCGGAACACCCTGTTCCGACAGCACCGGCTTCATAGCCGCCTCCAGCTTGCCGATAGGAACCGTCACCAGCCCAAGGAACTCGGCAGCAGACAGCATCCCCGACTCTTCGACCACCACGCGATAGGCTTCCTGCGCGGATTCGATCTTGCGCGTACTGCCGGTGCTTTGCAGAGTAAAGAACTCCGCCCATGCTTCCGGGCTGGCTTTGACCTCGTCGTCAATGCGGTCAATGTACGCCTCGGCCAGCTTAATAAGTTCCTTGGCTTTTGAGCGCAGAGCCGCCGCGTCAGCCTTGACCGCCGGCAGAAGGTTCTCCGGCATTACCATCAAAGCCGATCCGGTAGAAACCCGCTCCAGCGTCTC
>Ga0265593_1000948_pt1 | contig 14374 bp, 13 predicted proteins | sample saktaG_8_FD_190136 | JGI IMG/M metagenome (GOLD analysis project Ga0265593, IMG submission 190136) | Saline water microbial communities from Sakinaw Lake, British Columbia, Canada - sak_2011_5_24_36m | ecosystem: Environmental > Aquatic > Non-marine Saline and Alkaline > Saline ...
ATCTGGTTTTCCCCATTCTCTTTTATAATTAACTTCCATCTTCTCATCAATTATTCTACATATATCATCATACTTTAATCCTTCAACATCCGCAGCACCAAATAAAAGAATAAAGCAATCAGCAAACTCTTCTTTTATTTTATCCCTATTTAATACTTCCATTATTTCATTTTTCAATTCTTTTGTCTCATCTTCAAGATGACATAATTTCGACATAGGTGTTTGTGACGGAAATAATTTATTCTGCCATTTACTAATTCTTTCAAATTGTTCTTCTTTCATTTTGTATTGGTTTAATTATTTTACTTTCATTTTTGTATTTACGTATGCAAGTCCATTATTTAAATCTGTATCGATTCTTATTGTAATTCCACCTCTTACAACTCTTCCTCTACATACGTGAATCCTCGCTCTATTTTCATCTTGTTCATCTGCTGTAGAATTAATTGAAATTGGAATATCACATGTTCTGATTTTTCCATAATCTTCTGCAACATTTTTATCTGTAATAACAAAATTTTGGTCTTCATTCTGAAGATTTCTAAATGCTTGCGTTGGAGCCCATACAGCAACATTCCTTTTTAATGCAAATGTTTTTATATCTTTTGCAATTGATGTTTGTCTATGACGTTCATCATTATAATTTCTTCTTGCTTTTAATAATTCAAGATAATCAATTAAAACACCTTTACAATGAATTCCCTGCAAATATAACTGATACCATAAATTGTCAATATCAATTATACTACAACTATCCCATTCTGGAAATGATTCAATAATTAAATCTTTCTTTACACGTTTTGCGGCAAACTTAGAAACTCTGTCAATAGCATCTTTTGGTATATTTCCCGTTCTTACATCATGATATGATTGTCTTAATAATGCGGCATCATATCCATCTTCAACTTTTTGTTTACTATCTTCTAATTGAATATGTAATATTGAATAATAACGTTTAACTGCACTTAATCCAAAATATCTTAACAATGTAGATTTTCCACCTTTAGCATCACCTATAATTAAACCAAATTCACCATTCCTCAAACCACCATTTAAACTTCTATCAAGTTTTCTTATACCAGTTGGAATGCAAAAATCATCCATACTATCACTACGCATTTTTCTTCTATGCATTCTAATATCAAATCCACCTAATAAATATTCATGTTCATTTGTATTTAGATTTATAATATTTATCTTATCATTCATTTCTTGATTTTTTAATAAAGCTAATTCAACATCACCTTTATTATAAACCTCAACAACTTTATTATGACCTCTTACAAATTCATTTCTCTTAAAAAATTCTGTAAGTTCGTCTCTTATATATTCTACTTTAACTGGGCGTTGTTCTTCAAATATTCCTCTAAGTATATTTTTACATATAGGATTTTTCAAGAACTTATTTAATAATTCTGCTTTACCTGGAAGATAACTATATTTCTCAGTAAATTTATCTATAAAATCATATATTTGTCCTATGTATTTAGAATCAAAAAATTCTTTTTTCATAAACTTATTAACATTCATATAGAATGCCGCATCACTGATAATATATCTGATAACTTCCTTCTGAAAGTCTATTCCAAACTTTTTCTTTTCCGACATATTTTCTTATATTTACATTTTTTACAAACTTTTGAGCTCTTATTATAATAAAAACTATTCATTAAACAATAAAATTTCAATTCTTTATTCCCATTCATTTTTATATATCTTTTTTTGTCTGTCTCTTCTCTTTCATTAACATCATTACGTCCTTCAAGATTTTTACCGCGTCTCTCAGAATCCTTATAATATTTTTCATTCTTCTGTTTATAAATTACTTTGTCTAAATATTCTCTGACGTTTAAATATTTCTTAATACTTTTATAATTAAATAATGTAGATATAGTAGGAATAAAACTTACACTTCTGAAACGAAATATTTGATAGTCAAAATATTTATCTAACTCATCTTCTTTTATTCCATACTTATTAAAAATTTTTCTATAATCTCTTTTATATTTTTCTAATGATTTTCTATTTCTATTTATTAATGTTAATGTGCCTTTTGAATTTCGTTTTTCTAAGCACATAATTATGTAATTGCTATACAAATTTCCCATGTTATTTATTTTTTCTGTTTTTCCACCATTTTTTCATTGCTATAGACATTTTCTTCTTAAATTCATCACTTAAATAACATTCTTTTCCAATATGTGCAATAGATAATCTTTTTTTATGTTTTTTTGAAAAATGTTTTCCATACATTGGAGCTTTAATACCTACTCTTAATTTTCTTTTTTCAGACATTTTTAATTTTGTTTCTTCAGAAAACTTTTTACCAAACATTGGATTTTTATTCCCTTTTCTAAGTTTAGCTTTTTCTGACATCTTTATTCTAACTTCAATTGAAAATATATAATTGCTTTTTCCACCAGTACGTAAATTATATCCATATTTTCTATTAATAGAATTATATTTTTTAATAAAATATTTTTCCATTAAATTTGCTTGAAACTGATTTTTAGCTATAAATAAAATTTCTTTTTTAAAATTTTCTTTACCATATTTTTTAACAACTTTTCTTATTAATGTTCCGCCACCATAATAACCACTTAATTTTTGTTTATTGTTACGCTGGCCAATATAAATTTTATTATTTGATTTATTTATAATACCATATATAATAATTTCCATATTATTTCATTATATCTTTTAATGTTTTTTCAAATTTGTCTATTGATACTACTTTAATATTATTTTTATTTACAGTTTCTTCTATAGCTTCAATTCTATTCAATGAATGGTCTTCTACATATTCATTTCCAAAATCAATTATATCAATATATATTTTCTTTTTGTTTTCAAATTTTCTCATCACTCTTCCTTTTTTCTGAATCTGTAGATTTTTATCTCTACCGCCTGAACAATTAACTATTACTTCAATTTCAGGTATATTTACCCCTTCATTAAATATGCTTGAAGCTATTAAACAATATTTTCCTTTTATAAATCCATCAATATATTTTTCTTTTAATTCAATCTTCGTTTTACCAAATACAAATGGAATTCCGTATCTTAATTTTAACATTCTTCCATATTCAATTGACCTTATTAAAAATACTGTTTTTAATTTCATATTTTTAACTACTTCATAGATTTTATCTATGATTAAATTTCTATCATGGTTATTAGAAATATAATCATCATATATTTTATTAAATTTAAATCCATCTTTTACTTTCATATCCTTTAAGTATGGTGAATCACATTTAATAAATATAACATTTACATTAGATAAAAACTTTTTATCGACTAATGTTTTTTCTTGAATTTTATATATGACTCTATATTGTGTTTCGAGTATCTTCCATTTATTTATATCACTTCCTTTTTTATATGGAGTTGCGCTGAGGAATAATCTAAAATATGCACGATTAAATTTATTTAATTGTGTTTTTCTAAGAAACGTAGAAAATGAAGCACCCTCATCAACTATCAAAAATTCAGTAGTCATATATAATTCACGAAGTTTTTCCCTTATCTTTATATCTTTTTTACTTTTCTTTGATGCGGCAAGTAATGTTTGAATTGTAATTACTAAGAAATTTGAGTCATCAAGATTTAAATTATTATCAAGTATATTATATTTAAAGTTTGCAAATTCTTCAAGGTCTTTTTTTACATCCCTTTTAATAGCAATCGCTGATTTGACTATCATTAATGTTCTTATAGTACCTTTCATTGATTCACTCATTATTTGATGAGACTTAATTGCTATATATGTTTTTCCAGAACCAGTAGGTGATTTTATAATACCAAAACACCCATAGTCAAAAAATGCTTGAACAGCTTCTTTTTGATAATATCTATTAAATTTATAATTATCAATATTTATCTTAGGTTGTAAATCAAAATCTTCTAATTTATATTTATAATTACGTTTAAACAATTCATTTATTACAATACTTCTAAAACCTATTCCAAATGAACATGTTTTTTCTTTAAAGTGGTTTTTATACTCTGATATAATGTCAGCGTTCTTACCAGCATTAATCATAGAATTTTTAATCTGATAATAATTATCTACTTTAAAACTAAGTTTTTCACTTAAAAACCTTTTTACAAATCCAAACTGCTGTTCAGATAATGTAAGATTAATTAATCTATAATAAGACGGATTAATTCTTTCAATTAATAATTGATGTTCCATATTATATTCCTTTAATTAAAGTTATAGGAATTATTTCATAAAATCCAACTACAACATCATTAATTAATTTTTCACTATCATATATTTTTTTCAAAAATTCTTCAACATAATCAATTTCCTGTTCAAAAAAGTATGCCATATATATTTTATCAGTAAATGTTATTTCTTCAATTTTACCATTAGTAGATAAACATCCTCTGTAATAAGTATCACTATCACCAATTGAACTAAATTTTTTTAAAATATAACCATTTAAATTTGTTCTTTTTAATTTAACCTCTTTCATGTCATTGTTTTTTTAATTAATAAATTATATGAGAATGCCCTTTCAGAATTCTCAAATGCCGACATAGATAGAAAGTCAAAAATAAAAAATAAAATTTCAAATTAAATTAAAAAAACCGTCTATATACGAACATATAGACGGCCTCAGGAGGAACCAATCTTTCCTGTCAAAGAAAGAGTGCCCAAAATTTTATTCCCATGAAAAATTGAAAGTCAAATCACTTGCATTTTTTAATATAATATCATTTGCTCTTGATACTACATAATTTGTATCATTTACTGGTAATGCTTTTAAAGTGGTAAAATCAATAATTTCCCTTTTTAACCAAAGAGCAATCATTGTATTTTTTGTAAATGTATCTTTAATTTTTAATTTTGTTCCTAATGTATATGCTTCATAAAATTGTATACCATAAGGAACATCTTTTGATGATTGAAGTAATTGAACATAATTTTCATTTGGTATACTTACTCCAAAAGAAATTTTTTCATATACTTTTTTACCACTAATCCATAAATACAAATTTACTATATCAGTGGTTAAATTTGCATTCTTTATAAATAAACATCTATAATCAGTATATCCATTATAAGCATTCTTAACAGCAACTTCATCGAATATATTATTTAAAATACCGTTTCTAACCATAAATGCACTTCTATATCCCCCAAGACTTGATGAAGGAATATTGTTAGCATCGCCATCAGATTTTCCACCTGAAAGATAAATTTTGAAGTCTTCTATTGCAACCATTTTTATTGTATTAAAATTATTAAATGTTAGTTTGTATTAATTATCAATTTAAACGCTCCATATATGCATCCATACTATCTATAAACAAAATTATAAGCATATTATATTAACTTATAGTCCACTCTGTAATGATACCGCCACTTATTACAACATTATGAGTCAAACCATCAACATCCCTATATCTTTTATTATCTGTAATTCCAACATTTAAACCACCTTGAATAAAACCAGTATCAGCATTTATATTTTCAGCAACATCTAAATTTTGTGCTGGGTTTTCTTTTCCAACACCAATACCAAGTTTTCCATTATGAAATGATTTTAAAAAACAATCATTATATAAGAAATAAGCTTCAGCAGTTCCAGTTATACTTCTTAATATAGAAGCAACCCCATTTTTTATAGAACCAAAAATTCCAACAGCTAATTCACCAACACCAGTTTTATTAATTGATGTTTTATAACTACCTAAATTATCTTCTATACCAGCAACACCCTCCATAAAAGAATCATAAGCATTTATATCTGCTCCACCACCATCAAAAGAACTTTTTATAAAACTTCTAAAAGCGTTAAATGTACTTTCAACAAATAAGTCATCACCTATTCCACCAACTTCTGAATTAATCACAGAATTATTTTTCAACAATATACCATTGAAAGCACTTAATACACTTACGCCTATTTTTAAAATAAATTTCTCAACATTGTTCTCAACATGATAAAATGTTATTTGATTTGTTTCATAATCAATTACCATTCTATATTCACCTAACATAGATGAAACAATACCTCTAACTGATTGAGCTTCATATATTTCTGAATATGGTACTTCTATAGAACTTTGATTGAAAGTCTCAATTATATTCATACCACGTCCTTTAAAGTAAATCTTATAAACACCAATTTCACCAAGATTTATTCCAATTTCTTTAGTAACAGAATCTATAACATTACCATTAATATCAACAGTTCCATAATATCTCTTTGTTGTTTCACCACCTTCTTTATTTAACAATACAGCTTCTACTAAACATCCTATTGCATATACAGATTGTCTTTCAAACGTTCTAACATTTTCTTTCTTATATTTAACAACAGTGTTTTTATTTACGGGTTGTACACCAGTTGATTCAACTAACATGATAATTAGATTTTAATTTTTTAAATTACGCAAAGTTTTGCGTTCCATTTTCTGAACTTAAATATTGTATATTTCTACTTATATTTATTTTTGTTATTTTCTTGATACCAAATACTGTTATATGACCTTCAACACTCCATGCATTATTAGGAGAAACTAATGATGTATCTACAAAATCAACGACTAAGTCTTTATTAATATCAATTATAGAACTTAAGTCATTTTCAAATACACCACTTCCATTAACTAATATCTGACTTGCATTTACCATTGCATCACTTTGACCTATTCTAACTTTTCCAGGTGTTGCAATATCAAGTCCTACATTAAAATCAATTTTGATTATTCCTTTTGTTAATTGATAACCTGAAATTAATTTTTTAACTATTGCAATTATTCTTCCTAATGAAGTATCTGAATTTAATACTGCAGAACCAGTTGATGGTGCAGTAGTATGGTCGACTCCTTTTAATCTTACTTGACCTGCCGACGCTGGTGTAGTTGCATCATTTACATGGTCTATAATTCTATACAATCTATTTGAACTATCTTTAACGATTGTATTAACTATTCCCTTTTGACCTATATTAGCATCCCAAGTTCTTCCTGCTACTTTTAATGCAGTGTAAGTAACTACATATTCACCAGCACCAGTATTATTAGCACCAAGATATGATGTTCCTGGAGTAGTGCCTAAAGTTTTTGTATATGCATAGAATTTAAAATCTGTATCAATTAATTTTTCACCTAATGGTGCAAGTCCTCCACCACCACTTAAAACTTCTCCAGTTTTCACAAGTGTAACTTGATAACCACATTGTAAACCCCTTATTCCTACTTTTACTAATGTTGATTTTGTAGTAGGAATAGATATTGTTCTCGATGGAGTAGGTGCAACTTTTAATTGGTCTATTCTTGCAAAATCAGGAGAACTTCCATCCAATGTATATGTTGCTTCAATATGAGTTGCATCATTCCAACCAGATACTGAAATAGTAAATCCAAATTCATCTGCCGATAATGCTAATACTCCGTCATCAGTTATTGTTGGTAAAGTTATTCTTGTACCATCATTTCCAACTGGTGTTTCTGCAATTTCACTTTTAATATTTCCACCTAATGTTTGAACTTTAAATTTATATTTCATTCCAATACTAAGATTCTTTACAACAATCTGTGCAACCGGACTTTCTGAAATATTATTACTTCCACTTTCTTTTCTTTCTCTTAATATCATAATTGGGTCTACTTCATTATCTGCAACAGGTATAAAATCAAATGAATAACTATCTGCAAAACTATGTATTATTGCTGGATTCGTAGATGTTGATGTTATTCCAGTTAATATTGCATTCGCTCTATTTGCTGTCTCAACTACAGTTAAAACTATTGAACGACTACTTTCAGCAGTATTTGCAGTTATCAAATAACTCTTATTTGTAGTTGGAATCCAAATTCCATAATCAACCCATGCGTTTGCTAAAATACCAGTAGGCGCATTTGTTAAAGTAAAAGTACTTAAACTTCCAGAACCAACTAAACCATCATATCCCCATTTCAAAGTAACTCTTGCTAAATTATCACTCGGTTTTGATAAAACAAATTTTGATAATTTATTTTTTTCTGTTGTTGGAATAGTTGTCAAATCAGTTAAAACTGGAGATATTGAACTTATTCTTAAATCAAGAGGTTTTTTAACTGGTAATGGTCTTCTTGAATAAACATAAGGTGTAAATTCATTTCTTCTATCTGCAGTTATTACTACTGATAATGCTGATTTAATAAATGAATTTAATAATATAGTATTTGAATCACCTAATAATGAATCAGATACTGAAATTTCACTTATTATTATTTCAACATTTTCACCAGATTCCCTTGCTTTAAATTTTAAAAATGTATAATATGTTCCATTAGATAAATCACTTAAATCACTTATTCCTAATATATCTTCATAAATTAATATATTTGTTATTTCATTTAATACTTGCATTCTTTGAGTTTTACCATAAGCGATACCTGGTTTTAAATTCATAATACCACTTGAAATAGCTGTTTCAAGATTTGTAGTTGTTTGAAACATAATGCCTTTATCAATTATCCAATCATAAGGAGAATTCTCCAAACCATTTTGAATATTTTTATTTGAACCAAGTTTCCATGTTTTAGTTCTTAAATCAGTTAATGTATCAATATCTCCAGCATTAACTTTTACAGAAGCTAATAAAAACTTCGTATCTGTTTCAAGTGAATTACTTGATGATACAGATATTGAATAAAAATCTTTATAATTCCAACGACGTTCACTCATTGTAACACCTGGTGTAACTCTTGCAAACGCTTCATAAATTAAATCATTTTCATTTACAAGTGATGTATTATCAATAACCATATTTTCATTATCTGAAATAGAAATTATTTCATAACTACCAGTATTTGAAGAACCATTTAATTTTATAAATTTACCTGGAGAAAACGTTGTTAAGAAATTAGTACCAACTCCAGTACATATACCAGAACTATTTACACTAACTAATCCACTTTCTATTGTTGTCTGTGCATATTCTATATAAATATAAAATACACCATTTGCACTAAACGTATAAACTGAATTATTATCAGATTTATTTACAATTAAATTTCCATCAGATGTAAATCCATAACCAGCTTTCATTCCTACTACTAATGAAGAAATTTTGACTATTTTAAAATCAAGCCAATTAGTTATTCCATTACTTCTTATTCTTTTTGATATACCAAATTCTTCAGTTAATAAAGTAATTAATCTTCTGAATCCTTCATCACCCATTGATGTTTCCAACATATTAAGTTCTATATCATCAATGAACTGGTCTGGTTTAAATTTTACACTATTCATTTTTATTTATGTTAAGAATTTATAAAATATTTATAATTTTCATTTCCAAATTTTCCTTCGGCATTAACTTCATTTGTATTTAAATCAAAATCCTCATAAATCATTTTACCAAATAAATCATTTTCAATTTCAAAACCTAATAAATCATATTGATTATCTACCCAATCATAATTCGCAAAACCTATTTTTAATCTTGCACATGTTTCAGTAAAATTAAATCCATAAGAACCATTATAATCAATTATCATTTTACCATCTAAATATATTCTTGTTTTCTTTGAAGTAAATGAATTATCATAGAAAAAATCAAGTATAAATGGTTTTCCATATTTTCCATATATATTATTAATTGGTACTGAATCAATACTATCTGAATTATAATTATTGAAAAGAGTAAAAAACTTTTCATCACAATTAAAATAAAGACAAAAATACAAAGTATCTGAATAATTATAAAAATTCAAAAATTCAACTGCATTTGAATTAATATCAGTTGGAGAATATAAATTTTTAAATTTTAAACGAATATGAAATTTTTCATTATATTTACCATGAAATACTTCCGTAACTATATTATTATTAATGTTTATTTTTAGTGGAGAACCAGCTTTTCCTAATGATACAGAAGAATTTTTCTTTTCATAACAACTATTAATATGTAATGGAAAAAACTTTTGTTTTAATATATCAACAATTTGTTCAGTAGTTCTATTAACATTATAATTCTTTGCATTTACCATATATAATTCTTCAAGTCTCATATAGCAAAGATTTAATGTATTTGAAAAAACATCTTTATAACAAGGAGAATTTACTCTTAAATCCCAACCAGTTTTATCATAATTTAAAATCTGATGTTCAAATAAATTTGTATCTGAAGTATCAACAGTAAATAATCTTCCAAGTTCTAATTTATGTTTCAAAGTTCCACGTGAACGAAGTATTGCAGTACTTTTTTTAGCAAAATCCTGTAATGAATTTAAATTATTTTCAAAACCATCAGTTATTAATCCCTTAGAAATAAGATACTTATTTAATAATTCTGCATCAACATAAATATCATTTAATCTTTCAAACTGTTGAATATATGGTGCAAATGTTTTACCTATCATATTACATAATGCCAAAAAATCATCAGTTCTTTCTACGAAGAATGCAATTATTTCTTTTGAAAATAATCTATCCCTTATATCATTAGCTATTGTGTTTAATGTTCTCATTTTTTATAAGTTTTGAATTTGTTCTAAAACCTGTTCTAAACTACCAGAACTACCATAGTTTCTTCTTACTGGGAATTGTTTATCTAATACTTCACCAGTTAATTCATCAACTAAAATAATATTCCTTAATTTTGGTAATGAATTTATTGGAACAACAATATCTGCATTAGGTCTAAATGCATTATCATTAACATCTAAAACACCATCTGTTTGTCTTGCAATACTGAACATTATTTCAAAATCAACTTTTTTACCAAATTCCCATTCTTTATGATTTATATAATTATTAACTGATAAATTAATTCTTTGAGCAATATTTAATAAAGTATACGCTGCATCTTTTTTAAATCTAAGTATTATATCGAAATAAGTCCATGATATATTTTCAATATTTAAACTAAGTATATTTGCATCTCTCAATGGAAGAAATGGTATTAAATTAGTTTTTAATGTTGATAAATCTCCACCACTAAAATTTCCACTACTTCTTGAAACAAGAACTATTTTAAAATTACCCTTTAAAGCATTAATCGGATTTGTCTTTATTCTTAATACTTCTGGTAAAAGATGTCTTATTATATTTTCATAATAATCAATTGTATTAATACCAGAAATTGAATTATAATTTAATATACGTTTTCTAAAATCATAATCATTTTCTAAGTCCTCTCCACCAACTGCATTAGATGGATTTGTTACTGAAAATATTTTATTTAATGCTGAACTTCCAGAAGCAAGACTTACAATCTTATTTAATGAATATGCTCCAACGTTTCCATTATTACCAACATTATCACAAACCGCTTCAACATATCCCATTCCAGAACCATCTGATGCAAGTATAATTAAATCAACAGTTGTTGTAAAAGGAATATTGTTATATCCAGATATTTTTGAACCAGCTTTTATTATAACATTACCAGCATTTAAATTAACAACCCATAAAGTATTTACACTTGAATAAGTTTCACCAAGTCTTTCTGGAATTCCTTCTCTTTTAGCAACATCATCTAATACAGAACCTATTGCATATTCAGGAAATAATGAACTCTCAATCATAGCCGCCTCTTTATTCATTTTTTGTGCTATCTTTGCAATTCCATAAGCAATAGAATTTAATACTGATGTAGGTAAAATCTTAGTGACTTTATTAGTACAATTTAAAACAGTAGTAAGAAATTCATTTTTAATTTCTTCAAGACTTTTAGGTTTTATTATCATAATAGTTATTTTATAATTTTAATAAATAATTTTCTTTCTCATAAGAGAATCCATTTATACTTATTACAGCAAAATTTAACTCAACAGAATCATCAACTATCTTTATACCAGCAAACATAAAACTTGCAACAGTAGGGTCTACAGAAAAAATTCTTTTTAATTCTGTTATTATATTAATGTTATTAAATATCTGTAAATTATTTCCAACAGCTTCATTTAATATATGACCAAAATTATAATCTTCAGGAACTGTACCTCTTTTTAAATCAAACATTATATTGCAAGCTTGTTCAAAACAATCGTTTCCATTTACTACATTTATATCATCATTAGCAAATTCAAACTCTTTTAATATATCTTTACCAAGCATATCTTCACCAATAGGAATATCTATTATTCCTGGAATTGAATTTGTAAATGTATCTAATCTTATTATAAGTTTTCTATTAATCCATGTATTTGAACCAACTTCATAATAATTAACATTATTTTGTTCAGCTATTTCTTGCCATCTTTCTTGAGTTCCAAAAAACTTTAATGATATACTCTCTAATGTATCTCTTTGTTTTACATAATATTCTATAACCGGCGTTTTATAAGAATAAACATTATCTTTACTTACTCTTAAAAATTTAGGTGTATTTTCCATTAATGAAATTGTATCATCAAGAATATCAATTATTTCCTGTACATCAAAATGTTCAAGTGTTTTATTATCATCTTTTGAAATTAAATCATTTATAAGTGAATTTGCTTTATTTTGATTTTCCCTTAAAGTTTTTAATTCATTTATCTCATTAGTAGGAAACATAGTTTTTCTACTCGTGAAAAATTCAACTATAGTACTAAGTTTATCACTATTGAAAATCATAACATCATTAAAATGTTTTATGAAGTCAAAATGTCCTACTCTCGAATATTTTTCTATTATAGTTTCCATTATAGTATTTTATATAAATATGAATTAGCAATAGTTTTTGCATTATCAAGGGCTTTTGTCATACCTTGACTTATAGCATCGTAAGTCATTAATTTACTTACATCCCATGGATTATATTCTAAGCCATCGACTGGAGAAACTACAGTCATTGACAAATCATAATACCATAACATATTTTTATCTTGTGACATAGAAACTTTCAAATCACCTAATTCAACAACATAAACAGAACTAAACATTAAGTTATATAATATTGTTCTATATGGCTTTCCATTCTGATTTGAAAGTCTACTTAATTTATGTAATGCTTGTAAATCTTTTAAAACACCATATCCAGTTTTTATTGATGTTGCAGGGTCTAATCCCGCAATGCTATAATTTTCTCCAAGACGACCACCACTACCATATAAAATTTTTGCTTTTCTACCAAATGTTCCTGATATATTTAATGGTGTAGGAACAAATGTTTCAATTTCATTTACAACAACACCTTTATATGTTTTAGTTACTTTAGACATTTTCTTTTCCATTATAAGAATTCTTTCAGGATTAACTGGAAAAATTAATGTTTTCTTTATTATAGTTGAAGAAGATGGAGCATTAAAGTCTCTAACTTCTAAAGCAATAAGATAATATTCAAAATTATTAGGTGATACTAAATGCATTAACTGTTTAAGAAGAAGTGAATTCGTCTTAAATATAGGGTCTAATGACATTTGTTTTAACCAAGTTTGTTCATCCATTATGTTAATTTACCTCCATTAGCAATAATACCAGAAGGACATATTGCAGTTCCATAAGTCCAGTTAGTAGAATTACAATATATATTTAATTGATTGTTTATCATTCCAGTTATTGCATTAATTAAAATATTTATATAAGAAGTTTCTCCTAAATTAAAACCATTAGATGAAAGATAACCTTTCACATCAGATTCCATAGAATTAAAACCACTTTTATTTAAAACAGAAGTTGACTGTAAAGAACCTGTTTTATTTTTACAATTTATATAAACCCCCTCATAATGACCGCCACTAAAAAATTCAAAAGTCAAAGATATTAATTTTAAACTCTGATAAAATGTATTAAATGAACTTGAAATATATAAATCAAAATCACTTAATAGTGTATTAAAATAATTTATATTAGGTACATTATAAATTCTTGTTATATATAAATTCATATTATTAAAACTATCATTTCCATTTACACCTATTGGATTCGATTCCATTGTTAAATTTATTCCATTCAAAGTAACTGAATTATGACAACTATTCCAAGCACTATATATATCATTACAAATAGTATCTATAAATTGATTCATATAATCAGTTAATATGAAAGTATTTAATCTTCCTTTAACATCATTAATCATTGTATTTGCACTTGGTACCATTATACTTTTGTTTTAACGTTAGTTAATGGAATAAAATGTTTCATTCCAGTAAAACAACATATAGTCTCATCATTAAGTGCCATAGAAGAAGCATTTCCTATTTCAATTTTCTTATTACCTGGTGCATCAATTATAATTTTATCTGAAGCGGTTATCTTAATATTCTCAGCATTAACTATTGCTTTCTTTTTAATATTAACATTGAATTCTTCTTGATTTAAATTAATTGTATTATCCCATTTATCTTTCAATGTTAAACCAGAATCAATATTATATTTAATTTCATGAAATTTATTACCTTTAACCAAGTCTCTTATTTTTATATCAACTTCATTATT
>Ga0265593_1000949_pt1 | contig 14350 bp, 16 predicted proteins | sample saktaG_8_FD_190136 | JGI IMG/M metagenome (GOLD analysis project Ga0265593, IMG submission 190136) | Saline water microbial communities from Sakinaw Lake, British Columbia, Canada - sak_2011_5_24_36m | ecosystem: Environmental > Aquatic > Non-marine Saline and Alkaline > Saline ...
TATGTGCATCGTATAGGCAGAACTGCACGATTTGGCAGCAGTGGTGTAGCAATTAGTTTTATTTGTGAGCATTATGCGTATTCAATGCCAGATATCGAAGCTTACATAGGACAGAAAATCCCCGTTTATGCGATCTCGCCAACGCTTTTGGTAGAGGTCCTTAAACCTGCAAAGAAGTTCATTGCCCAACAACAAAACGATCGTAAAAAAAAGCATTTACCACGCCCCCATCCTAATTCAGTACCCAATTAAAGACCTTGCATTAATTCGCGAAAATCTTCAATAGCGGGATACTTAGTAATATTACGGACAGGCAATTTGCTGTCAGGTTTACTAACAGAAATCAACTGCCTGATTCCAAATTGTTGGGCAGAATCCAATACAGATAGGTTGTCATCAATCAGCACACTGGTTGTTTTATCAAAAGGATAACGCAGTTGAAATGCCTCCCAGAAATCAGGATGTTCTTTTGCAAAGCCTATGTCATGAGAGCTAATCATGGCATGAAAAAATACCTGCAAACAGGTTTTATCCATTTTTAAAGCTAAGCCTTTTGGGTGCGCGTTAGTGACAAGCATAACTTGTTTTTCAGTGTGTTGGAGTCTTTCTAAAAACTCAACGACATGGGGCAAGGTAGTAATGAGTCCTGCCAGTTCTGTTTTAAGACCATTAATATCAAGTTGTAGTTTCTCACTCCAAAAGTCTAAACAATACCATTCCAATTGACCTTCCATGCGTTTAAAAAGTGGAATTAATTGATTTTTTGCCTCAGCTAAAGACAAGCAATGTAATTCAGCGTATTTTAGCGGTACAAACTCCTTCCAAAAATGATTATCAAAGTTAAGATCCAGCAAGGTGCCGTCCATATCAAGTAAAACGGTATTAATGGTATTCCAATTAATCATAGGGCTAAGTAAAAAATAATTATCATTATCAGGGTAAGAATATGGTCAAGCACCCCGTCATCCTTAATAAAACGACAGTTGCTAAAAGTCGATTGTTTTGCATAGAAGCATTACAGATACAATTTAGCAACGGTCAATTACGTCATTATGAACGCTTAGCTAAATGCGGTGCATCTTATGGAGCGGTATTAGTGATTCCTATGCTCGATAAGGATACCGTATTATTGATTAAAGAGTATTCAGCTGGATTGCATCGATATGAAGTAGGTTTGCCAAAAGGCAAAGTTGATGCAGGAGAAACTTTTTTAGAAGCGGCTAATCGTGAATTAAAAGAAGAAATAGGGTATGGCGCACAACGGTTGCAGCATTTAACGACCTTTTCAATGGCACCTTCTTATCTTGAACACACCACCGAAATTATTCTTGCTGAACAACTCTATGCGGAAAAATTAATGGGCGATGAACCCGAAGAGCTGGAAATTATTCCTTGGCCCATAGCAAATATTAATGAATTAATTGCTACGGGTAATTGCTCCGAAGCCCGATCCATCGCCGCGTTATTTTTAGCAAAAGAGTTTATGCTACAAGCGAAATAAGGGCGCTAAGCCATCGTTGGTGAGTTTTTTTTCGGGGGTTAATTTTATGCGAGCTTCATGCTCAATGAAGGATTGATAAAGTCGTTTACCGCTCCAGAGAGCAGTATTGTTAACTGTTTCTGGGCCATAGGCAAGGGCATTGATTACCAAGATTTCATCTCGCAAGCGCGCCTCACAGTGTTCAGCTAGCGCACCTAAGCTGGTTAAATTAAAGGCCAATGTTGCCCAGTTCAGTAATACTTTTTTTGCTTCAGTCATATCATTTTTATCACATGCTTGTTTAAGCTGCTGTTTAATCGCTTTTAATTCTACAGTTTTTGGATCAACGGTCTTAAGTGTTGCTTTGCTTACAGATGGTTTAGGTCTGCTTAAGAAAAAAATCAATGTTGCCAGCCACGCTATTGTTAAACCCAAGGCTACCCAAGGCCAATAAGCTGCTGTTGTCACGGTTAAATTAGCTGTGTTTGTGACGAGTTTGTTGGGTGTGTCTGATGAGGTAGCGCGTGTTTCAGCTGCTTGTTCAGGTGGTGCTTGGGTGGTACTAGACACCGCAGGTGCTAAGGCGGTGAGGTGGACTTCAGGGAGTATGGCTTCGGCCATTTGTTGTGTTTTGGTATTAAACCAAGCAATTTTAATGGCAGGTAGCGTGTAGTCTCCTGGCTTGGAAAACATATAAGCCAGTTTTTCTTCGCGGACTGCGTGAACGCCATCAGCATTTTTATCTTCTTTTAACACCGGCTGATCAGGATACGTCTTAATTTCGCTCACGTTGCTAGTATTGGTTAATTCAGGCAACAAACCAACCGTAGTGCCTTGTGCGGTAATTTTTAGCGTGCGAGTTAACGGTTCTCCCACAGTTAAACTCTGAGTGTCTGCTGACCATGATTCGGTAAGTGTTAATTGTTCAGAAGGTAACCACGCTTGATTTTTAAATAGCTCAGGAACAGGTTTCACCTCTAGTTCTAGTGCTTTTGATTGAATATGTTGGCTTTTTCCCAGCTGTGAATTAAAAAAACCATTAAACATGGGGCGTTGTGTTTGGCTGATTATTTCCGCAGTTAAATCAATTGGCTTAATAATAAAATGCCCACTTTTTTGAGGGAAAATAGCGTATTTTCGCTCTGTAACCATGTACGTTTCACCATCAACTTGGGTATTAAAAATGCTATCGTCACCTAATTTTTCAACGACAGCCTCAGCGAGGGTGGGTTCATTTAAGCGTGCTTGAGCAATATCTATACGAGAAAATAAGCGTAAGGTATAAATTATTTGCGCTTGGATATAGGTCGTTGATGCACTAAGTGATACATCTAAAAACATATCCTCGGCGTGATTATTTTGTTGTGGTCGATAATTATTTTGGATGCCTGCCGTAACTAAAAGAGAAATGCCCGAACTTTTATCCGAACCAAAAGCAATACTAGGCACGACCACGTTGCCAGTATTTTTTGCCATGACTTGCACGCGCCATTCAAGCAATTTAATTGATTTACCATTGATCCACGTCATACTTGTGGAATGATTTTGGTTAAGAATAGTAAAATCTTGTTCTAATGGAGAAAAATCAGGATCCTGATCAGGGCTGTCGTGTGCTGAAAAAATAATCTGAAAAGATTCATTAATGGTCACTGGATTACGATCAACTTTTGTATCGATTTCAAGTGCGTGAGCTGAATGCCCAAACGTAAGGCTAGTGGTCAGGAGCAGCAGTGTAAAAAATAATAATAATGAGCGAAAAGTAATCATTGTTAGTGTATCGTCAATTTATTTTAAGTAAGGTCTTGGTAATTATAACGTGCATTGGTGTACGTCTTGCAATTAGCTTAGCCCTCAGGAGCGAAGAATGTGGAGTGTATTTTTTATTTTAGCGCTGCTTATTGTGGTGGGTAATGCGTTAGTTTTATTAAGAACAGCAACGATGCCAAGCGTTAATAACAAAGCATCTTGCCCAACAAAAGATAACAATGATAGCCACCAAAATGCTAAGCATGATTAAGGCGTAATACGCCTCTATTCGCCATGACTAGGCAAGCTCATCGCTTGCATTTCAATCAATCTTGAGACTGTTCTTCTAAATTCAAAGGCTCCATCCCCATCAAGATAAAGTTCAGTTGCCGGAACTTCTGCGGTACAAATGAGGCATTTTTTAAATTCATAAAGGACATCAATCAATGTGACTAAGCGCTTGGCCTCATTGCGATGATCGCGTGTTAATCTTGGAATATCTTTGATAATAAATGTGGAAAATTGTTGCGATAAGTACAAATAATCAGCCGGACCTAGGGCGGTGGCGCATAATTCAGCAAAAGTAATCACTATGACCTCGTCATACACTGTGTTTAAGGTAAAGCCGTGTCCAAGTACCTCAACATGTTGCTTATGTAATGCGTTTGCTGGGACTAATTGCGATAAATGCTGGTTAATAAAATCTTCTGCCCCAGTGTTCAAGGGAAAATAATAGCGGTTAAGCTGTTGAGCTTGCTTGGTTAAGCGGTAATCGTGCCGAGCCTGTAACTCAATCACATCAACAGAGCTTTCTAATATACTAATAAAAACTAAAAATTGTTCGCGCAGTAAGCCACCCTGGTACAGCTCATTTGGGTGACGATTTGAGGTGATGACTAGCATCACGCCTAAGGCAAATAATTGCTTAAATAACTGGCTAAGTAACATTGCATTGGCAATGTCAGTAATATGAAATTCATCAAAACAGAGTAACGCAGTTGTTTGACTGATTTTTTTGGCCAATCTATCTAAAGCATCCGTGCGCTGCTGTTGTTGGCATTCATGAATAAAGGCATGAACTTCCAACATAAACACACTGAAGTGTACGCGTCGTTTGTTACTAAGCGGGCAGCTGTTATGAAATAGCTCCATTAACATTGATTTTCCACGGCCTACATCACCAAAAATATACAAGCCTTTACCGAGTTGAGGTGCGGAGTGGGTAAATTTGTAAAATACTGATTTAGTTTGATACGCTTGAATGCTGCTTAAAGAATCATATAAGCATTGCAACTGTTGGATAATCGCATACTGAGCCGCATCATATTCAAGCTTATGTTGATGAATAAAGTGATGATACGTTTCTTCTAATGAAGGGAATGCAGAATAGGTCACGTTAAGCACAAGTTTAGTGCGTGGAAAAAGAGTGTTTAGCTTCATTAGGCTTATCGTTTGAAAACTTAATTAGTATTATCAAAAACAATAAGATAAGCGACATAATTAGTTTTTGTGAAGAAAAAAAACGCATTTACTTATTAATACCTGTGGCTAGGATTCTACAATTTACAGCAATTATGATAGCATTTCTTATCACGCCCATATTCCATTGGGCAGTTTTTTTATAATTAAATTATATGATTAAACAGCGTACTTTAAAAAATACTATCAGAGCAACAGGTGTAGGACTCCACACAGGAGAAAAAGTTTTTTTAACCTTAAGACCAGCAGATGCCAATACAGGAATCCGTTTTCGTCGTGTTGATTTAGCTGAGCCGGTTACTATTCAAGCAACGCCAAGTAATGTTGGGGAAACGGTATTATCCACTACCTTAGTTGCTGGTGACGTTAAAATCTCGACTATTGAACATTTATTGTCAGCCTTAGCAGGTTTAGGCATCGACAATGCCATGATTGACGTTAGTGCGGCCGAAGTACCTATTATGGACGGGAGTGCTGGACCGTTCGTGTTTTTATTGCAATCAGCAGGGGTTCAAGAATTAGATAGCCCTAAACAATATTTGCGCATCAAACGAAGTGTCCGTGTTGAAGAAGGCGATAAATGGGCATCGTTTGAGCCATTTGATGGTTTTAAAGTAACCTTCACCATTGATTTTGAACATCCCGCTTTTGAAGATGACGTAAAAACTGCCACCATGGATTTTTCTTCAACTACGTTTGTAAAAGAAGTGAGTCGTGCCCGAACCTTTGGCTTTATGAAAGACATTGATATGTTGCGAAAAAATAATCTTGCATTAGGTGGTAGCTTAGACAATGCCATTGTTGTGGATGACGATAAAATTTTAAATGAAGATGGCTTAAGGTGTGCGGATGAATTTGTAAAACACAAAATTCTCGATGCCATCGGTGATCTCTATTTACTAGGCTACAGTTTAATTGGTGAATTTACCGGTTACAAATCAGGACATGGTTTAAATAATAAACTCTTGCTGCGTTTGTTAGAAGAGCAAGACGCATGGGAAATGGTTACGTTTGATAATGAAAAAGATGCCCCGATTTCTTTTATGCGTTCTGCTGAATCACAACGAGTAGAATCGTAATTATACTGATTAAGGCTGAATTTTTGCTCGTGCTAAGGTTGCCGTTAATTTAACTAACGCCGTTTTAAACTCACTGGGCAATAACGCATCGCAACTATTTTGCATGGCCAAAATTGTTGATTTAGTAGGGATTCTTGGTGACGTTTTGATATCTCTGCTAACGCCTGTGGTGACTGTTAATAATCTGATTTTAACTGTTTCTACAGGTGCGCCACTTTCTTCTTTAATCGTCTGAGCCAATACCTCGCTATAAAAACGTAATTGACTAGCCCAAATTGCGGCGTCGGTATAGACAATTAATCCTCTATTTTTAACTAAACAATGCAAAACATGACTAGCTAATTGCGTTGGGAGAACATTTTTTACTTTACGCATTAAGCGTTTATGCACGGTAATTTGCCCCTCATAAAAAGCAATGGTGCGATTAAAATGTCCTAATGGGGAGGTAAAAAAAGGCTGTTGTTTGCTCATAGTTTAGTGAGTACAGGCGTTAAAAAAGCACAAGCTTCTTGTTGAGATGAGTAAAATTAACACATTTAATTATGTTTTACGTTAAAACTGAGTATCGTATTGATTACCTACTAAAAAAATCTCGCTTTATTGGCATTATAACGCCATGTCAAACAGAGCAAGAGGTCTCGAATACATTACATCGATTGCATCAAGACTATGCGGATGCCAGTCATCTTGTATTTGCCTATCGGCTAACAACGCCAGCAGGACTAATTTATCGTTTTCATGATGCGGGTGAGCCTACAGGGACTGCGGGGAAGCCGATTTATCAACAATTAGAAGGTAAGCATCTCGTTAATGTAGTTATTTCAGTGATAAGGTATTTTGGTGGGATTAAATTGGGAACAGGTGGCTTGACGCGTGCCTACGGTAACACGGCAAGACAACTTATCGAGGCAGCTCAGTTAGTGCCTTATATCGAATGGGCTACCTTGACGCTGGTTTTAGCTTATCAAGAGTTTCCTGCGTTTGAATATCTCTTAAAAAAGCTTGAGGGACGCATCATAGAGCAAGTTTTTATGGAATGCATAACGGTGCTTATAGAGCTTCCCCAGCAGCATGTAGCGCAGCTTTTAGCAAGTTATCCAGCGCTGTACTAAAGGCGAGTTTTACGCTTAATCTACGCAATCGTCATCGTCAGCAGGTAGGCTAAAATGATGCATTATTGCATCGCAGCCTACCGTTTTAGACCTTCAAAAAAGTGTCACTAGGTGTTCGTGTGCAACCAATCTTGAGGCTGTAAATACTGGCTATATAATTCTTCTTCAGGGCTATTGGGTTCAGGGTGCCAATTGTATTGCCAATGAGCAACAGGCGGCATCGACATCAAAATAGATTCTGTACGCCCGCCTGATTGCAAACCAAACAAAGTGCCGCGATCATAAATTAAATTAAATTCTACATAACGACCACGACGATACAGCTGGAATTCGCGTTCACGCTCGCCATAAACCATACCTTTACGCTTTTGGACAATGGGCAGATACGCGTCGATGTAGGCATTACCGACACTTTGCATGAAAGCAAAACACGTTTCAAAATCCCATTCGTTTAAATCATCAAAAAATAATCCGCCCACACCACGCGTTTCTTGACGGTGAGAGAGGTAAAAATACTCATCGCACCATTTTTTGTAGTTTTGATAAACATGTGAACCAAAAGGATCACAGGCTGCTTTTGCCGTGGTATGCCAAGCAATCACATCCTCTTTAAAGGGATAATAAGGAGTAAGATCAAAACCGCCACCAAACCACCAAATAGTGGGTTCACCTTCCTTTTCTGCAATTAAAAAACGCACATTAGCATGTGAGGTAGGAACATAAGGATTGTTGGGATGAATAACTAAAGAAACGCCCATGGCATTAAATTGCCGATTGGCTAGTTCTGGGCGTTTAGCCGTTGCCGAAGGAGGCAAACTTAAGCCTTTGACCGCAGAAAAATTCACGCCACCTTGCTCAAACACACTGCCCTTGCTTAACACTCGGGTACGCCCACCACCACCTTCGCTACGTTCCCATAGCTCTTCAATAAAACGGGCCTCAGGTTCTTCAGCTTCTAACGCTGCACAAATTTTATCTTGTAAGCTAAGTAAATAGTTTTTAATTAGGTGGGTAGTGTCTGGCTTCATAGCATGTCAACCTTTAGGTGCGCAGTAAAAATAAGCGTAAATGCTAACAGTTTTAAAAGCGTCAACAAATACCTTATAAGAAATATTATTTATTTTACACGCTATTTTACTCATGCTTGTTATGGACATTAGAAGACGATTAGCTAAAATTAGCTAAAAGAAGCAAGTGCTTTTTATGTGCTGGTCATCACCAAGGTAACGCCTGCTTAGCAATTAAACATAATGAATGTTTGGTAGACAGTTAATTCTGTTATTTAATATCAACCTATCACGAGCTAACGTACTGAACCTTCAACTGACCTTAACTTCTAATTTTATTAATAATTAACTCATGAATTATCCAACCATTGATGCCTTTATTGGCAATACTCCCTTAGTCCGATTACAGCGCTTAGCTGGTCAAACCACTAATACTGTATTAGTAAAATTAGAAGGTAATAATCCTGCTGGTTCGGTAAAAGATCGTCCCGTTATGAGCATGATTAATCGTGCTGAAGCGCGTGGAGATATAGTTCCTGGTGATTGTTTAATTGAAGCCACCAGTGGTAATTCTGGGATTGCGTTAGCGATGGCTGCGGCAATAAAAGGCTATAAAATGACCTTAATTATGCCTGATAACATGAGTGAAGAGCGACGCACCTCGATGAAAGCTTATGGAGCCACTATTATTTTAACGCCCGCTTCGGGCAGCATGGAGGCCGCCATTGATTTAGCGAACGCAATGCAGGCAGAGGGTAAGGGAAAAATTTTAAATCAATTTGCTAATCCAGATAATCCTTTAGCGCATTACGAAGGCACTGGGCCAGAAATCTGGCGTGATACACACGGCGAAGTAACGCATTTTGTGAGCTCAATGGGAACAACGGGAACCATTATGGGAACATCACGTTATTTAAAAGAACAAAATCCAGCCATTCAAATTATCGGAGTGCAACCAACAGAACATTCCAAAATCCCCGGCATTAGACGCTGGCCTGAAGCCTATTTACCCAAAATTTATCAAGCCGAGCGAGTCGATCATATTATCGACGTAGACCAACAGTCTGCTGAAAACACCACCCGTAAGTTGGCACAACAAGAAGGGATTTTTGCAGGCGTGTCCACTGGAGGCGCGGTATTCGCTGCCTTATCCTTAAATGCGCAATTGGAAAATGCGGTGATTGTTGTCATTAATTGTGATCGCGGTGATCGCTATTTATCGACTGGCTTATTTTCTAGTTAAGTGACGACAGCTTCGCACCTATAAGCTCTCTGCGTGTCTTAGCAATGGGTGTAAAACTATTGCCACGCGGTGAGTTAAACTCCTTTTAATCCTTATCCTGCCTTACTTCATGTCACGAACCCGATCACGAAAAAAAGTGTTACCCAGCACCGTTATCACTGCGGAAATAAATGCCTTAACCCATGATGGTCGTGGAGTGGCTTATATTGATAATAAAGCAGTTTTTATTGATGAAGCCTTGCCTGGCGAGACTGTTGAATTTCTTTATACGGATATTCGCAAAGATTACGCTGAAGCGCGCGTGGTAAACGTTGTCACCGCTAGTCCCTTGCGAGTTGATGCACCGTGTCCGCACTTTGGCGTATGCGGTGGCTGTAGTTTTCAGCATGTTAAAGATGAAGAACAAATTATGCTTAAACAAGGTTTATTAATTGAACAGTTTAAACGTATTGGCAAAGTGGCTATTCCTGAGATTTGGGCACCCTTAACTGGCCCACATTGGGGGTATCGCCGAAAAGCCAGAATGGGTGTGAAATATGTGGCTAAAAAAGAGCGCGTCTTAGTTGGCTTTAGGGAGCGACGACATCCGTATCTTGCCGAAATCGATAGCTGCAAGGTAATGCATCCTCTAGTGGGCACTAAGTTATTAGCCTTAGGCGAGTTAATTGGTAGTTTAACGATTCGCGATAAAATTCCGCAAATTGAAGTGGCTTTGGGCGATACCGTATGTGTGTTGGCGGTACGTGTTTTAGAACCACCCACTGCCGAAGATCAGGAAAAAATGCGTGACTTTAGTCACCACCATGGGATTAGTTTACATTTGCAAGCTAAGGGACCAGATACCATCATTCCTTTAGCGGGTGAACCTGAGGTTACGCCAAGTTATGCTTTGCCAAATTTTGGGCTTGAATTTAACTTCAAACCTGCCATGTTCACGCAAGTGAATTATGAAATTAATCAGCAAATGATTGAACGCGTAGTTAACGAAATGAACCTTAACGAAAACGATCATGTGTTGGATTTATTTTGTGGTTTAGGTAATTTTACTTTGCCCATGGCAACCAAGGCAGGGCAGGTGACAGGCATTGAAGGTGATCAGCCTTTAGTGAATCATGCCAAAGAAAATGCTGTGCATAATCAAATCGCTAATGTTGAATTTTTTGCTGCGGATTTAAGCAAAGACCTAAGTAATTATCCTTGGGCACAGCGCACCTATACAAAAATTTTGTTAGACCCCTCGCGTGCTGGTGCGTCAGAAGTCTTACCTTATTTTAAACGTTGGCAACCAGAATTAATTGTTTACGTTTCCTGTAACCCTTCCACCTTAGCGCGTGATGCAGGCATTTTAGTCAATGACTTAGGGTATCGCTTAGTAAAAGCTGGTGTGATGGATATGTTCCCACAAACAGGGCATGTTGAATCAATTGCCTTGTTTGTTAAAGAGTAGTTGTTTTTTATTCACAGCATGATTAGGCAAATGGTGTGGCCAACACTCTTTACTGATTTGTGCTTACATAATTTTTGGTAATTATTATGACAACAGTCCATATTAAACGTCTCAGTGGTGAGGATTTAATACCTTACATCAATGACTTAGCCCGTCTTAGAATTGAAGTTTTCAGAGCTTTTCCGTACTTGTACGATGGCAGCGTAGCGTATGAAAAAAAATACCTGCAAACGTATATCGATAATCCTGCAAGTGTCATGGTGTTAGCCCTAGATGGCGATACAGTCGTGGGTGCGTCGACAGCTATTCCGATGCAATATGAGACTATGGAACTTAAGCAGCCCTTTATCGAGCAGGGTTATGACCTTGAACAAGTGTTTTATTGCAGTGAATCGGTATTGAACAGCCAGTATCGAGGCTTAGGCATTGGCGTGCGTTTCTTTGAAGAACGTGAAGCACATGCCAGCTCGTTGGGTGGTTTTAAGCATATTACCTTTTGTTGTGTGGAGCGACCCAGTAATCATCCGCTTAAACCTGTCGATTACGTGTCATTAGAGCGTTTTTGGGAAAAGCGTGGCTACCTTAAACATCCAGAATTACACACGACGTATTGTTGGAAAGATGTAGACCGTGATGAAGAAACCCCTAAACCTATGACTTTTTGGTTAAAACAATGACAGTAATTATCGCAACCGCGCAATATGACATTAGTTTTCTGAGCAATTGGCAGGCGTATGAAGACAAAATAACAGCGTGGGTAATCGAAGCGAAGGCAAATAACGCCGCTATTTTAGTTTTTCCTGAGTATGCCAGCATGGAATTAGCCTCGTTATTTAGTGAAGAAATTTACACGTCCTTAACCAAACAATTAACTGCGTTACAAACGCTGTTAGCTGATTTTATTCGGCTGTATCAACGCTTAGCGGTAGAGTATCAATGCCTCATTCAAGCTGGGTCTTTTCCTGAATACACTTCCTCAGGCGCATTTCATAATCGCGCTTATGTGTTTTTTGCTGATGGCAAGTACGATTATCAAGAAAAATTAATGATGACGCGTTTTGAAAAAGAACAATGGCTAATAGAATCTGGTCATGGCTTAAAAGTATTTGCTACAGATTATGGCACTATTGCTATCAACATTTGTTACGACAGTGAATTTCCTTTACTTGCTAGACGGCAAGTAGAAGCCGGCGCTGAGTTAATTTTAGTGCCCAGTTGTACAGACACCTTAGCCGGCTATCATCGTGTAAAAATTGGCTGTCAAGCGCGAGCATTAGAAAATCAGTGTTATGTAGCCCAAGCCTGTTTAGTGGGTTTAGCACCGTGGTCAGAAGCGGTGGATGTTAATGTGGGGGCAGCCGCGATTTATACGCCCGTTGATAAAGGCTTTCCTGATACAGGCATTTTAGTGCAAGGTGAAATTAATGCCGTGCAATGGGTCTATGGCGCAGTTGATTTAGCCAACTGTGCAACCGTGCGCAAGCAAGGGCAAGTATTTAATTACGCTGATTGGCCAGCACAAGAGACGTTTTTAGCGCCACACGCTGTTGATTAATGTATCGAGATACTTTATCAATAAACACACAAACTAAACCTCGCAAGACAAAACAGATTGATCCTGCGCCTAGCTATGAATTTATTATGTTTTACAATGGCGAATGCCCTTTTTGCCAAAAAGAAATTGCATGGTTGCAGTCGTTAAATCGTCAAGGTCGCTTGGGTTTATACGATATTCATGGAATGTATCCTGATGGACGCATGGTACCAGGTGTTGAGGTTTTTTTATGCCGCCTATCATGCCGTGCGCTTAGGCTGGTTAAGGGCACCAACACGCTTGCCAGTGTTAAGGTCGGTCTTTACGTATGGGTATGCTTTTTTTTGCACGCCATCGATTGCAATGGGGGTGTTACCTAGGTCGTCACTGTACGACAGGAAATTGCTCAGTGAAGTAAGTGGTTACTAAGCTTGGCGGGAAGTAACATAAATGGATTTTTCTTGAACAGTGTGCAGAGCGTCATGGCGATTATTTGGTGAGATTTTCCCACTCAGTTAAGGTGGCTAAAGCTTCTGCAGCGGTGTCGCCACAGATTTCAATGGTTGCTTGAAAACTTTGGCAGATAAGAGGGCGGCTTGGTGAAAGAAAAATTTGGCAGGTATTTTTTGCATCTAAATGTAAGCAACGAACGCCCGCCGCTTTGCCGTATGGATGCAACGGCAGTGTTGATGAAATTGATGGGGCAATACAACATGCGCCACAGCCAATACGACAGGCCATGGTTTGAGGAAGGTGTTTGCTGCGTGACATTGATTTACAAAGCTTGTCTAAATGAGGCGCTAGTGTACCTTAAATGTTGCTTCTTTATTGCTTGGTTACCGCGAAGTCAGTAATTCTCATAGCCACAGCCACCATCAAGCCCGCAGGCATAAAGTGACTGGCTTACACAACTCGCACAAAGAGATGCCAATTAGACTGACATATTGTTTACAGCTAATTATTCCTTTACTGAACGCCGAAATGTTTGGCAACAATATCATGGGCTGGCACTTCGATCACTGCAAAGGCCGCTCCGTCAAGGACATCAACCTGCTGAACGCGCTGTACCACAGCGGTGACGTGTCGATCCCGGTCGCCTTCGACGTTGTGAAAAAGCCTTATCCCTATTGCGACATCAAAACTAGCCAGACCAAGCGCTTGGCGGAGTTCACCAAGACTGAGCTGATGCGCTCAATGATCGCCACCTGCGTGGCGAACGCCATCAAGTTCCGCTATGTCCTGACCGACAGCTGGTTTGCGTCGAAGGAGAACTTCGAGTTCATCCTCAAGAAAGGCAAGCACTTCATCAATGCGCTCAAGGACAACCGCTTGGTGGCGTTGACCGAAACCGACAAGAACGAAGGACGCTATGTGCTGATCAGTCAGCTGGAATTGGCGGATCAACAGGCGGTGCGCGGCTGGATAAAGGGCTTCAACCATGAAGTGCTGTTCATCCGGCGGGGCTTTACAAACAAAGACGGCAGCACTGGTTTGTTGAATCTGGTGTGCAGCGACTTGGCGTGCGATGGCGGGCAAGCCTCGGTTCTCTACCAAAAACTGTGGAAGGTGGAGGCGTTCCATAAATCATTAAAATCCAACTCAGAACTGGCCAAGTCGCCCACCCGCACCGTCACCACCCAGAACAACCATATATTCATGTCCATCTATGCCGTGTTCAAGCTCGAATGTTTGAAGATCAAACACAAAACCAACCATTTTGCCATGCGGGCTAAGCTGTTTATAAAAGCAAACCAGATGGCATATGAAGCGTTGCAGATATTACGGGCTGCGTAACATCAATGAGTAATCTCAAAGAATAGAACCCGCATAATTTGGATTCGCTCTATGTTTCTTTAAGTACATAACTGAAAAAATAAAACCTATCTTGAAAACTCAAACTTATCTCGATTATGCTGCAACAACCCCCATGGCGCCCGAAGCCATTGCGGCCATGGCTCAATGCTTAACCATGGACGGTGAATTTGCAAACCCTGCGTCTTTACAACATGGCTTTGGTGAACGCGCTAATGCCTTAGTCGAAAAATCCCGTTCCGAAATTGCCCATTTACTAAAATGCAAAGCGCAGGATCTTATTTTTACATCAGGCGCAACTGAATCGAATAACCTAGCTATCAAAGGCATTGCTCTAAGGTATCAAAACAAGGGTAATCACATCATTACCTCAGCCAGTGAACATAAAGCGGTATTAGATACCTGTAGATA
>Ga0265593_1000950_pt1 | contig 14342 bp, 9 predicted proteins | sample saktaG_8_FD_190136 | JGI IMG/M metagenome (GOLD analysis project Ga0265593, IMG submission 190136) | Saline water microbial communities from Sakinaw Lake, British Columbia, Canada - sak_2011_5_24_36m | ecosystem: Environmental > Aquatic > Non-marine Saline and Alkaline > Saline ...
TGCCCATACAGCATGTATATCCTATAAAGGAAGTTATTGAAACGATTAACCGTGCCGAACTGGGTAAATACCGTCGGGTATCGATAGAATACATCGTATTTGGTGAACTAAATGATACACAGAAACATGTGAAAGAACTGGCACGTTTGCTTAATAAAACACGTTGCCGGATAAATCTCATCCGTTTTCATCCGGTACCTAATGTGCCGCTTCCTCCTACCAACGAGGAACGCCTGCTCGAATTTCAGCGTGCTCTTATTGAAAAGGGAATTGTAACTACCATTAGAGCTTCGCGCGGTCTTGATATTGATGCAGCCTGCGGATTGCTCTCTACAAAAGCCTTGATACAGCAGGAGAACAGAGATTTTTAGTATCCGATGTATTTCACAATGAAATAGTTGTTACTTTTGTTCGACTTAAAAATAGTACTAACTGATGATCGTTAACCGTACGATAATACTAGTCGAAGATTCTGACTCTGACCGGCTCTTATTTTCCAAGTATTTAAAACAAATCGGGTATGAATGTCTTTGCCTTGATAGTGCAGACAAACTGATTTCCCGGATTGAAGAAATAGAGTGCAGTATTATCTTGATGGATATTGAGATGCCGGGAATTACCGGACATGAGGCTACAATTCTACTCAGGAAACGTCAGGAACTCACAGGAGTAAAACATGTTATCATTGCGCTTACAGCTCATAACGACGATAATATTATCAACATTGTGAATTCAGCCGGATTTGATGATTATCTGCAAAAACCTATTACCAAGAGGGAGCTCAAAACCAAATTGTCGAAGTTCATACAATGTGATTCCGATTCATCTTCATCATTTCCTGAAACAAAACAGGGAAATGGTACCCCAAAGGACAAACTCTATTCACTGGATATGTTTGAGGCTGATGAACCCGATTTTGTCCGTTCTATAGTTGAAATGTTTGTTAGTAATACACCAGGCTCAATAGCATCTATTAAAATGGCTTTTGAATCAGATGAAATGGAAAGCGTAAGGCAGCAGGCGCATAAACTTAAACCACATTTTTCGTTTTTCGGTGCGTCTGGCTTACAGCAAACTTTCCAGATGATTGAAGATCTGGCTAAGGAAAGTGATAGTAAAGAAAGGCTTCCTGATCTGATTAACAACGCAGAGAAAAAAATCCTCCTGATGGTAGAGCAAATGAAAACAGATTTGCTTTCATAAAACGTCGCTTTACCTGCCTGGGCTTTTATTGAATACCAGTTTTCTGGTTTATACATCCCTTAACAGTTTAGTTATTGATTCACCTGCTGATATTCATGGTTTTGATGGATATTTGTAAGTTGCAGTCTTTTCAGAGGCCTAAAAATGACCATGCTGTTTTGGATTTATTCATAAATTATTGTGGTTTAATTAAGCATTTTCAACTAACAATTACTCTTTAAAGTTACCCATACGATTCCTTTTAATGAAAAATCTCACTGAAGGCAACAGCGGAAGCCTCATTTTTAAGTTTGCCATTCCGATGCTTATTGGAAATGTATTTCAGCAATTATACAATGTTGTTGATAGTATAATTGTGGGACGATATCTTGGCAAACAGGCACTTGCTGCAGTTGGGGCTTCATTTCCGCTCATTTTCATGATGATTTCATTCGTTGTTGGAGTGGCTATTGGAACTACAATTATTATTTCCCAGTATTTCGGTGCGAAGGACATAAAAATGGTAAAACGCTCCATCGAAACCATGTACGTTTTTCTGTTTTTTGCTTCCATTACGGTTACCATTTTAGGGATATCGCTGAGTGGTCCGATTTTCAGGCTCATAAATCTTCCTGAGGATGTTATGCCACAGGCAATTACATATTTCAATGTGTATTTAACTGGAACGGTATTCTTTTTCGGTTTCAACGGTATCAGTTCGGTATTACGGGGCTTGGGCGATTCGAAAACGCCACTTTATTTCCTGGTTTTCTCAACCGTGATGAATGTAATTCTCGTCTGGCTGTTTGTGGCAGTTTTCAAATGGGGTGTAGCCGGATCTGCCTGGGCAACAGTAATAGCTCAGGCCGGAGCTTTTTTTACCGGTATTATTTACCTGAACCGTACGCATGAAATTGTTAAGCTCAACAGCCTAAAACTTGTTTTCGACAGGGCTATCTTCCGCAAAAGTATAATGATCGGACTGCCTACAGGACTTCAGCAAACTTTTGTTTCGATGGGTATGCTGGCAGTTACCCGAATTGTAAATGGTTTCGGTACCGATGCTATAGCAGCCTATAGTGTAGCGATGCGGTTAGACTCGCTTGCCGGAATGCCAGCCATGAATTTCGGAGCCGCACTTTCTACATTTGTAGGTCAGAACCTGGGTGCAAACAAACCTGAAAGAGTAAAGCAAGGTTTTAAAGCAACCTTTATGATGTCGGGAGCTCTTGCTTTATTGACAAGTCTGTTTGTAATTGTATTCCGGCAACAATTGATGCATCTTTTTACGGACGATGTCGCTGTTATTGCGATAGGAGCGGAATACCTGGTAATAGTGAGTTCATTTTATATCTTTTTCTCAGCAATGTTTGTTATAGGTGGAGTGATGCGTGGAGCTGGCGATACACTTATTCCAATGTTTATAACGCTGTTTGCACTTTGGGTGATCCGCATACCGGCTGCATGGATACTCTCACGCTATTTTGGCGTTGATGGAATCTGGTGGTCAATTCCGGTGGCCTGGTTTATCGGCATGACGCTCTCATACATGTATTATTTGAAAGGAAACTGGAAAACAAAGGTTGTGGTCGGGCAAAGACCATTGGTGACGGAAGAAGTGATGATCGATTAGGGGGAGAAGGGAAATAGTTAATGGTTAGTAGAAAATGGTTAATTGTTAATTGAAAAACGTTAATCGGGAAGGCAGCTTATTTAAATTAGCCGAATTCTGGTCGTTACACACCAAATCCCCGAACCATTAACGAATAACTTTTACCCAATAACGTTCCCCCATTAAAACGAATAACTTACTCCGGCCAAAAGGTTTATTCCATAAGAGCGGTAGTTATTCCAACGATAATACTTGTTGTTTGTCAGGTTATTGAAGTTGACCCAGAACGAGAGCGCATTTGTAAATCTATATTCGGCACCCAGGTTAATATCTGTCCAGCCTTTCAGTTTTTCGGCCGTAAATATATACGGTGCTTTCCCAAATCCATCATAAAGCGGATCGGCGGTTGGAACCGATGCCCATACCGGCCCGTTAATAACTGCTTTGGCTGTAATCACAATTTTTTTCTGAATATCATACCTACCGGTGAATTCAAGTTCATAAGCCGGTTTGTACCAGGCATATTCCTGCTGGCCTTTTTTGTAATGCGTATAGGTTCCATTTAGCCCCAGGCGTAAATGAGCGGCCTTTACAAATTCAAGTTCACCTTTGAGTTTAACGGTACTGATGTTATCGTAAAGCAGGGTGAAACTGTTGAGCAGATAAGCGCTGGTATCAGTGACAAAAAGAGGGTAATTCTCATATGTGCTGCTTGTAATGCTTCCGTTGAAATTGAAGCTCCGGCTTATATTACTCTGGAAACCGCCGTAGATCTTAAATTTTTCATATTGATAATTCAAAGGAACTACCGAGCTGATGTATAAATTCTGCTCAGTGATACTTTGCAGCGAAGTGCGTTCCATGTTACCGGTAAAGCCGGCATACAACTTCAGCGCATCCGGAATAAGTTCGAGGCGTGCTTCGGCAACAGGATAAAAACGTGCTTTGGTAGCTGCCCCTGTGGCAATATCCAGTTTAAACCCAACCATAAAGCTGTATTCATTTACTTCAGCCTTTATAAACGGATTTATTAAAAGGATTCCGCTGTTGGTTTTCCCTAATGAATCGGATTGATTCAGGAAATTATAGCCACCTGTAATCCCAAGTATCTGCTCGGTACCTAGTTTTAACAAATCATAGCGTTTATCGAACGAAGTTGTGAAATTCACATTATTTTCCTTGTTTTCGTACAAACCGGCCATATGATAATACGATAACCCGAAAGTATGGTTCAGCTTGTCTTTATCCTTGTAGTTGCTGCCGAACGTAGCTGATGCACCGACAGTATAATAGCGTTGTTTCACATCGTCTTTGGAAATAGTTGTGTCGGGGAAATCAGCAGGTTTATATCCGTATAGGTGAAGCCCGTCGCGGTGATAAAATGCTTTCCCTGTTAATGTATGACTGTCGAAATATTTGGTGGCTGTGAGGTCGGCTTCATCCCTGCTGTTAGCCGGCAGACCGTAATCTTTTATTTCGCCTGCTGCCGACTGGTGTTTAAGATGTACCGAAGTTAGGTATTGCCTTGAACGCAGCGAACTCATAAATAATTCGCCATACAAAGCTGAATAATTCCCTGCACCACCACGGATATAATTCCGATATAACTTACTAACCGGTTCTGCTACTAGCTTTACAGCCGGTAATGGATCAATAACTGGTTTAACATCTGCCATCCTTGGTGTAATGGTATAATTCATTACAGGAACCTTGGTAATGGAATCGTCGATGGCAGGGTTGCTGCTGATTTTAAACGCGTCAGGAATAATAGGATCGAAAGGCGCAACTACAGTGATTTCTTCGTTATAGGTTTTAACCTGTGCAATTGCAGACGGTAATACTGCCATTGTGAAGAAAAAGACCAGGGTTGCTAATGAAATTTTATATTTTGACGTTGTCATAAACTTTTGAAAATTAAGGTTGTAAACATCTTTCAGCGTGATATTCTTACTCTTTACAGCTATTGTGCTTCACTGATAGCGGCCAGTTTTTCTTTAGCAATGTCTACCAGGTCTTTTCCTGCATAATTGTCGATGATGCTTTGCAATGTTGATTTAGCCTGGAAAGTATTTCCTTTTTTTAAATACACATCCGAAAGAAGAAGAAATCCTTTTGCTACCCAATAATCATAAGAAGCATAGTTCTCGGATAAGGCGAAAATTGATTTTTCGCATTTATCATATTCTGCATTTTCGAACTCAAGTTGAGCCACCATATATTTTGCTTCGGCAGCCATTTCGTTTTTTGAGAGTTTCGCTGTTTCTTCAAATTCCTTGCGGGCGAGTTCTGTATTGGTTAGCGCATAGGCTGAACGGGCAATGGTGATATGGGCTTCGGTAGCCAGGTTTTCAGTAAGCTTTTCGACAGCAAGCAGTTTTTGTGCTGATTGTATGGCCAGCCCGTAACGTTTCAGCGCATAGTTGCATTGCATTTGTCCTGCTAAAGCGTTCATGGTCATCCCCGGCTGGTCGGCTGTTTCTTCCAGGCGTATGTAACTTTCGAGCGCTGCTTCATACTCATTACGCACATGATGGATCTGGGCAGTTCTTGCAGCTGCATTTGCAGTAAATCGTGAGCGTTGCTGCCCGAGGATAAATTCATAATTTTTCAGGGCATTGTCGAAACGCTGAGCGCGGAAATCGCATTCGGCTTTGTAAAAGTTAGCTTCCAGAATAAATGATCCCTCAGGAAACTTACTGATATACTTTGTGAAACCATCATTTGCTTTTTCGCAGTTGCCGTTCATGTATTGGTTTTCGGCCGCAATATACGTTAGTGAATCCTGTTCCGACCGTGAAACATCTGCCTGTGGCACTTCTTTCGTGAAATCAACATATTCATCTACCTGGTTCATTTCCACATAGATGCTTTTAACGCTGCCTAATGCTTCTTTTGACTCAGGTGTACCCGGATAATCTTTGGCAACACGTTTCAAAGTAGTGAGCGCATCCTGGTCACGGTTCTGGTTAAAGTATATCAGGCCGGTTTTGAGCAAGGATTTTTTAACGTAAGAGCTGTTCGGGAATTCTTTTACTACGCGCTGGAAATAGGTGAGCGCCTCGTTATCGCGGTTGATTACATTGTAAGTGAGGCCAATTTCATAAAGTGCATCATCAGTGTAATTGGATTTGCTGTAAGAAGTTAGCATTTTACGGAGTGTAGTAATTTTATTCTCCATTTCACCTTGTACTCCATAACTGATGCCCGCCTGGTACAGTGCATAATCGGCATCGTTAACTTTTGCTGTCGCGGCCTTCTGATAATATTCGACGGCAGTTCCATAGTCCTTTGTCATAAAGTAACAATCGCCAAGGCGGAGATTGGCATCGGCAGCCATTTTTACATCTGTTTTTTTATCGGACAAATATTTACGGAAGCCTGTTGTGGCTTTTAGATAGTCTTTCTTTTTAAAGTAACAATATCCGATATTATAGTTTGCAGTGCTGAATAAAGGCTGGCTCATGGCACCGGGAGTTACCAGGAATTTATTAAAGGATTCAACAGCTTTATCCCAATTTGCTGTTCGGTAATATGCTTCACCCGACCAATAAGAAGACAACGCTTTTATTGAATTATCGGATGTGAGCTCGCGTGCCTGAGCAAAAAGCAGTATGGATCCTTCATAATCTGTTTCGTTGAATAGCTCTACGCCCCGGTAATACGCAATTTTCTGAAAGGCTGCATCCAGCCTTGTGCTGCGCTTTTTAATATGCTGGATACTTGTAAGCGCATTCTTGTAGTTTTTTGTTAAAAGGTACAAATCGGCAAGGTAACCGTACAATTCATCGCGGCGTGCTGATTCAGGGTATTTGTTCAGATATTCCTGCAATGCAGTAACCGCCTCATTGTATGGATTGTATGAAAGTTCTACGGCTAATTTGGCATAATTGAAGAGTGCTTCTTCGGTTAAAGCCGGATCAGCTTTAATTTTGAAAGCTGAATTAAAAGCATTGAATGCAAACCGTTTCTGGTTGGTTTTAATGTAGCAGTCGCCCAGGTGATAATATGCATTTTGCGAAAGCGAATCCTGGCTGGTTGCTACCACCTGGAAATATTTAATAGCTTGCGTATAATTGCCGTTTTTGTAATTGGCAAAAGCAATTTCGTAATTATCGACTGGCGAAATCCCGGTCGGTTTAGAATCGAGGTACTGGTTAAAATATTTGAGCGATGTTTTATATTCCTTCTGGTGGAAGTATGCGTCGGCTGTGAGGCGTGCTATTTCAGCGGTTTTTTTATCGCTTCCCAGCTCAAGCAGGGGCAGCGATTTCGCCAGCAACTCATCGTAGCGACCTTGCAGAGCATATATCTGAACGATATAATAATTCACCACGTCGCGGAAGGTTTCGTCAGTTGACACGCGTTCGAAGTGCTTCAGCGCGGTTTCGTAATTCTTTTCAGAATAAGCGATATGCCCGTAGTAATAGTTGGCAGGAATGTTATATTTATTAGGTTTTTCGGTAAGTAATGCAAAATTTTCGCGGGCTTTTTTCAGGTTTTCTGTCTTGAAATAGGCATAGCCCGTTTTAAAGGTGAATTCATTTTGTTGATCCTCAGATAATTCGTACCTGTCTACCTTATCAAAAGTCGCAAGTGCTTTTTTGTACTCTTTGTTTGTTAACTCCAGCTTTCCTAGTTCAAAGTTGGCATCATTAACCTGGGCATTCTGGGGATAGGTTTCAATAAATTTTTCGAAGCGTGCTGTTGCATCAGGATGAAAAAGCTGTGCTGCGCACACGGCTGCATGATATTCGGAACCAGCCTGTATATTTGATTTTTCGCCAAGCGCAAGTTCGTCGAATAGCACCTGTGCCGATCCGTACTTAGCCTTCGAAAAAAGATCAATAGCCTGATCGTAAGTGGCTTGAGGGTTGTTGTATATACTGGTTTTTTGTGCTGATACCTGTAAACTCAAACTTGTGAACAAAACACAAATTGAAATGGTTAAAATTCGGATTATATTCATATCTATATGCTGAAAATCAGGATTAAAGGTACTGCATTAAGTCAGGAGGGCAGAGTAGGGGAGAGTTAACTTATTAACAGTTGTGATTTGAAAACTTAACGCTGATGCGTGAAGTATAGTATATAGTTATGAAGATTTGGGAAACCGGATAGTGCAAATTTTGAAATAAGATATTCAGTATGGAAAATTTATCCACATAAGGATTTTAACTAAAATATAAAATTACAGGAACTATTTATCTCAACTTTGAAAGATTAGTCCGGAAATAAAATTGCTTAATTCAGTATTGTAATCTTTCGGGTATCGATCAGTCGGTTACCTGACGTAATTCGGATTACATACATTCCAGGTGAAAGTGCATTCACATCAAGTCGCTCTATGGAGTGCTGCATAGACCTTTTCCAGTGCTTGATTCTGATTCCGGACATATTGAACAAGTAGATATCCAGGTTTTCCGATTTGTCAAATGAAGATTCAAGGATCAACTGCCTGGCATAGGGTTCGGCATATATGCTTAGTTTCCTGGGAAAGGTAATTCCTTCTATTCCCACGGTTCCATATTCCAGCGAAAGGTTATCTACCCACAATTTAGTGCCGGTATGATCCAGGCGGTCCAAAGGGTTGGAATTCAGGATAACTATATTCATTGTATCCGGATCGCCCTGGGTGAGGTAATGAACAGGGATTTCGAAACGAGTCCAGGAATTAAATGTTCCTGCGGTATCCAAAGCTGCAAAACCCAGAGTATCCTGTTTTCCATTATTCCATTTGAAAAGCCCCATGCCGAAAATACATGTGTCGTTGTTTACCGGCTGATATTTGAAATAACCCGAAAGTTTCTGCGGTCTCCCGATAAAAGGGGTGCCACCTGATAATGAGTACGACTGTTTAAGAAGATCAACATTGAGTTTGCCAAGAGTAATTACTCCGGGAATTTTATAGGTGCCTAGCAGGAAAATAGTTTTAGATACTGCCGTAAGTTTGGCTGAAGCTACGCCTAGCTGTGGATCAACCAGGTCTTTTGTAACTGTATTAAAACTAATACCAAGTATAGTGTTTGTAGTATTCCAACTGCTTGGTTCATTACCCGACCAGGTTTCGAAACTGTAATTAGGAATTTGCTGGGCAAAGCTGTTAATACAAAATAACTGGAGGATAAATATAGTAGTGATTATACGATTCATGGACGATGTTTTTTTTAACTAACAAATATACCTCCGGAAAGTTAAGTAAATCGAATAAATTCTGGTAAAAATAATAAAAACAAAATTCCAAAATCCAAATCCCAAGTCGATTTTTAAAATCAGGATTCAAAAGTTGCATTTTCCACCTCATTCATTCCACATTCCGCATCCCAAAATGCAACACTCTGGTGACAACCCTGTAAGCAGGATTCTGTTCCTTTGAGCCTGTTGCCGACCCGCCGGCTTCCATCATTTATCTGGGACCGCCATCACTGACGGCCTCTAACGACCTACCCCCCGGGCATCGGGCGAGCAGCCCTTACAGTAACCGCTTGCGCGGTACTACTCCCGGTATATTTGGTCTTTCAACCCATAAGGTTTACCCTCAGGTGTATCGCTACACACTGGCGTGGGCTCTTACCCCGCGTTTTCACCCTTACCCCGGTAAACTGGGGCGGTATATTTTCTGTGGCACTTGCTGTTCCCACGGTGTTCAGCCGCAGGACCTTCCCGTTAGGAAGTATGGCGCTCTGTGTTGTCCTGACTTTCCTTACCCGCGGACAAGCCGGGATACGATAGAACAGGTTGTCACCGGGGCAAAGGTACGGAAAAATGAGAGATGTGGGGTTGGTGTTAAGGGCCAAAATGAAATGGTAAACTTTCAGACCTCAAAGTTTCAGATTTAAATTCCAAATCTCTAACCCAATGCTCTACTGATAAATCAACTAAATAGGAACTACGAATGACCATCGAATGACCATTGTATGACAAAACTTTATAGTCAGATCTGACCACCAAACGCTTCTCACTCAAACTCAGGGTTTATTTTCGAATACCGAACCTCATCCCACAATTTTCCTTGTTTAATTACTGATTTTTTAAAGACACAATCTTTTGAGTAACCGCATTTTTCAAGGACCCGCATCGAAGCAGTATTGTATTCAAAAACACCGGTGTGTATACGGACAATTCCCAGCTGATTAAATCCGTATTCTGTTATCAGGTTTACTGCAGTGGTAACGATTCCTTTATTCCAGTATGGTTCGCCAATGAAGTAACCGATCTCAGCCGACTTGCGATACACATCCTGCCCTTGAACCAACGAAATATTGCCAACATATTCGCTGATGTATTCAATACCGAAAAATGTGACTGGATCCTGATTAGTGAATCTTTCAAGAAAATTTTCGGCATCAGTCATTGTGTAAGGATTTGGAAATCCATCGCGAAGGTTACGGCTTATTTTCTCGTTATTGGCCAGCCTGGCCATACGCACTGCATCTGATAATTGTAAGGGACGAAGTTTGATATTTCCTGATTGTAGTTCTATACTCGTACTGTTAAGAAAAGTAAGGTGTTTCTCTGGGGAACTTAATTATGGCTATTATTCATTTCAGTAATCAACATTTCAACTCAAAGTGCAGTGTATTTGGTAAATTGATTTATAATGCTGATCCAGACGTAAAAAACTTTTTTATCGTACTGGTGAATTTCTTCTTTTTATATGCAAAAGTTTCTTCTAGTTCCGGAAGAGGACCGGTATAATGACTCCCCATGCGCAGGTAAAATTCGTAAAACAGATTTGCCGAAATTCCCCATTTGTTCAGAAACATTCTGTTCGCATCCTTTACCAACTGGTTTCCCATGCTTTTTGTTGAAAATTCAAGAAAATGATAGACTCTGCTCCTGGCAACACCTTTGAAATTACGGACACCTATTTGCCACAGTTTCAATGAGAAATCGGGATCAGAATAAAAGCCGGGAAAAAACTCTACACTATAACCACCCACAGCATTCCATGTATCCCGATGCACTATGGATGGAGGCCAGGAGGCGCCGTTCCAGTCATTCATAGGCAACGATTGATAGTTGGCAATTAAGTCAGCCTCCCTGAAATCAGCCGGAGTGGTGCCAAATGAAAAGGGTGCGATAGCACATTTCTTTCCAGCATCAAAAGGTTCGATAGCTGTTGCTGAAAGATAAAAAAGCTTGTCGGGCATAAGCTGAATTTCTTCCCAGAGGTACTTGTCCCAATTGGGGCAAACATACATGTCATCATTCAGATAAAGGATATAATCTGTTTTGGCAAGGCCGGCAGCGGCATTCAACGCATAACATACGCCGATATTATTTTCACTTAAAGTATGATCGATATGTTGTTCCTTAACCCACGCTTTGGTTCCGTCCATCCCTTCGTTAATGTGAATAATGATCTGATGTTTAAAGCTGCTGTTGTTTAAAATACTGTTGATGCACAACTTTAACATCTCCAGGTTATTCCAGGTTGGAATAACAATTGAAAAAAGCGGTTTTTCAGCGCTTGTATAGGATTCACTAGAATAATGTATCGGTTTTGAAGCTTTCAAAGGTTGAAAAGTTTTAATATGTGCAAAAATAGCTATAAATGAAATTGGAATGTATATTCAGTTAGTATGAATATTGCATTCCAACTCTAAAATGTTTTTTAATGTGCTCGAAATCAGGTTTTAATAACCCGGTTCCTGTGTTGAACCTATTATTTATTCCTGTGAATGATCAGCTCAATAGCACCATTGCCGAATTTTGCAAAGGACGCACTGCGGAATTCAATATCCTCATATTCAGCAAGTCGCTGGATAATGGCTTGTTTAAGCGTTCCATTGCCGATGCCGTGAATAAATACCACGCTGGTATACCTGAAAGCAATAGCGCTTCCCAGCATACGCTCGAATACACCCATTTGTATTGTCAGGATTTCGTGTGGCGACAGGTTGTTGTAATCCTGCCTGAGAGCAGAAATGTGCAGGTCGACTTCGGCTTCGTTTGGAGCGGTGCGGTACTGATCAATTGCTGTTTCGGGTCTGAAACGTTCGGCAGCAGCAGGTAGTGGCTCGCGGTTCTCTTTTTCGTTCAGTATCTGTTCGTATGTGCTCGGCACCCGATTCAGTTCGCAAACTGTGTAAACGATGGCCTTCTGGTTCGCAAGGAAGCGGGTTTCGTGGTAACTGCCTTCCTGGTAGAAAACGGAGCCCTTAATTCGGAAAGCGCTGCTTACCGGCATCAGAACTTTTTCGTTTTCGTCGGAGAAGAAGATTACCTGTACCACGCCATTTGACCACGTACCAATATCCTCACGGACAATACTTTCAATTACAAGTTTCGATTCAGGTGGAACCGATCCGTAATCAATTCCCGAGAAATTCCCTTCTTTATTTTTGAGAAAAAAGGAATATAAAATATCGGACGTGGTATTGTTAACCAGGTAAACGTCTATCATACCCGACAACAAACGTAGCTGATCCTGTGGTGCCCACGCCAGGTATATACCAGTTGGTGCTGCTGATGCATTTCCCCGTTGAACCAAACGGCTGATGCGATCCTCTTCAGGAACTTCGGGTTCAGGTTCAGGAATTACGGGGATTTCACTGCGGCGTTCATTTTTATTCAGAAATAAATCGCCGGATGCTCCTGCAGGCTCAATGGCAACTAGTTCATTGATCAGTGTTGGTATCTCGAAACCGTCTTCGATTTCAACCGATACCATAAATGCATTTATTTCTTTTATAACAGTTCCTCCTCCGGTCGAGTTTAGGAACCTTACTTTATCTCCTGGTTTGAATTTCATTCTAAATTTTAGTTATTCGTCAGTCCATCCGGTGCTAAATGCCAGACAGATACGTGATTGCAAGCAAAAACTACTTATACCTTCCATCTATAAGGGGTGCAAAGATAGAAACAAATCAGTCATTCTTTTAAAGTAACTTATCTCATTCATAAATGCTTTGTAATTTTTAACACTAAGAGGATTGCTTTCGTATTCTATTAATAACTCTGTAATCCTTTTTCATGTCGGCTTATGCATAAAAAAATGGTAATTTTGTCTTATTATATAATTTTAAAATAGTATGAAAAAGCTCTTATTTCTATTGGGTTCCAGCTTGATTGGCATGATGCTGATCATCGGTTCATGTAGGAAAGATGAAGTAAAGTCAGTTTCTCCTCAGTTTGTTTTTAAGCATAATGTTGATGGCGTAGCTTTGCAGAGAGCAGTGATGAACTACACGAACCTGGCTGGTAATCAATACCAGGTGGACGAGCTACAGTATTTTATATCAGAAATCACGCTTCAAAAGGCTGATGGCCAATTGATAAGGATTACGTCCGACAGCTCTATTCATTATATCGATCTTGATGTTCAGGCCAGCCTGGCATGGAATCCAAAAGATCTGGTACCGGCAGGTGATTATACAGGAATTTCGTTTGTTTTCGGAATCAACGAAGCGAAAAATAAATCCGGTTTATTTGTTAATCCGCCTGAACGCGATATGTTCTGGCCCGAAATGATGGGTGGCGGTTTTCATTGTATGAAGATGAATGGCAAATGGAAAGCTATGGGAGAATTGATTCAGCCTTTTAACTTTCACATAGGAATTGGTATGAACATGGCCGGAACTGAATTCTATCAGAACTTTTTCACTGTAACACTTCCTTTGAATATGCAGATCAATGATACACATAGTAAAATTGACATTACCATGAATATTGAAAAGTGGTTCGCAGCGCCTAATTTATGGGACTGGGATGTAATCGGCGGACAGATTATGATGAACCAGATGGCTATGCGAAAGGCTGCCGAAAATGGGGCAAATGCCTTCCAGGTTTCTTTTGAAGGAAATAACCCAAAATAATATGATATAAATGAAGTTTGTACCAGTCTCGTTTTTTAAATTCTTGCCTAAGGTGCTTATAGTGAGCATGGTTATTATAGCATTATTTCAATTTTCGTGTAATCACGACGATACCGGCTACAATCCTACACCTTACCAGGTAACTGTTCCGAAATTTTTTCCTACCCGAATGAATATTCCTGCCGGTAACCCAATGACGGTGGAAGGCGTGGAGTTGGGCCGTTACTTGTTTTACGATGGGCGGATGTCAGGGAATACTGAACCTGATAAAATGATGAGTTGTGGTACGTGCCACCTGCAATCCAGTTCGTTCGAATGTGGAATAGATCATCCTAAATTTACCGGTGGACGGCCTTTTGGGATTACAGGAATCGTAACACCTCATTACATGCTGCCGATGATCAACCTGGTGTGGAATGAAACCGGTTATCTGTGGTCGGGCTCAATTTCGGAAAGTAATCCAAATCCCAGCCAGCGCAATATTGAAGATATTGTTGGAATGGCTGTAACCGCACCTCATGAATTTGCAGGCGACAGTAATAAAACAAAGACTCTGATTCAAAGCATTCCTGGCTATCCTGAGCTTTTTGAAAAAGCATTTGGCTCTCGAACCGTTACCATGCTAAATATAAGTAAGGCTATTGCACAGTTTGTACGCACTTTAATATCGTCCGATTCGAAATTTGATAAATATATGCGTGGCGAGCAGCAGCTCAGCACTCAGGAATTGA
>Ga0265593_1000951_pt1 | contig 14333 bp, 10 predicted proteins | sample saktaG_8_FD_190136 | JGI IMG/M metagenome (GOLD analysis project Ga0265593, IMG submission 190136) | Saline water microbial communities from Sakinaw Lake, British Columbia, Canada - sak_2011_5_24_36m | ecosystem: Environmental > Aquatic > Non-marine Saline and Alkaline > Saline ...
CTTCAACACGCAACTTCTTCCGCATAAATGCGATACACTTATCAACAGGCTCGTCATTTTTAGACGGCCTTCACTCTGGGTAATTCTACAACGCGCACACCTAGGTAATTTTAAACGCGCGCCAACAGACATGGGTCTAGAAAGCTTTCATGGGAGAGTGATCAGCAAAGATTTCGTGATTATTTAAAATCTTCTCTAGGATCTAAGAAAATCAACGTCATATCCAGCGATATGATAGGTAGAGTTCTATCAAATATGGATAATGATGGCAGGGCAAATGCAACTTTCAATAATGTTCGTGCGCTAATTTCGGGGTTATTTGGAAAAGCCATTGTATGGGGTTATGTCAAAGATAATCCGGTAAAGATAATTAAGACAAGAAAAGCTGTCAAGCGAGATAGGTTTATGCTTGCTCATGAATTGCCACGTTTCTTTGTGTCGCTTGGTTACGAGCCGAATATTACACTTCGAGATTATTTCCTAATAGCTTTATTGACTGGAGCACGTCGTGCAAATGTAATGTCGATGAAGTGGACTGATATTGATTTTAAAGAAGGTATTTGGCGGATTGAAGTAACCAAGAATGGTGATCCTCAAAATGTAACACTTTCTCCGGAAGCAATAGCCTTTCTTGAACAACGAAAAAAACTCCAACGAGATTCAACATATAAATCTCCCTATGTATTTCCAGGGTCTGGCTCTTCTGGTCATTTGGTCGAACCTAAAAAAGGTTGGAAGCGCATCTTTGATCGTGATGAAATTATGCAACTTGATTTACTAATTGAAGATGCAGGCGTTGAATTGTTTCCAAGCGTTAATGAATTTAATAAAAATATACTTCTAGAAGAGGCTTTGGCAAGTACACTTAATGAAGCAAGAGAAGTTGCTTCTCGTTTAGGCATTGCAACAGAAGACGTTCGCATGCCGAATCTTCGTATACATGACCTTAGACGCACGCTTGGCAGTTGGCAGACTAAAACTGGCGCAAGTTTAGCTATTATTGGTAAAAGTTTAAATCACAAAAGCCTGGCAACAACATTAATTTATGCTCGACTTGATCTTGACCCTGTTAGAGCCGCTGTGAATACAGCAACTTCAGCGATGATGGAGGCTGGCGGCTTAACTGATATCTTAGACTTTACTAAGCAAAATAGCGGCGGTGTGCCGTGAATATGAAGTTCTTCTGTGAATCAATCTATAAGGATAGGCAAGATTTTACTTGGATTAATAGACACAGTACATTCGCTATCACCTTCCTGCTCTAGGACTTCGGTCTCCTGTAAGTTTTTAAAACTCAGATTTTGGGGAGATGATTGGGAGATGGCTGGGAGATGCACAAAACTATAAATAGTAAGTTGCCCTGTAGCTAAAATACGTCCAATATGCATTCGTAGTTCATTGCTCTGATTATTTATTACACATCACTTCAGCTCATTAACTTGAAATTTGATAACAAATTTGTTACTATAAAAACCTATGAATTATGTAATTATCTACTATAACGATGCCTTACAAGCTGAGATTCTTGCTTTACCAGAAGGCTTAAGTGGACGTTACTTTGCTCTGACTGACCGTATGGAATTGCATGGTGCTAACCTTGGATTGCCGCACACTAAAGCTTTTGGTGATGGTTTGTTTGAATTGCGTCTTAAAAGTATTGAAGGCATTGCCCGTATTTTTTATTGCACGTTGGTTGGACGACGAATTGTAATGCTACATAGTTTTGTTAAGAAGTCGCAAAAAACGCCCTTGCATGAGTTGCGTATTGCAGAAAATAGAATGAAGGAGATTAAACATGCTGACACACGCTGAATTAAAAGCAAAAGCATTACAGAACCCTACTGTACGCGCTGAATACGAACGCTTGAACCGTGAAGAATTTGCTATCTTAGATGAGATGTTAGCTGCACGTCGTGCTGCTGGGTTATCACAAGCACAAGTTGCTGAGCGTATGGGTACAAAAGCCCCTGCGGTAACACGTCTAGAAAGCTCTCTAGCTTCGGGTAAGCATTCACCTAGCATTGATACCTTGCGTAAATATGCAGCTGCATTAGGTAAACGAGTTGAAGTGCATTTTGTTTGATTGTTTTGTACCCTAATGGTCTACTGATCTTTAGAACATATTTGTTAATTACGTTGACCTACCACGTTCTTTGACTAATTGTACAAGAAGAGGAATCTGATTCTCCAATGATTTGTAGTTTCAAAATAACTGGCGAACCAATATTTCCAGCCAAACATAAATCGTCAAGAGTGTTACAGACGAAGAATATTCGCGTGATTTCAAACGCCAGATTATGGAGGAATCTCTGGCATAATGTGCCAAAATCACATTTCTTTAACGCTTCTTATTGCCCTATCAACTACTAACATTCATAGTGGCTTGAAATTCGAATGGGTCAACAGCGGACAATTGAGTTCTTACTCTGTATCTAAGATCCATAGCTTCTGAAAGTACATATTCATCGTAATCAGAATTATCTGGGTTTAGCATCAGCAATTTTGACAAGGCTGCTGCCAATTTTTTGATTGCATTAACATCTCGAATGTCACCTTTTAAATCAGGAGTTTTTCCAAAAGGAAATTCATTCGGAGAAGCCCTCCTTAGTTGATGCGCATATTCACCAAAAACATCAGCTTTAAATCCAAATCCTTTTGCAGCAAAACTAGTTTCAAATCTCGGAATTTCCCAACCGGGAATGATCCCATGGAACCTGTCTAATAGCGCTGAATCATGAAACATTTCCGGTAACTCTCGAATGTAGTCTTCCCGTTTTGGCCTACTGTTAATTAATTCAATATTGGCTAATATCATAAGCCCACACTCACTTGATATTTGGTTAGGACCAATTGTGTATTTGCCAGACTCAAGGTAATCTTTAAATTTGGCATGTATATTGTCTGCTCCCTGAAAATCAATAGATTGACCCTCATCTAAAACTAACAAATCATAGCGCCCACCTAGCAAGCCAACTTCTTTTGTGTTTTGATTGAAAAATAGCTGAGCTTGAGTTAATGCACCGCCGCTATTTAACCAAACATACCTACTTAAATTAGAGAAAACAAAAGACTTACCTGTGCCCTTTGGTGCTAGTTCGAGCATATTTATATTTGGGTGTACTAAAGGCAAAAGCCGTAAAATTAACTTTCTTTTCTGTTGGTCTGTATAGGATGTTGGCTCTAAGCCCATAGTTCTAATTATTACGTCAATCCACTCTTTAGTTGTAAATCTAGACCTAGCCTCAGCTAATTTTGATAATGTTACTCTTCCAGATTGCATTGGTTTAAAGTCTATCATTCTTAAACACTGGCGAGTTTTATCATAATGCAGGCGACCAGCGCCCCATAAACCACCGACCAATAGATCCGTATTGTTTTCAATTACCAAGCTATCTACTTCGACTTTATTTTCATTCAATGATGGTACTTGGATAAACTTCATATCTTTATTCAAATCTATTTTTGCACTGAAAAAATCCAAAATAGTAACTTGCTCGCCATCATGTAGTCGATTTAAAAACAAATGTTTTTCATTTTTAGAAGGAAGATGCTTACTTATAAAGTCAATAATTTTATCCTTTATTTTTTGAGGATCAGACTCTTCTTGGCTAAACCGCATTACTAAGAACTCCTCAACAAAACTAGGGATTGTTCTCATGCCACGAATGTTAAGCTTTCTAACTAATTCCTTATCAATAACTAAATCAGCAAAAATTTCTTTTAATAATGTATCTATCACTTTTACGCCTTTAATTAAACATGTCATTAAAATCTTGAGAGTTTTTATCTCTAATGATGTTGTGTTCCGGTAATTCTAGTTCGAATTCATAGTTTTTTTGAATATGAGACTTGTCAGAAAATCGATAAACAACTTTTAATTCCAAGTTTATTTTCCCTGATTGCTCAATTTCAGAACTGATTTTTAATGTGTATATTCTTTTTGATTTAGCTGATATATTTGTATCTTGTAATTTTTGGCTTTTAAAAGGAAGTAGCGCCTCTATTGTGAACATATCCAACCCGGTTTGAAAGACATCCAAATGCAAGTTGAGAATCCAGCCATCAGGACTAAGTGTAACTGCTTCAGGTATACTTAGTTCAACGTTTATAGCTGTATCGTTAGTTACCTTATTACTCTTTATTTGTATGAATGGAATGAGAACTTCTTCGGGAAGTAACCCACCATGAACAAATGGTTTTGAGCCACCTAAAAGGCGATTTCTACCTTTTTTAACAAAATATCGATCTTGATCGCTGGCGCCATCAGGTTTTATTTCCCAGAAATCTTCTGTAGCAATGGCTCCTATATCGGCTTTAATATGCCGGTCTGAAATCTTCCCTAAATTTTTATATATTGAATTTGCATCATATTTTGCGATTCTTGTTAGTCCATGGTCAGCACTAATGATAACTTCAGTATCTTCATGAAAAACATTGTTTTTATCAAAAATATAACTGATAAATTTAGAAACTTTTTTACAAACTATGTCTAGTTGTTTCGTTAAGTCAGAGTAACTAATGCATTCATGCAGCATGTCATCTAATTGATTCTCAAAATAAATAAGAAGCTTTGTCTGGCTGTTAATTAAATGCATGTCACCATTCCAGCTTTTAATAATTTGAAGTTCATTTGGATCGGAGATGAATGTTTCATAACTTGATCGAATTGCAACCTCAGAGTTGCTAGGTAATTTATATTTAACCTGACCTGTAGTTACTGCAATTTTACCAATCTCAGTCAATGTTGGAGTCGGCGCAAAAAGATGTGCCTCTTTTACGCTAATGGTATTACCTAATTCTTTATCTAAAATATCAATCAATTCTTTAGTTAAAATGGAGCCTAATGCATCCACTATAATTAGTACAACACGTTTTTTTTCTTCTAATTTTTTTCGAACATGGTTAGATACTTCTCTCCATCCATAAGGAGGAACACTAACTCTTGTTGGTTCGCTATATAGCCATTCTTCAAAGTCTGCAGTTAGATTGGGACTTGGCTCAGAATCTCGATTAAACTTCGTTTTAGCATATTGAGTATATTCGTAACCCCACTCAATTGCTTCTTTCGCTTTCCAATTTTTGTTAAAAGGTATCGGCTCAGGACTTTCAACTTGTATTCGCAACAAGCTAACCAGAGACTCAGCTCGAGGGTCCCCAAGCGATTCAACATTGGCCAATAGTTTATGGGTAGCTATAAATGGAGTAGCAATGATCGCATCATGAATAATGTTAAATTGTTTTTCGGAATAGTAAAAAATCAATTCGGACAGACATTCAGGTTGATAAACACTTCGTTTTAACTTCTCAATTAATAACGTAGTTAGCTTTGATAGATATGGCTCAGATTTAATATCACTCCACCAATATTTGGATGTTTTAATTTGATCAATTAATTTTTTATCAAAAGATCTTGCTGGTAAGCTAATATCAATTTTGAAGGAAGTGCTAAGTATTCTTAGTTTTTCAAAAAAACCTTGTTGAAATAGCTCATGTAATTCCGTGTTTGAATTCTCACTTCTAAGGATGTCAAAAATTAAAGGATGTAGTGGTGATGTAATATCCTTGGTTAAAACAGTTCTAATGAAATTGGAGATTATTTCTGATGAGCTTACAAATGGGTTAATGTTTTTTCTTATTAACCAGATGTTGTGAAGCATTTGATCGAAGGTTTCTGAAACTATTAATTCTGGTGAAAGTAAATTAAAAATTCGAATGTCTGCTAAAGGTTCTTGATTAGACTCTTTGGAACTTCTTGCTAAATCAAGCAGACCATAGTTTTTAATTAATTCATTATTACACCACGATGGTATTTCGCATTTGAGCTGATATCCAAGTTCTACTACAGACGAAATTGGTGTAACGGTTACACCTTTCAACCCTCTAAAATCATTGAATTTTTTAAACCATGCTTCGTCTGCTCTAATTACTAATGGAGGTAATTCATCATTGAGTAAGTGTTGTTGAATTTTCTCCCTTATTGCGCTAACAGTTTGTGGGTCATATTTAGCCTTTGATAATTCAATATCTACAGGTTTTAGGCTTATATTATTCGGGTCAATGAGGAATTCAATATGACTCATTCGCTGTCCAGAATAATTCTTTTAGTTACAGTGTGTAGATAGTTTGTTAAAAGTTCTTTATTTAGCGATGACTCTGTTGCTATCTCAAGAATTTTTATTTTTAAAGTTGCTAGAATTTCTTCATCTAAATTATCTGAATATAAATATTTTTTTTCATTTTGAATAATATTTTCTAGTTTACCTACTCCCATTCCAAGTTCTAATTCAGATGCATTTGATACGGATTTATTAAGAACTTTCGACAGTATTTTTTCATACCGCGTTGACGGATTAGTATTATCTTGAATGATGCTTGCAATTGAAATTCCCAACTCACCAGCTCCACTGAATAGATCTATATATGATGTTACTGAGCCACTGTCATTCAGATTCGGCAGCAGGCCTTCGATATGGCTAATCGCTTCATATTTTTGCTGATTCTCAACTTGGATATGAGATTTTAGAATTAATTGCAGGTCATCTCGTGCTTTACACTTAGCTTCAAATGAAATTTCGGTACCAGATAATACTTTATTTTGATCTATCAGTTCAGAGACTCTCTCTAATAAGTCATGATTGGTTTTTCCTATAGCATGCGATGTGTCATATAAAACTCTCAATCCCTTGTTAAGCTTAGGCGAGTTTATTGTTATTACCGAGATGGAGTCCAAATAAGTCTTCAGTAACTCTAAAGATCTTCTAGCCTTTGCATGTTTTTCTGTAAGAACGTGTGTGTCTGTTTCATCCATAATTTCTTTTAATGAACTCATAAGAACTTCAGCAACATTCAAATGATATTGTGTGAAGTCCTGCACGCGCAAACCGACCTTGTCATCAAGAATTGCTTTGCATATATTTGCCGCAGGGATGGCCGATCCTTGAACCCAAGCAATACGGCTAATATCCTCTCTAATTGCTAATGCAATAAATATTGGCAATGCCGACATAGGGATGCCATAAGGAGGGCTTGCTAAAGTTTCTGCTAATTCTTTTAAGCGGAATGGACCTGGCCTAATTCTTAAGGTTTCTTTTTTTATAAACTCTATAACAGACTTAGTATTTGCATCTAATTCATCTAATTTTCTTATATCCCAGATATTATTGGGACGTTGTATGAAAAAATTATTTGCACCAAGAATTCCATCTACTACAGCACCAGGCTCACTTGATTCTGAGTAACCAAGTAAGTCTGTTTGATTACTTTTGTTTGACTCAAAATTTAATATTCTTTTTACTATTTCCTCAGTTTCGGCTGAATCAACATGATAAAAATCACCTAAGATATTCCTCTTTTTTTGACTAGCTCTAACAGCTAACTCTTTGTTGTAGAGAAGATTTACAGATTCTTGAATGTGACCAAAAAAATCATTCCAAGACTTGACTGATATTGGAGTTGAACTTCCTTGCTTTAATACTTTGGTAAGATCTTTACTTAGGCCTTCACGGCCATAAAAAATCCCAAAATAATTTAACAAGTCAGATCTAACTGATTCATATTTGGAAAGAAGTCTTATTTTTGTTTCTTCTGTATGCGTTTGGCCTATCAAATTTAATATAGCTAACATTGTCCGAAATTTAGATTGAAGTTTTGATAAATCTTCAAAGCAAAACCAGTAATAAATTTCATCTGATGGAAGTAAGAGGATTGCTTGCTCTATTTCAGCTGACTCTTCAGGGGAGTTACTAACGACAATGTAAACTTTTGCTGAATTATAATTCTTGAGCCTAGGCCGTACAGTTGGTATGTTTGATAAAATTTCAACAACAAAACTTCTGACAATTCCTTTTGGTGAGGGATCAAGAGAGTGTTCACCAAGCATTGGCATTAATTCTGATGAAATTTCTTTATATGCAGATATGTATTGAGCAAGCTTTTGATTCGGTACGTTTTCAATAGCCCCATTTAATAGAGTTTCGAAATCTGTGCCGCCCGCTCCACCCATATTCCAAAGTTTAGTTGTTTCATTTCTCCAGATTAGCCCGGCTTTTGAAAGCCAATCTAAAGATTCTCTTAGCAATTCAGCGTCTGGTGAAGTGTATTTGCTATCATGTAAAGCGATGGAGAGTAACTCATTGCTTGATTGGAAGTTACTGTCTAACAAACTACTTAACATTAAAATCGAGAGAATATTTTCTCGTTCTAGAACAGCTTGTGGGTCATCACCAATGCTTTTAAGTTGCGAGCATGCCAATTTGAAGTTTTTGAATTGATCCGTATGCCCATCTTTTTTAATTGCCTCTTCGTAAAAGTTTACTAGCAATGGTAAGCGGATTAACTCATTTGAGTATAAGTTTTTTTCATTAACTTCTTGATTGAAAAAACCATCTCTAGACATCTCCGACAGAAAGTGGAAAGCAGTTCTTGTCGCCGCAGCATATCGTGAAGATAAAGCAAGTAGGGCTGCAGAAGTAAGTGGGTGTAAGGGATAGCAGTTTCGAATGATTCCCAGAAGGTCTTGCTCTATACGTCCAAATAATGGGATGTCCTTACAGATATCGGCAATTTTATTTGCTTTTTCGTCAGACTCATGTTTTAAGGTTATACCTTTCTCTGTTGGGAGTAGTTGTGCTGCCAACAAATGATAACCTTCTAACTCAGCTGGCCGCAGTTCAACTTTTAATGATGTGAACCTTCCTTGAATTGTCTCAATTCTACTTTTAATATCTTCACTTGCGTTAGCGCGATGTCCATACTCAGAGAGGCTGACATGTGTTAGTCCGATAAACAGTACGTGGCTTGAATGTGGCGAGCAAACGGTCTCAACAAACTCTTGAAGCTCAAAAACTTCTTGTATTGGGGACCGCCCCTGTTCATCCAACATATTTTCTAATGCGTATCCGAATTCGTCCCAAATAATTGCAATACCGCGGTATTTTTTTTCTAGTTGTTTCGCAGCATTTAAATAAATTTCTTTGGCTAAGCTGGCCCCATGATTAACGGCATCAAATGGCGTCCCAAATGTTAATTTTTTATGCCAATCAGAAAAGACATTCAATGCCGATTGTTGGTGATCAAAAAGTCCTTGTCTCAATGAACTTGGATCATGATATTCATTTCCCAAATCTAATTCAGGTAGATAAGTGTCCTTTAACTCTGGGGCCTGATCTAAGATTTCATCAAGTCTCGCAACAGCAACCGTATACTCTGTTTTTAAGAGAATCTCTGATGCGTTTAACTCTTTGTTTTCTTGAACTGCTCTATATAAATTTTCAACTAAATCACTTTGTATAGTTGTTCCACTTCTACCATAAATAGGAACGATTAGGTATGGGCGAGCATCTTCATCGGAGGAGTCTAAAAATGTTGATTTAAGATTGTTAGCAAACTGAACTTCATTAATGCTTTTTAAACGATCTAGAAAATTTTCAAACTCAGATGAGTGAACTCCATCCCTTAGCATTTGGCCTATTAATACAGCAAGCCTACTTTTACCTGAACCATAAACACCATAGCAATTAATTGCACGGTCTTGTTGTTCTCCATGATATTGAACTGCATTTTGAATATGTTTCAATATGGATATGGCAGACTCAGTTGGAACAAACGAGCTAATTAAGTCCTTTTGTTTTAATCCTTCAGTTAATACTATTGCTGCTGCACCAGGTTGGATAGTTACCAGATCGATCAGCTTAAGTGGTTTACTCATATTTGGAAGTCCATACGGAAATTTTTGAATCAGACAATTTGTGCGGCTTAAAATACTTACTTATTTCTTTGATGTTCAATGGAGTCCCTTTAATCGTTACATATATTGTGTTCAAGCCATATGTTTGAGATAGTTGAGACCAAAAAACACCTTTATCTAGCTCAGTCCAATTAAACATCCATTCTTCAGGGTAATTTATAAGTAGGCCATTCGGGTGCTTTATGCGGAATACGTTGTCACAGAAAGACATTCTTGAAATAGGTATGTTGGGTGCAGTAAATAGACCAGGCTTGCTCCACTCTTCTACAGGAGCTAAGTATTTTAATAATTCATCATTTATATCTTTTAACTCTTCACTAGAGTTTGAAGAAAAGGCAAAACCTCGATATCTGCATTGCTCTATCTTAATTGACTCGAAAAGAAGCTTTACATCCATGAATCGGCTCCATCTTGAAGTAAGGAAATTAACATTCGCTCCTCACTAAATCTATCACCGAATGAAATGGAATTTATGTTAGCAACATCATTAAATCTGAGCTCATCTCTCCATTCACTTGAATGTGAAATTGAACTGATTCTCTTTTTTAATTGATCTTGCGATAAAGATAGGAAATGATTCATACCAACATTCAATAACTCAGAAAAATCTATTGTTGGCCTTCCCTGAAAGTGTTTCGTTCTAACTAATGCCAATGCGAATAAAATTGCAGAGTCTGAAACATCCGGGGAGGCTAATCTGTAATTTTGTTCCGTTTGACCATTTTGATTGCTTTTTTTAGACTCAACCAATCCGAGACCTTGGAGCGCTCCATCTTCAGCAAACATTTTTAAAACGCCACTAAAATATGTGTCGATTGACGAAGGCGATTTCCCTCCACTGTGTTCTAACAAATAATTTTTGATAGTACCAAGGGTAATAAATTGTTTTATATCGGGATCTAAGGAAAGAAAAAAAGTGTCGTAAGGAAAGGGGTCATCACCAAAGCAGATTAGCAAATGAATCGCCCACCAAGTATTTGATTTTTTTAGATTTTTATCATTTTTAATAATGGTTTGACCAATTCGAGATAATTCAAAAAAAGCCCCATTTTTCTTTATTACTTTTGCAGCTAAGAGCCAATTTTTAATTGCGCTAATTTGGTTCTTTCCCGCTATAAATTCACGCCTAGCTTCCCGTAACTTTGCTGAAGAGAAAATGTCGTTATTTTTTTGAATCAACTCTAGGCCGGTTTGTGCCCACCACCTTGTTAAACCGAATGATTGGGTATCTATTGGCATATTTTTAGAAGTTCATTAATGAATACGTAATATAGCTTCTTTCAGACATTAATTGGGATATAACTTGCGTGACATTTTTATAAATATAAATATTACAAATATCCACATTGATTTACATTCTGCTGGTAATATTCACCAGAATAAATACAAGCTGGTAATGTTATCCAGTAAAAAGGGTTGTTAATGGGAAATGTTATTTTTGATGTTAATTACGTTCCACACTTTTCGGGACATGAAACATTTCCTTTAAGGCAAATGTGGTTAAAAAAGGCATACGATGCAGTTCTACTAGAGCATAAAGGCGCTTTTTCTAACGATGATGCAATAGTTACGTTTGGTGTAGGTAAGAATATGGTAAGTTCAATAAGACATTGGGCTTTAGCTTGCGGTGTGATCGAAAGTAAAAATGGTGGACATATTCCAACAGCACTTGGTGATAAGTTTTTTGATCTAAATGGTTTAGATCCGTATTGTGAGCAGTATGGTACTTCATGGCTTTTTCATTGGCATTTATGTGGCTCTACCAAAAATGGCCCACGAGCGACTACATGGTATTTAGCTTTTAATCATATTGGCGAAATTAGCTTCACATCATCGCAACTTCAAAGCTCAGTAGAAGAGTATCTTAAGAAAAAAAGTCCAAGAGTTAATCTTTCTAGCAATACATTGACTCGAGATATTGATGTTTTTTTACGTTCTTACGTTGCAAAAAAAACTTCTACATTAGAGGATATTACTGAACCTATGCTTGCGGAGCTAGGACTGATCCAAGTAGGAGCAAGTGGTCTGTATGAGTTTCGTAGAGGTCCGAAATCGACCTTGCCAAGTAACGTTTTTTTATATGCACTTCTTGATTTTTGGGAAAATAACGCACCCAATCAAAACACACTATCTTTTGACTCTATTGCTTACGATCCTGGATCTCCGGGAAGAGTATTTAAACTTGATGCAGACTCACTTGGTGAGAGGCTTGTACACATTGAAAAACTTACAAATGGTAAATACATTTGGTCTGATACGGCTGGTCAAAAAAGCGTTCATTGCATTAATAAAATTAATCTTATAGAAGCGCTTGGAGTTGATTGAAGTGAATAGACATAATCTTTCTGACGTAGTTAGTATTACAAGGCAATTTCAACGTTCTATACAAATAGATTCTGATTTTGGAAAAGTAGAAAGTTTACAGGGGTATATATGCCAAGGAGCAGCAAAATCTCTACTTGATAATATGACTCGCCAAATACTTGAGACAAAACAACGTGCTTTCACCTGGACAGGCCCTTATGGTGGAGGTAAATCCTCTCTTGCGCTGACCTTGTGTTCATTGGTCCATCCGATATTATCAGTTCGAACAGCAGCACTTAATGTATTAAATCTAAAATCGGATAGTCCAACTGCCAAAATATTTGATTCTACTAAATCTAATTGGCTGGTAATGCCTATTGTTGGTCGTCGAACTAGTGTTGTCCAAAGCATTTACCAAGGTTATTTAAAGTCTAAAAATTTAGAATCTAACAACTCCGCGTTAATTACGTCTCAGGATTTATTGAAATTATTAAAAGATGAGTCCAATAGTAAGCGTAATGGTGGTGTGTTAATAGTTATCGATGAGTTGGGGAAGTTTTTAGAAGCGGCAGTTCAGAATAATGAGGATATATACTTCTACCAACAGCTAGCAGAGTTAGCTAGTAGAGTTAGTGGGAGCATGATTGTTGTTGGTATATTGCATCAAGCTTTTGAGCAATATGGCGCCAAGCTTGGTAGGGAAACTCGTGATGAGTGGTCAAAAATACAAGGGCGATACATTGATATACCATTAGTGTCTGGTAGTGATGAGTTGGTCGAGTTAACTGGACGAGCAATTCAGAGCAATTTCGAACATAGGCAAAGTGAGAATGTATCAAAAAAAATTGCTGAACTTATTAGGCTAAAAAGACCAACTATTGGAGATGAGTTTTGGAAAAGCTTAGACAATTGCTGGCCGTTGCACCCTGTTAGTGCTGCATTACTAGCCCCCATATCTAGAAGGAGATTTGGACAAAATGAGCGTAGTGCTTTTGGTTTTCTAGTTTCTATTGAGCCTAAAGGTTTCAAAGAATTTTTGCTAACAACAATTGCCTCTCCAAGTACTTATTATTTGCCTGCAACGCTTTGGGATTATCTAAAGGTAAATCTTGAACCAGCAATTTTAGCTTCTCCAGATGGACATCGCTGGGCCCAAGCAGCTGAGGCTGTTGAGCGTTCTGAAGCAAAAGGTGGGTATGCACATACAGTGATAACTAAAACAATAGCTATTATTGAGCTATTCAAAAATGGATCAGGCATTTCAACTGATATCGATACTTTAATGGAATGTTTGCCTGATATCTCTGATCAAACTATTGATCTAGCACTATCGGATTTAAAGCAATGGTCTATCATTGCTTATCGCAAACATCTAGGTGCATGGGGTATATTTGCTGGAAGTGATTTTGATATTGATGGCGCATTAGAAGATGCTTTGCTGACGATAGGAGATCCTGATTTAAACCAATTGGAGAGACTGACTGATCTATACCCAGTTGTAGCTAAGCGGCACTACTTTTCAACTGGAACATTAAGATGGATGGGCGTTGGTTTATGTCATGCAGCTGATTTAAATAAATTTGTTGAGAATTTTCATCCTGCAGATGGCTCATTCGGCTCTTTTATTTTGGCGATACCTAATAGAAATATACTAACGTCAAAATTAGCACAATTATGTCAGACTGCTTCGAATCAAAATTCAGACTATCCAATTAGTATTGGTTCACCTGGTAATGGTGAGGTCATAAGGGAGCTTAGTAGAGAGCTTTTAGGTCTAGAGTTCGTAAGAACTAACCGCCCTGAACATGAAGGCGATCCTATCGCAAGAAGAGAAATTGATGGGAGAATATCGGCAGTTAGGAATCAATTAGAAAACTCATTAAGAGAAGCTTTTATAAATGCAAAATGGTTTTTAAATGGGAATGAAGTCGAAAATCCTGGGGTTCAAGGACTATCTTCCTTAACTTCTAATTTAGCGGACAGACTATATTGTCATACCCCTCATATTTTTAGTGAACTTTTAAATAGAGATAAGCTGTCCGCGACAACTACAAAAGCACGTCGTAGTCTGCTGTACTTTATGGTTAAAAATGAGCAATATGAAAATATTGGCTTTGATGGCTATCCTGCGGAAGCTGGCTTATATCATGTGATCTTAAAGTCAGTAGGGATGCATGCCAAGTCAAGTAATGGTTATAGATTTCAGAAGCCTCCAAATGATGGGCATGCGGCTTCTTATTTAAAGCTTTGGGAAGCTACAGAGGACCTAGTATTCACATCAAAT
>Ga0265593_1000952_pt1 | contig 14332 bp, 14 predicted proteins | sample saktaG_8_FD_190136 | JGI IMG/M metagenome (GOLD analysis project Ga0265593, IMG submission 190136) | Saline water microbial communities from Sakinaw Lake, British Columbia, Canada - sak_2011_5_24_36m | ecosystem: Environmental > Aquatic > Non-marine Saline and Alkaline > Saline ...
GGGAGGGCTTGTCCCCGTCGCCCGGCCGTCCCGGTTTTTCTCCTTCCAGTTCTTTAGATAGGCTGTTTTGTATATCCGAGGCGTCTTTCGACAGTTTGCGCATGACCTGGCCGGCCGTCTTGCTTACGTCCACTATGCGTTTGGGCCCGAATAGTACAAAGGCTATTAAAAGGACGAAAATTATCTCCGGCAGGCCGATCCCAAAAAAGTCCATGGCTTACAACTGCTTCACAGGAATAGTTGAAATGGCAATTATAAAGATTGTGTGTTTGAGCTGTCTTTGTCCTTGCCTGCGGCATCGGTCTTGTCGACCCCGGACCCCTGGTCTTTTCCATCTTCTCCCGAAGCGCCTTTGCGGAAGTTGCGTATAGCTTTTCCCAGGGCGTCTCCGATCTGGGGCAGCCGTGCCGCGCCGAAAACCATCAAGACTATCAGGAGGACAAGTAACAGCTCAGGTATGCCGAAACTGCGAAACATAGCTCACTTCCTGTTATTATCAGTCGTATCTATACAAAGGATACGTACGGGTAATTTCTAACACAAATACCTTGCTTAGTCAAAGATGTCGATCGTATCCTCAGGCGGTGACTCGGATGGCCGCCTCACCGGCCACGGGGCATTTGTATTCGCACAGTCCGCAGCCGATGCAGCGACCGGCCAGCACTGTTGGGCGCTGCAGTGTTATTTTGCTGCCGTCCTCTTTTTTTACTTCGGTTGTACTCAGCAGTATGGCTTTGCGGGGAACCGGGCACATCTCCTCGCAGACGCTGCAGGGCGTATTCTGCGCCCAGGGCAGGCAGCGGCTGCGGTCGATGAATGCCCTGCCTATAATTGTCACCTTCTTCCTGGCCAGGCTAAGCGCCGGTATGGCCGCCACGGGGCAGGCCTGGCCGCAGGCGTTGCAGGAGTACTGGCAGAAGCCGCTGCGCATGACCAGCAGCGGGGTCCAGAGCAGTTCGCCCCCCGCCTCCAGACGCGAGGGCTGTATCGCGCCGGTCGGGCAGGCCTTGATGCACTCGCCGCAGCGTATGCATTTGGCCGTCATGTCCTCCTCGTTGGCCCCGGGCGGGCGGATAATGTACGGATTGGGCCGTCTGCTGAAGGGGTTGAGCTTGAAGAGCACGGCCAGGAGGACGCCCGCGCCCAGTCCCAGGAAAAGCTGGCGGCGCACCGGGTCGTAGCTGTTGAGCTTCGCCGGCGCGTACACGGCGCCGAAATCGCTGGTCGAGCAGGGGCAGGAGTCCATGCATTTGAGGCACATGATACACTCGCCCGGATCGCTGGAGCAGTCTTTATCCCGCCGTATGGTGCCGGTGGGACAGGCATCTTCGCACAGCTTGCATTTGATGCAGCTGTCGTTGACGCGCCGGCGCACCAGGCTGATCTTGCTGATAAGTCCATAGAAAGCTCCCAGCGGGCATAGATAGCGGCACCAGAACCTCTCGGCGACGAGGTTCAACAATATGATGCCCGCGAATATAGCGGCGAAAAGCCAGCCGTCCGGATAGTGCAGTTCGATGGTCGGTAGCAACAGCGGCCTGATGGCGTTATCGAAGCGCGTCAGCGGCTCATGGAGAGCAGGTACATTGTTGAGCGCAGACTCCGCGGCATTGATTGCGAAGTCGAGGCCGGGCCACACAGCGGTGGCGAAGGTACGCACCATGATAGTAAGAGGGTCGAATATCAGCAGCGTCAGGTTGGATAACACGGATGCGGATATTACGGCGATGAGGATGATGTATTTAGCGGACCTCCAGCCGTCGGCGATCTTAATTTTCCTGCTGCGCCATTTATTGAAGGAAAACCATTCAATCACAGTGCCCAGCGGGCAGAGCCAGCCGCACCAGGCCCTGCCGAAGACTAGCGATAGTGCCACCATTGTCAGCGAGATGGCTAAGAGTGGCTGGATACTCCTGCTGGCTATGATATTGGCCAGCACTGCCAGAGGATCGAGGCGCATCAGCAGAGGAAGCGCGCCTGAGAAAAGAGCCAGGAAACCGAGGAAGGCGATCACCTGCACGGACGTGCGCAGGTTAAGCCAGCTCCGCGTGTTCCAGCCGGCCGGGTTCTTTTTATTAGTTGCCAAGCGTGATTTCCTTGACGTCCAGCTTGCTGAGGTCGTTGCTGCCCAAGCCCATGCCGGCCGCTATCTTTATATGTGGTATATCGTCGGGCTGGAGTCCGAAGAGCGAGGTGGCATAGCTGTCCACCGCCACGATATCTGTCCCGGCGATAACAGTGTCCGGCTTTTCGACATCCTTGAGGTTGCCCCCCGTGGGGCCGTTGGCCGTCAGGATACGGATTGCGTCGATGATGGTCAGCGTCGGCCGGACGCGGCTGGCCAGGTCGGCGATGCGCTGGTGGAGGTTGAGGTGAAAAAGCTGGGCGGAGTTGATGGTGCCCATCAGGTTTTTCATGCCCAGTGTGAGCAGCGACGATCCATGCTGCTTGGCGATGGGCATATTGATGAGGACGTCGGCCTTGAGGATGTCCTCGTAGATGTCCCACTTCTTGATGTCCCTGCCCAGCGGTATATCGGTGGAGGCGTACTTGAAGCGGGACATCAACTCGATCTCGCCGCCCGCATTCTCCACCTGTTCCCTGATCCCGCTGTTTATAAAGCCCGATTCAGCCGTCCCGCTGAAGGGCTTGTCCATTACGCGCACCCTGCCCGCGCCGGCCTCCAGGCAAAGCTTAACCACGGCGGCCACCAGCCAGGGATTGGTGGTGGCGGCGTACTCATAGGTCCGCATGGCCGGGCCGATATTGGGCTTGATGATGACGTTGTCGCCCTTTTTAACGAAGCGTTTCATGCCGCCTAATGCGTCAATCGCCTTACTCGCCAGGGCTTCCGGCTCGCCGCCGCGCACGACCACCAGGTCTGGATATTTAACAGAGGCAGGCCCGATTTCCTCTGCCGGTGGAGTGATCGGCGCCGGCGTTATTGGAGGATTGGGTGCAGTCTGAGGTGGCGAGCATGCGCTGATAAACCTGGCGGCCAGAATGGCGCCAAGGCCGGCCAGGGTATATTTGAGGAAATCGCGGCGGGTGAATTCTGCCATGTGTTAAATGAATTATAGGAAGGAGTAGGTAGTGGGTCAAAAGCGAGCGGTTATCATTCCAGGAGAATTTCCTTTGTTGCTTTTGAACCATGGAGCACAATTAAACTATAATTGCCTTGATATAAATATCGGGAGGTTGTGAAATGGCTAAATTGACCGAGGAGATGAAAGCCCTTCTGGCGGGGAGGCAGGTATATGTGGGCACTGCCGGTGTAGAAGGCCAGCCGAGCATCGCGATGAAAGGCAGCAGCCAGGTGATGGATGACGAGCATATCACGTTTTTCGAGCTTATAGGCGGAAGGACCTGGCAGAACATACAAAAAAATCCCCGGGTGGCGATAGTGGTGGCAGACTGGAGCAAGATGAAGGGCTACAGGTTCGAGGGCAAGGTAGAGGAGAATATCACATCCGGTCCGCTCTACGACGAGGCCAGGAAATTGGCGGAGTTGATGAAGATCCCTTTCCCGCCCAAGGCTGCAGTCAAAGTGAAAATTGAGGAGATATATAACCTGGGAAAGGGTGGTATGAAGGTGTCCTGACCGGCAACCAGAATAAAAGGAAGGAGGCAATTAAATGGCAGTTGATTATCCGGTTAGTCTAAAAGTCGATTACCCGGACCGCAAACTGAACCGGCTGACAACATTCTTCCGCATCTTCACGGTAATACCCATTTTGATCATACTTTACCTGTTGATGGGGGCCAGCTTCCAGACCGGGTCCAAGGAAGCGGGTACGATCGTCTCCGGCATTGGCCTGATCTTTCTCCCGCTGATATTGATGCTGCTGTTTCGCAGGAAGTACCCGAAATGGTGGTATGACTGGAACTTCAACCTGGCTTCCTTCAGCTACAGGGTAGCGTCCTACTTTTACCTGATGACCGACGTTTATCCCTCCACCGACGAGGAACAGAACGTTCAACTGGAAATGCCATACCCGGACGCCGCCCAACTCAACCGCTGGCTGCCGCTGGTCAAGTGGTTCCTGGCCATACCTCATATTATCGTGCTGTGCTTCCTGGGCATCGCCGCCGTGGTGGTGATCATTATCGCCTGGTTCGCCATCCTTTTCACGGGCAAATATCCTAAAAGTCTCTTCGATTTCGTGCTGGGGGTAATGAGATGGGGTTTCAGGGTCATGTGCTATGCCATGATCATGATCACAGATAAGTACCCGCCGTTCGCCCTGGATATATAGAAATTATGGCAGTCGAAACAGCCGCGCGCACGGAACGCTTCCAGCGCATCAAAAAGGAGCTGCTGGGCAGCAGGGTGCACCTGTGCCCTGAGAGGGCCTACCTGGTGACGGACTTCTTCAAGCACCACGATGACCCGTCGAAATCCATGATAATCCGCAGGGCCATGGCCACGCGCTACATACTTCAGAACAAGTCCGTCAAAATCTATCCTGACGAGCTGATAGTCGGCAATATGGGCAGCTATCGTATCTCTGCACTCATGCAACCGGAGCTCAGCGGAGTCTTTTTTGCTGCGGATATACCGCGTATCGATAAGAGGAAAACAACGCCGTTGCTGATGCCCTGGAAGGACCGGCTTAAGATCATGTTCGACGTCATCCCTTACTGGCTTTTCAGGAACATGCCGTTCAGGGCCTTCTTTCCACATATAGGCAAGCTCATGCAGTACGCTTCCGAACAGCTTAAAGCCACCTTTTATCTTATCAACGAAGCCGGGGGCATAGGGCATTTCCTGCCCAATTACGAGAAGATGCTCAGACTGGGCGTGAAAGGATATCTGGAATCGATGGAAGGTAGAGGCGGTGACCTTCATAGCGCGGCCGCTATTGTTTGCGAGGGTTTGCTTACCTATGCCAACAGGGTCGCTGATGAGGCCGGGCGGTTGGCAGCCGCTGAACAGGATCCCGTCAGGCGCAGGGAGCTGCAGGAAATAGCCACTGGTTGCCGTCGGGTGCCGCAGAACCCGGCCGTAACTTTTCAGGAAGCTTTGCAGTCTTTGTGGCTCACTCACATGGCTGTCTGCCTGGAGGGTATTAACTCAGCGGTTTCATTCGGTCGCATGGATCAGTTCCTTTATCCTTATTATAAGAACGATATCGAGGCTGGCCGCATCACGCGGGATGAGGCCAAAGAGCTTTTGCTGTGCTTCTCGGCCAAGGCTGCCGAACACGTATTCCTGCTGTCAGAAAGCGTCAGCCAGTACCACGGAGGGTATCTGGTGGTGCAGGCTGCCGTCGTCGGCGGTATGGACAGGGACGGCGCGGATGCAACCAATGAATTAACCTACCTGATGCTCGACGTGATGGCGGAGGCCGGCCTGCGCGACCCCAATTACCAGGCGCGGTTGCACAGCGGGTCCCCCGAAGCATACCTGCACAGGTTGATCGAGGTGGCCAAGAAGGGCAACGGCGTGCCGGCTGTATTCAGCGATGAAGCGGCCATCAAATCGCTTGTCGCCAACGGTTTCCCGCTTGAGGAGGCCAGGAACTACGCGATCGTGGGTTGCGTGGAGCTGGCATTGCCCGGCAGGAGCTTTTTCTCCACCGATGCCGCCCTGATGAACCTCCCGATTTGCCTTGAGATGGCGCTCAACCGGGGACGTCAATTCGGCAGCGGCAAGCGACGGGGCGCTTCAACGGCGGATCCTTGCAAGTTCGCATCGATTAGAGAGGTTGTGGACGCTTTTTCCGTGCAGGTTAACTGCATAGTTGGCCGTCTGGTGGACGATATACAGGTCGTGGAGCGCGGCAATCGCGACTACCATCCCACCCCTTTTTCATCCATGCTGGTGGACGGCTGCATCGAGTCGGGAAAAGACATCAGCGGGGGGGGCGCCCTGTTTAACTCAAGCGGAATCCAGGGAGTCGGGCTGGCAGACGTGGCCGATTCTCTGGCGGCGCTGGATGAGCTCGTCTTCCGCAGAAAAAAGTACACTATGGCGGAGGTTTGCGACGCGCTCAGGCATGATTTCCGCTCCAGCCCGGGCCTGCAGGCGGAGCTGGCTGCTGCGCCCAAGTACGGCAACGATCACGATTTGCCTGACGGTTACGCCGCCGAAGTGGCCGGCATCTTTTACGGGGCGCTGACCGGGCATAACAATACGCGAGGTGGCAAGTACGTTCCTGGATTTTACTCTGTCACATGCCATGTGGCATTCGGGTCGCTGGTGGGCGCTCTGCCCAGCGGACGCAGGGCGGGCCAGCCTTTCGCCGCCAGCATGGGCGCCTCTAACGGCAAGGACAGGCTTGGCCTTACGGCCCTGCTCAACTCGGCGGCCTGTATCGATCCCTGTCATTCCCCCAATGGTTATGCCCTCAACCTGCGCTTCGATCCCTCGGTCGTCGAAGGCCAAAGCGGAACGGATATAATTGCAGCATTGCTGCGCGGTTTTTTCGAGAAGGGGGGTATGGAGGTGCAGTTCAACGTGCTGGACCCCGATATGCTGGAAGATGCCTACAGTCACCCTGGCAAGTATCCCGGCCTGGTGGTGAGAGTTGCGGGGTACTGCGCCTATTTCGATGATTTGCCCGCGCCGTCCAAGCTGGAGATCATACAGCGTACGCGCTTGAAATTATAGCTCTCGTTCACATTACATGGTTCCGGAGGATAAAATGGGTGATCATTTTTACGGGAAAAAGGATATTGAGAAAGCTGCCAAAATGTATGCGCTCAAGCCGGAGCTGATGCAGGCCTACCTTGATTTCGACGGCAAGGTCATGGCGGACGGCAGCCTGAACAAAAAGACCAAGGAGCTGATTGCAGTGGCCTGCGCCCACATGACGCAGTGTCCGTATTGCATCGAGGGTCATACAAAAAACGCTAAAAAAGCCGGGGCCAGCGATGAGGAAATAGCTGAGGCGGTTTTCGTGGCGGTGGCGCTGAGGGCGGGTGGGTCCATGGCGCACAGCTGTATCTCCATGGCGACGCTGGAAGAATAATAAAGCTCAACAGACCGCGTTCTCTATGATCTCGATGCGCATCGGCTTGCCTCCCGACGGGTCGAGTTCGACGGCGACGAAATCGATGCGCCAGTTTTCAGGCAGGTTAGTATGACTGCCAAGATAATCCAGGGCCGTGGCCAGCAGCCTCTGTTTTTTGGCTGAGGTCACCGATTCTTCCGGCGTTCCGAAGGCGCCCCCTGTCTTGCTGCGCACCTCTATAAAAACGATATAGTCGCGGTGCCGGGCGACCAGGTCGATCTCGCCCTGACGGCAGCGGTAGTTCTTATCCAGGATGCGGTAACCTTTCTTTTCCAGGGCCCTGCAGGCAAGCTGTTCCCCTCGTTTTCCGATCTCCTGTTTCTTCATATCAGCCTGGTCAGATCCCGCAGAGGAGAGTAGGTCATCCTGTGTATACGCGATGCGCCGTGGCGGCGCAGGCACTCCAGGTGCTCGCGTGTGCCGTAACCCTTGTGACGGCCTAATTCATATCCGGGGTAGCGCTCATCCAGTTCCAGCATGATGCGGTCGCGCGTGACCTTGGCCGCCACCGATGCGCATGCAATGCTCAACACCATGCGGTCACCCCTGATGATGGCCTTCTGAGGTACGGGTATATTCCTCAGTCTGACGGCGTCGATCAGCAGGTATCCCGGCGGCTCCGCCAGCGCTGCCAGCGCCAGCTTCATGGCCCTCCTGGTGGCGTTAAGGATGTTTATCGTGTCGATGACATCCGGCTCGACCACGCCGATGCCCATCTCAATCCTGCATTCAATCATGCATTCGAAAACATGCCGCCGTACCTTCTCCTGCAGCAGCTTGCTGTCCCTGACCATGGGCACCCAGGGGAAATCCGGTTCAGGGGGCAGTACGACGACGGCTGCCACAACCGGCCCTGCCAGCGCTCCGCGGCCGGCCTCATCCAGGCCGGCGATGCGCCGGTAACCCAGTGAGTATAGCGCCTGCTCTTCCCTGAGGTGGGGTATATTGGGATCTGTTTTCTTACCGACGCTCATCCAGCACCGCCAATACGCGGTCCAGCACGGCCTTCGCCAGTTTATCAACCGGCTGCTGTGCCTCTAATACAAACCAGCGGCCGGGATCGCGCCCGGCAAGCTCGAGGTAGCCGTCCCTCACTCTGCGGTGGAAGGCCAGCTCCTCGGCCTCGAAGCGGTCACCGCCTTTATTGCGCTTGCGACCCAGGCCTGCCTCGGGCGGCGAATCCAGCAAAAAGATGAGGTCGGGCTCCAGTCCGCCGGTAGCAACGCTGTTGATTGATTCGATGAGACTCACTCCCAGTTCCCGTCCGTATCCCTGGTAGGCGAGAGTGGAGCCGGAGAAGCGGTCGCATATCACGTTAGTGCCTTCGTTGAGGGCAGGAAGGATGACGTCCCTTGTAAGCTGCGCACGGCAGGCGGCAAAAAGAAAGAGCTCGGTTTGCGGGCTGATATTGAAATCGCGCTTGACTTTCAGGATAGTCCTGATCTTGTTGCCCAGTGGTGTGCCGCCGGGCTCATGCGTCAGCACCACGGGTATTTTACGATGTTCCAGATTCTTATAGAGAAGCTTGGCCTGGGTGCTCTTGCCGCAGCCTTCACCGCCTTCGAAAGTGATAAACAATCCCTTACGCTTCGGCATAATGAAATTCAAATAACAGGCATTTCAGTTATTTACGATCTTGACCCGCCGCCCGGGTTCGCGCCCGGAGCTGCTGGAAGTGACGTCATGCCTTTCGGCCAGTATATGCTGCAGGCGCCGGATAAATGAGTTCTGGGGGCTGAGTTCCACCTCTTTCTTGCCGTTTTTGACCTCGTCTATAGCCTGCCGGGCCTCGTCAAGGGCAGAGTCCACGACCTCATCGCGGGGCCCCGTATAAATGCTCTCCAGGCAGTGGCGCAACTGCTGCAGGCTGTTGCCGCGTATAGCATAAATTGGTATGCCCTGCATCTCGGCATCCCGCAATTTCTGCGGCTTGCGCCGGAAATAGTTTTTGGTTGTGATCAAAATATTAGATAGTCGCAGATCATCCGTGATATCGATGGCCAGGCCTTTTTCATGTGCCGCCTGCTCAAGGATCGGCCGGTTTATGCCGAAAAGGAAAACTCGCAAACCCTGATTTATCAACTCAGGTTTTTTTTGGGTTTCACGTATGGTCGCGGCCTGCTCTTTGACAACGTTGCCGTCGGGACCCAGCCACCTGACCTCGGAACGGCTTTCCTTACCGTGCAGGACGCAATCCACGGCGTCTGCCACATCGGGATGCACCAGTACCTTGTAGCGTTCCTGTATCTCAACTACAATGTCGAATGTGGGTGGGGCTTTGCGCTCCAGCACTGATTTTTGCGTGTGACGGCGGCGCGCCTCCTCGTCCCCCAGGGTTACTGTCTGTATGCCGCCGATGAGGTCGGACAGTGTAGGATTCATCATGAGGTTCTCCAGGCTGTTGCCGTGGGCGGTGCCCACCAACTGGACGCCGCGCTCGGCTATGGTGCGGGCTGCCTCAGCTTCCAGGCTAGTGCCTATTTCATCTATAATTATCACTTCAGGCATGTGGTTCTCCACGGCCTCGATCATCACCGCGTGCTGGAGTGTGGGTGTCGGCACCTGCATACGCCTGGCATGACCGATGGCGGGATGCGGTATATCGCCGTCCCCAGCGATCTCGTTAGAGGTATCGACCACGATCACCCGTTTCTTGAGGTCGTCGGCCAGCACGCGGGCTGTTTCACGCAATATGGTGGTCTTGCCGATGCCGGGTGGACCCATTAAAAGAACGTTATTGCCGGTCTCCACCAGGTCCTGGATTATTTTAGCCGTTCCCATCACGGCGCGGCCCACACGGCAGGTCAACCCGACGATCTTTCCTTCACGGTTTCTGATGGCCGAGATGCGGTGGAGCGTGCGGGTCAGGCCTGCGCGGTTGTCGCCGCTGAATGAGCCTATGCGGCTGGTGACATGCTGTATGTCTGCTTCTGTAACTTCGTGATCGCCTAATAATATCTCGCGTTCGGGGAAACGTGCTTCCGGCAGCCGGCCGAGGTCCATGACAATTTCCAGCAGGTCACCGTTTCCAATCTCTTGCTTGAGGTCCGAGGCGATGTGAGGGGGCATCACGGCCAGCAGCGAGCGGATATCATCGATGTCTACCGTCTGCAAGCTATCCCCTCTATATTGATGGATATGGCATCGATAGCCATGAATTGTGCGGGCAAATCACCAACCCCTGGTGGCCAGTAAATTGTCTTCAGGTATGCTTTTGATATCGAGGCCGGGCATGGCGGAGCCAAGTGCCCTTGAAACCTCGGCGACGATGGCCGGGTCGTTGTAATGGGTTACAGACTTCACGATGGCCGTGGCGCGCGCCTGGGGATCACTGGATTTAAAGATGCCCGAGCCCACGAAGACTCCCTCGGCCCCGAGTTGCATCATAAGGGCAGCGTCAGCCGGCGTGGCTACACCGCCCGCGGCAAAATTGACAACCGGCAATTTGCCGCTCTTGTGCACCTCGATAACCAGATCAAGCGGGGCGCCCAGCATTTTAGCTTCGGCGGGGAGCTCGTCGGCGCTCATCGATTGCAGCCTGCGCATGGCAGCCTGTACCGTACGCATATGACGCACGGCCTCAACTATGTTGCCCGTGCCGGCTTCACCCTTGGTGCGTATCATGGCGGCGCCCTCGGCGATCCTTCGCAGGGCTTCGCCCAGGTCGCGGCAGCCGCAGACGAAAGGCACTTTAAAATCATGCTTCCACACGTGATGGCTCTCATCTGCCGGGGTCAGAACCTCCGATTCGTCGATAAAGTCGACACCCAGTGCCTGCAGAACCTGGGCCTCCACGAAGTGGCCGATGCGGCACTTCGCCATGACCGGTATGGTCACGGTCTTCATGATAGCTGTTATCACACTGGGGTCGGCCATCCTGGCCACGCCGCCGTCCTTGCGGATATCAGCGGGTACACGCTCAAGCGCCATCACCGCACAGGCGCCGGCATCCTCGGCTATCCTGGCCTGATCCGGTGTCACGACATCCATGATGACCCCGCCCTTGAGCATCTGGGCAAGGCCTGTTTTTACTTTCCAGGTACCTGTATTCATCTCTATATTTTCCATTTTAATTTCGTATTATTCTGCGATTAACCTGCTGCTGCAGATAAATTATAACACGGATATCAGCCGATTTGAATTTGATATAATGTGTGGCCGGATTGCTATGCCACCCGGCGCCCGGCAATAGATATTATGCTACGCAGGACTGCTGAAGAATATGGAATATGAGAGAACCGTCCTTGAAAATGGCATGAGGGTCGTAACATGCCGCATGCCACACACCAGGTCGGTCTCCCTGATGTTTTTCGTCATGACGGGGAGCTGCTATGAAAACGATGGTGAGGCCGGGATATCGCATTTTATCGAGCATATGTGCTTCAAAGGCACAAAAAAGCGCGGCAGTTCACGTGAGATAAGCGAAGCCATAGAGGGCGTGGGCGGCATCTTAAACGGTGGCACCGACCGCGAGTTGACATCATACTGGTGCAAGCTGGCCAGCCAGCACCTGGAAATGGCCGTAGATGTCATAGTGGACCTCGTGCGGCGCCCGCTTTTTCGCCAGGAAGATGTAGAAAAAGAGCGGCAGGTCATCATTGAAGAGATTAATATGAGCCTGGATTCTCCACAGCAGCGCGTGGGCATGATCCTGGACGACATGATGTGGCCCGGCAAACCGCTGGGAAGGGACGTTGCCGGGACGAAGGAGACTGTCACAGCCATCACGCGCGATCAGATGATTAGGCACCTCGACAGGTTTTACACGCCGGCAAATATGCTGGTCAGCATAGCCGGGGACTTCGACCTTGATAAAGCTTTAGGGCTGCTGCGGCAGGCCGAGACCGGATGGCACGTCGGCGAGCGGCCGCAGTATATCGACAGCAAGGTGGATCAGGTTTCACCACGGACGAGGATAGAATACCGCGAAACCGAGCAGGTCAACCTGATACTGGGGGTAGAGGGACTGTCTATCTTTGACCCCGACAGGTTTGCCCTCGACCTGTTGAGCATGGTTATGGGTGAGGGCATGAGCAGCCGCCTCTTTACGGAGATAAGGGAAAAGCTGGGGCTGGCCTATGATATCCACAGCTATGTCGAGCATTTCCGCGAAACCGGCTCCTTTGTTATCCAGGCCGGCACTGACCCTGCTCAGGCCGGTAAAGCCGTAAGGGCAATAGTTGAGCAGATGTCAGCGGTCAGGGACGGGATATCCGGGGCGGAGCTGGATAAAGCCAGGGAGATGGCCAAAGGGCGTATGCTGCTGAGCATGGAGAACAGCCGAAACGTGGCGGGGTGGTACGGCGCGCAGGAGATGTTGACCGGCAAGATAATGACCATAGATGATGTAACCAGGATCATAGATGAGATAACTCTGGATGATATCAAACGCGTGGCGGGAGGACTCTTTTTAACGGAGAAGCTGAACCTGGCAGTTGTGGGGCCGGTTAAAGACGAAGCCGGTATAGCGGGACTGGTCAGGCTGTAAACGCTGGATGAAATAAAGAGGCCGCCCCAGCGGGGCGGCCTCTTCTAATTGCGTTTACTTGATTTTTTAATACTCAGGCATGGGTGGCATGGGTGGCATTTTTTCCTTCTCGGGTAAATCGCAGACCAGCGCTTCTGTTGTGAGGATCATAGTGGCGATGCTGGATGCGTTCTCGAGGGCTGTCCGGGTGACCTTGAGCGGGTCGATGATGCCCTTGCTGACCATGTCAGCGTAATCGTTGTTGAGCGCATCGTAGCCTACGCCTTTTTTGCTGCGCTTAACCTTGTCGACGACCACGGAGCCTTCCTGGCCGGCATTGATGGCGATCCAGCGTAGCGGCTCTTCGACGGCCTTCTTGATTATATCGACGCCTGTGCGCTCGTCGCCTTCGGCCTTGACCTTATCGAGCACGTGCAGGGCGTTGAGCACGGCCACGCCGCCGCCCGGCAGTATGCCTTCCTCGACGGCAGCCCTGGTCGCTGAAAGGGCGTCCTCCACCCTGTGTTTTTTCTCTTTCAGCTCAACCTCGGTGGCAGCGCCGACTTTGATAACGGCAACGCCGCCGGCCAGCTTGGCCAGCCTTTCCTGCAGCTTTTCCTTGTCGTAGTCGGACGTGGTCTCGTCGATCTGGGCCTTGATCTGCTTGATGCGGGCTTTAATAGCATCGTCCGAGCCCTTGCCCTCGACTATGGTGGTGTTGTCCTTGTCGGACACCACTTTCCTGGCGCGGCCGAGGTCGGCTATCGCGGCTGAATCAAGCTTGCGGCCGATCTCTTCGGAGATGACTTTGCCGCCTGTCAGCATGGCGATATCCTCGAGCATGGCCTTGCGCCTGTCGCCGAAGCCCGGCGCCTTGACGGCCAGGCAGGTGAGCGTGCCGCGCAGTTTATTGACAACCAGCGTGGCCAGGGCCTCGCCCTCGATGTCCTCGGCGATGATGACCAGGTTCTTGGATACCTGGAGTACCTTCTCCAGAATAGGGAGGAGTTCGGAGATGGCGGAGATCTTTTTATCGGTAATCAGGATGTAGGGGTCCTCGATCTCTGTCTTCATCTGCTCGGCATTGGTAACGAAATAAGGGCTGATGTAGCCGCGGTCGAACTGCATGCCCTCGACGTAATCGGTCTCGTATAGCAGGCCTTTGGACTCCTCGACGGTGATGACGCCGTCCTTGCCCACCTTCTCCATTACCTCGGCGATGAGGTTGCCGATCTGCGGGTCGGCGGCGGAGATGGTAGCCACCTGGGCTACCTGCTCCTTGGTGGTGACCGGAGTGGACATCTTCTTGAGCTCGACCACCATGGCCTCGACGGCTTTCTCGACGCCGCGCTTGAGCGACATGGCGTCGGCACCTGCCGCGATGTTCTTGAAGCCTTCCGTTACGATGGCCTGTGCCAATACCGTGGCCGTGGTGGTGCCGTCGCCGCATTTATCATTTGTTTTGGTGGAAGCTTCCTTAACGAGCTGGGCCCCCATATTCTCAAAGGGATCGGGGAGCTCGATATCCTTGGCTATGGTAACGCCGTCATTGATTACGCTGGGCGGGCCGAACTTCTTGTCAAGCGCCACGGGACGGCCGCGGGGTCCCAGTGTCACTTTTACTGCGTTTGTAAGGGCATCGATGCCGTTCTTGAGGGACCTGCGGGCATCTTCGCCGTATTTGATCTGTTTTGCCATTTATGCTTTTCCTCCTAATTAAATGTGCTTGCTTATCAAATGAATCAGATTATGCTTTTTTCTTCTTGGCCAGAATGTCCGCTTCCCTGAGGATGATCAGCTCCTGATCGTCTTCCTTGATCTCGGTGCCGCCGTACTTGGCGAAGATGAC
>Ga0265593_1000953_pt1 | contig 14328 bp, 22 predicted proteins | sample saktaG_8_FD_190136 | JGI IMG/M metagenome (GOLD analysis project Ga0265593, IMG submission 190136) | Saline water microbial communities from Sakinaw Lake, British Columbia, Canada - sak_2011_5_24_36m | ecosystem: Environmental > Aquatic > Non-marine Saline and Alkaline > Saline ...
AATCCATCTTGTAGCACTTCAAGCGTACCGTCCCCAAAAATGCTTTCACCTTTTTTGGCTTTGTGTTTCAAAATGGCAAAAATCAGATCCTGCTTGCGCATGCGGCTAGCATTTTCGATTTCGTCGGCAATAGCCATTTCAACTAACTCAGTAACGGGCAGATGTTTAAGGTCGGATAAGTGCATGGAGGCTCACTAGAACAAGATGTGTGTGGGGATGATTGAAAACTACTGACGTAAAATTTTATTGCGATTTTTGTAAACAGTTGGTGTTGTAAATGCTCAATTATTTTGAATTAACGTCAGCATTTACAACAATGTTTACAGCGTAATGCGTTTAGATGTTGCTGTCAATAAACGCAGTTAATTGTGATTTAGATAATGCACCGACTTTGGTCGCTTCTACGTTGCCATTTTTAAATAACATTAGGGTAGGGATGCCGCGAATACCGTATTTAGGTGGCGTTAACTGATTGTCATCGATATTGAGTTTGGCCACTTTTAGGCGACCAGCGTACTCTTTAGAAATTTCATCCAAAATCGGCGCAATCATTTTGCAGGGACCACACCATTCTGCCCAGTAGTCTACTAATACAGGAAGTTGAGACTGCAAAACGTCCTGTTCAAATCCTGCATCGCTAAGGTGTGTAATGTGCTCGCTCATGAAAAACCTCTATTTGAATAATACTTTGGAATAAATACGTATCGTAACGAAAAAAACTGATTTAGTGAAGTGTAAATAATAAAAAATATATTTAGTTAATCACGTTATATTGCATGCGTTCAAAGTGACTGGATCGCTCTATAAGCTTAGTTAGCATTACCGTTGTAAATTCATTGTTGTGTTTTAATGTTACGTGCCGTGCTGTTTTGTAAGTCCCTGTGGGTGCTATTAGGCTGGACACTTGGTGTACTACAGTAATTTGCGGTAATAATAATACCATTTCATCATGCCCCTTACCACCCAATAAGTGCGGTGGCACATAGCGCTTCTGGGGCAATTAGTTGCACACCTATATCTAATCTTTCTTTGATGCCGCAGCTTGCCCAGCGTACCACGCCGAGCGCCCAGTGCTGCCCAGATTTTACTTTAAGGCCCAGCAAGCTGCCAATTTGGATGTTTTTTTCAGCGGTTGGATTGCGACGAATAGACATGCCTGTTGCGCTAATATTGAGTATTTTCCATTGCGACGGCGCTGCTTGAGGTGCGTTTACTTTATGAATCTCTATGCCGTCATGCTTATTTGTTGCCTCGATAGTTTGAAATTCGTTATCAGAAGCATGATGAATGGCAAGAATACCAGAGACTAATTCAACCCGGCCATTACTTGGGGAGCGATTGAATATGCGTTTCGCTGCCCCCAATGTTTAATCTCTTCGGGTTAATTCCCCCCCACTTGTGGCGAAGCTGGCTGAAAGCCAGTGGGTTGAGAAGCGTAGTTAATACCCCACTGCTTGCGGCGGGGCTTTATTCAAGTGCTTGCACTCTAGCGCTGGCAGAACATTTTTGGCGGTTCAGGATCTCTAGCTTACTAAGCAAGTGAGTTGCAATGTCTAGAATATTTTTAGAATGAAGTGTTTCTAAAAACTTGCTGATTTCCTGTGGTCGAGTCTCCGCAATGATAACCAGATTATCTTTTACTTCAGGAATATTGAGGGTTAATGCCATTTTTAACTCTGTAGAGTGCATTAAGTAGTTAGATGATTGTATGGCATTGTTTATATGAACACTAGTAAAATGAGGCCAATTGGGAATGTACGCGAGTTTATAGGGATTAGCGCCCTGATCGCCTTTCATTTACGGATATTCCCTAGGTTGATTACTTAACTTTATTTCCTAAAAGTATTTACATGAGATCACTTTTACTTGGCTTTATATTGCTGACAATCAGCCCATTCTCTTATAGTGAAACGCCTGTCGGCGCTAACTTTATGCTGAAAGATACCGCAGGCATGCAGCACAAATTGTCTAATTACAAAGGTAAGTGGGTGTTAGTGAATTACTGGGCGACTTGGTGTCCACCATGTTTGGAAGAAGTGCCAGATTTAGTCAATTTATATGATCATCATAAAAATAAAGATCTGATGGTTATTGGCGTTGTGTTTGATTATACCAACATCAAAGAAGTTGAAACCTATGTGGATGACATGTTGATGTCTTACCCAATCGTGCTGGGTGACGATGCTGTAACTGTGCAAATAGGCTTAGCCGATGTGTTGCCTACGACGTTTATTTACAACCCGCAAGGTCAGCTAGTTAAAATTAAGCGCGGGATAATCACCAAGCAATATATTGAGAAAATGATTGGGCAAAACAAGCCGTAAGAAGTTAATTTTTATTTATTTTGCCCAGTAATTAAAACCTAGTGAGGCACGGCAATGCTATTGCCTGATGCATCTAGCACGTTAAGCTGATTCTCGTCAGCAAAGTGCATTAATTGCGCATAACCTTCAGGGTTCACCGTTTTTAGCTTCATATCTACCGCTAAGCATCGTACGCCATTCACCACTTTAGGTTTCAAATAAGGTGAGTATTTAAGTTTGCGATCATCGCCAAAAGTAGCGTAAGTGCTACACATGCGGTCAACCCAGTCACTTGGGCGAAAGGGCTTACCAGCACGCGTGTTACCTTCTATAATGATTTCGCCTTGTAGTGGCATGGCTATTTGTTCTGCTTGTTCTGAAGTCATCTGATTCATTACCGATTTTTTATTTTGTTGAATTAAGTTCGTTCTTGGCCTATGGCATGTACTCAAAGACTTTAACCACCTTTGTTACGCCATCTGTTGTACGGGCAATTTCCACGGCGGCATCCGCCTCTGCTTGAGTCACAATACCCATTAAGTACACTACGCTGTTTTCAGTGATTACTTTAACGAGATTTGCGGCGAATTTACCTTTAGTCACAAATTGTGTTTTAACTTTAGAAGTTAAGTAAGCGTCATTGCTACGAGAGCCGATAGAAGATTTTGGTCCTACGGCAATTTCGTTGGTAATGGAGCGTGTATTGGTAATTTCTTTGGTTAAACTTTCTGCTTTTACCTTAGCGACAGCATCAGGTACTTCACCTGTCAATAGTACGTTACGGTTATAGCTAGTTACGTTTACATGGGCGTTTTCACCCAAGTTCGTTTCCATTTTTTTAACAGCTTTAAGTTCGATGTTTTCATCTTCTACATAAATTCCAGAAGTGCGTCTATCTGCCGCCATCATGCCGCCAGCAGCCGCGCCACCAATAACAACAGGCACGCAAGCGTTTAGTTGTGCGATTAAAGCAGTAGATAAAATAAGTTTAGTAATGAGGTTCATGGGTGACTCCTTAATATTGAGTGCAATTGGAAAACAATATCTAATTTTTTGCGAATGATACGCCAATTATGCGTCAAATGCATTACGCAGCCATTCAATGTGGCTGGCATCGGCTTTGTCCATCAAAATGGCATCAAAACGGCATGGGCAATCGCCATGCTGCCTAGAAAAATCTTGAAGATATGTTTGTGCAGTTAAAATCAATTTTTGTTGTTTTTGTGGCGTAATGCTGGCGGCGGCGCTACCGAATTTTCTGTTAGACCTTAGCCTGACCTCAATAAACACCAATGTTTTACCGTCTTTCATAATCAAATCAATTTCACCAAAACGGCAGTGATAGTTTTGCACGATTATTTTAAGGCCATGATTCATTAAATAAGCTGCAGCCATTTTTTCTGCCGCTAAGCCTGCGTTATTTTGATTGATTTTCATAGGCGATAGACCCGCTAGGCGTTAAACTTTCAGGTATGAAAAAATTAAGTCCAAATGAACTCAGTCACAACTACGGCACATTATATGTGGTGGCAACGCCAATCGGTAATTTAAGCGACATTACTTTGCGGGCTTTAGAAACGCTTAAATCAGTGGATGCTATTGCCGCTGAGGATACCCGCCACACATCAGGCTTATTATCGCATTTTGCTATCAGCAAAAAGCTCATCGCGGTGCATGAGCATAATGAACACCAATCCGCTGAAAAACTATTACTACAATTAAAAGCGGGTGAAAATATCGCCTTGGTGACAGATGCTGGCACGCCAGGCATTAGCGACCCGGGCGCAGTAGTGGTTGATTTTGTGCGCAAGGCTGGTGTAAAAGTCGTGCCAATTCCAGGTGCCAGTGCTGTGATTGCGGCGCTTTCTGCCAGCGGCATTGTCCAAAATGGCTTTCTGTTTCACGGCTTTTTGCCCGCCAGTGGCGCAGCCAGACGTAAAGCCTTGGATCTGCTAAAAACACAAACTGTCACACTGGTGTTTTATGAGGCCCCGCATCGCATTATAGAAAGCATTGTTGACATGGCTAATGTGTTAGGCGCAGAGCGGCGCATTACCGTTGCTCGTGAAATCACCAAAACCTTTGAAACAATGTATAGCTGCACGCTACAAGATGCAGAAGCTTGGCTGAAAGCCGATGCCAACCAGCAACGCGGCGAGTTTGTATTGCTGGTAGAAGCTGCCGCAGTAAAAGAAGCGATAGAAATATCTAAAGAAACCGTGCGCGTTTTAAAATTACTTTTGGCCGATTTGCCACTTAAACAGGCAGTGAAATTAGCGACTGAAATTACCAATGAAAAGAAAAATGTTCTTTACGAATGTGCGTTAAGCCTTAAAACTGACACCACAAAAAACAATCTTTAAGCATATAAAAATGACTAATACACAAATAAACACATTCACAATCACTCGCCCAGACGACTGGCATTTACACTTGCGTGATGGCACTGCCTTAAAAGCCGTGTTGCCAGACACCGCAAAGCAATTTGCACGCGCGATTGTCATGCCCAACTTACGTCCGCCAGTCACCACAACGGCATTGGCGGCGGCTTATCGTCAGCGTATTTTAGATGCGCTGCCGCAAGGCATGAGCTTTGAGCCGCTGATGACTTTATATCTCACTGATAATACTTCAGCAGAAGATATCGCGCAGGCCAAAGCCAGCGGCATTATTCATGGCGTTAAGCTTTATCCGGCGGGCGCAACGACCAATTCAGATTCTGGTGTCACTCATTTAGATTATTGCGTGAAAGCTTTAGCTGAAATGGAAAAACTAGGCTTGCCTTTGCTGGCGCATGCTGAAGTGACCGATGCGGAGGTTGATGTGTTTGACCGTGAGCGCGTATTTATTGAGCGCCACATGATTCCTTTGCTAAAAAAGTTTCCAGCGTTAAAAATAGTGTTTGAGCATATCACCACTAAAGATGCGGCAGATTTTGTAACAGAAGCGCCGAATAATATCGCCGCAACCATTACCGCACATCATTTATTGATGAACCGTAACGACATGTTCAAAGGTGGTATTCAGCCGCACCATTATTGCTTACCGATTTTAAAGCGTGAAGAGCATCGCGTGGCTTTAGTTAAAGCTGCAATTTCAGGCAGCGCTCAATTTTTCTTGGGTACAGATAGCGCACCGCATGCAAAATCAGCCAAAGAAAATGCTTGTGGTTGTGCTGGAATGTACACCGCGCATACGGCGATTGAACTCTATGCAGAAGCGTTTGATGCGGCGAATGCATTGGATAAGTTAGAGGGGTTTGCTAGTTTTTATGGGGCGGATTTTTATGGTTTGCCGAGAAATAAAGAGCAGATAACCTTGGTGAAAGAAAGTTGGAAAGTGCCTGAGAGTTTGCCGTTTGATGGGGATGTGCCAGGTGAAGTATTAGTGCCGTTGCGGGCGGGGCAGGTTTTGCAGTGGAAGTTGATGTAAGCGCTGCTTGCTATAGTCGTGTTGCCGACAACTCCCATGAAGCTGAGCAGCGCAGGCGTGTTAGCCAGGGTGAAATCAAAATCTCTCAACTCCGTCATTCCGTGTTTGACTTGTAATCCAGTGGCTTTGGAGTTTGTTTTTGAGATTCACTCTCGCAAGGGCTTTTCCTGGGTTCCGTGTCGGGAACGAAATGGCGTTAATAGTTTTGTGCTGTAGTTTTGGCGACCAAGCGATTATCCAATCCCTAGTTTATATTTAATGATGTACTTTGCTACATAGCCCACCATGCCAAATGTTAGGCCTAGAAATAAGGCGAAGGTGCCAAATTTTCCAGCTTTAGACTCCCAGGCAAGATGTCCGACGATGAATAGCATCAGCAGCATTAAGCCGCCCACGCCGTAGGTCATGCCAAATTCAGTAATCTGCGCCTCAGTAAAACCAAACATCGTACCTTGCAAGATATTTCTCCAGTACTATTCGCTAGCGCTATTTGGCAGAAAAGCCCAAATGGCTAAGTGGTGTATTTAAGTGTTAATAAGTGCTGTAATCTGGTGTTGGGCAAACTCAGTTGGTTTTCGTTTAAAACCACTTTTTGCAAACTGATGCCAGCGTCCTAAAACGTAGCACACCATCAAGTTGGCCTGCGCTTCTGCATTGCCTATATTCGCGGTTTGCGTTTCGGCAATACGCAGGCTTTGTTTGAGTGTGACTTCAATTCGGTCATATAGTTGGTTAATGCGTAATTGTAATTTTTCGTCTTCATTCACCAATGCGTCGCCTATCAGCACGCGTGACATGCCTGGGTTTTTTTCGGCGAACACTAATAACATGGTGATAATGCGTTGCACTTGTCTTAAGCCTTCGGTTTCTTCGGTGCTAATTTTGTTAATTAAGCCAAAAATCGTTTCTTCGATAAACACAATTAAGCCTTCAAACATTTGCGCTTTACTGGCAAAGTGGCGATAAAGCGCGGCTTCGCTGACTTCTAATTTTGCAGCGAGTGAGGCTGTGGTAATTTTTTCGCGCTTAGGCGATTCCAGCATTTTTGCCAGCGTTTCTAATATTTGTTGTTTGCGTTCGCCTGCCATGTTTATTCCCTCACCAATGTTGGTCTAATTACATCCTGATTATAGCTTAATGTGAGTAAGTGCTAACACTCCACTCAGTCGATAATCCACAAAATTAGGTTTTTGTATTTTTTTTGTAATCCAGATTGTTTTCATGCCTAGCCGTTTTGCTGTCATAAGTGCTGGCAAGTTATCTTCTAGCATCACGCAGTCGCTGGCTTTTACTTTGATGGTTTTTAGCAACATTTGAAAACCGCGTACTGAAGGTTTAGCGTGAAACTTGGTCGATTCCACGCTGAAAATCAACTCAAAGCAATCGGCGATTCCCATAATTTCAAGCACACGTAGGGCATAATCACGCGGCGCATTAGTGAATACCAGCTTACGCCCAGAGAGATTTTGTAGCATGTGGCGCAAGCGTTTCACTTGAATAACCATTTCAGGCAAGTCCATTAAACGATGTGTTTCAAGCAAAAAATGATCAGGATCGGTGCCGTGATGGCGCATTAAACCTTTCAGTGTTGCGCCATAAATTCGCCAATAATGCTGGCGAATTTTGTGGGCGGCAGGTTCGTCTAAATCTAGCGTATCCATGATGTATTGCGTCATAGCACGATTCATTACAGGGAAAATATGCGCTGAGGCATTATGCAAAGTATCGTCTAAATCAAATATCCAGACTTTAGTTTTGCTGCTTATTAAAGACAAATTACTTCGCCTTAATCAGCGTACCCACACCTTCATCCGTCAGCACTTCTAACAACAGTGCATGCTCAACGCGGCCATCAATAATGTGCACAGATTTAACACCGCTACGGGCCGCATCTAGTGCCGAACTGATCTTAGGCAGCATGCCGCCAGAAAGCGTGCCATCGGCTAATAAATCATCAATCTGTTTCGGTGTTAAGCCGGTGAGTAATTGCCCATCTTTATCTAGCACGCCAGGGGTGTTGGTCAATAAAATCAACTTTTCTGCGCCTAATATTTCGGCTAACTTTCCAGCCACAACATCGGCATTGATATTATAAGTTTCACCATTTTCACCCACGCCGATAGGCGCAACCACTGGAATGAAATCGCCACTATCTAAAAAGTTGATAATGCTTGGGTCAATCGCAGTAATTTCACCGACTTGACCAATATCAATCTTTTTTGTCGGGTCGCTCATATCATCTATCAGTAATTTATGGGCATGAATAAAATTACCATCTTGCCCAGTTAAGCCAACCGCTTTGCCGCCATGCCGATTTATCAGGTTAACGATTTCTTTATTGACCTGACCGCCAAGCACCATTTCAACCACGTCCATGGTTTCGGCATCGGTCACGCGCATACCCTGAATAAACTCACCTTTTTTACCGAGTTTATCTAGCATTTCATTGATTTGCGGGCCGCCGCCATGCACTACAACAGGGTTCATGCCAACCAGCTTGAGTAATACCACGTCCTGCGCAAAGCACTGTTTAAGATGATCATCAGTCATGGCGTTTCCGCCGTATTTAATGACGATGGTTTTATCAAAAAAACGTTTGATGTAGGGCAGTGCTTCAGCCAGCGTTTGCGCTTTTTGGGTGGCAGGGGTTTTGTTTAACATGAGTGTGCTCTTAAGGTTGCTTGCGGTCATTTAGTCAATCCGCTAAGTTAATTTTCAATGGGTAGAATTGTAACTAAAAATGGCGGTAAGTGTTTTGTAAATTAAGTTAAAAGTTTAACGAATGATTGTGAAGTTTTTACATTGTCTTGCCTTATATTTTTAAGTTGAGCAAATTGTGCGATTAAGTTGGATAAATGGAGGTGGATATTTCAACTAAAAACGCTCAAAACACCTGCCCTGAGAGGCAATAGGGACGGGCCTCTCAGGGCAGGTGTTTTGGGCGATAATTGGTGATTTTATTTAAAATTTCAGTCAATTTAGCTGCATGTAAGGGGCTTACAATAGAACTTGTAAAAAATCTTGCAAAAGAGATTAAAGCGCTTTGCTAAATACCTTGGATTTTCGCTGAAAGTTATACAGCTTTTGTTTTTCTATGGGCAATTGTTCAACGTTCTGCTCAACAAAACCACGCTCTAAAAACCAGTGTTCGGTACGCGTGGTCAGGCAAAACAAGCTCTTAAAGCCTAACCCTTTGGCTTGTTCTGCGCAGTAGTAAAACAATCTATCACCACGACCACTGCCCCTATAAACAGGGTCAATCGCCAAGCAAGCAAATTCGGCGGTGCGTTCTGCCGCAAAGGGGTAGAGGGCGGCGCAACCAATAATGCGGTTGCCATGCTCCATCACATAAAAATGGTTAATCTCCATTTCAATATGCTCACGTCCGCGCCGCACTAAAAAGCCTTTGGCTTCTAGCGGCTCGATGAGTTTCAAAATGCCGCCTACGTCGTCTATATTCGCTTGCCGCATGTTTTCTAAGCTTAATTCTGTCACCATCGTGCCTATACCATCCAGCGTAAATAGCTCTTGAATAATGGCGCCGTCTATGTGGCGGCTAATTAAATGCGTTCTTGCCACGCCATGCTCACAAGCCCGCACTGCGGCTGGTAAATAATAATTGATGTCTTCAGAAATGTTAATTGCCAGCTCGTTTTCTTGCTCACGATTTTGAATATTTTTAAGCAGGTTTTTGGCTTTTTCTGCGGTCATTTCACCTAATAATTCGCCGCGTAAATTATGCACCCCTTCAGAATCCATCAAAAATATCAGCTTATCAGCATCTAGCGCAATCGCTGCGCTCACGGCCACATCTTCCAAACTCAGGTTAAATGCCTCACCTGTGGGCGAATAACCGAGCGGAGATAGCATTACTAACTCGCCGTCATCTAAACGTTTTTGTATGCCAACGGCATCCACTCTGCGCACTTCGCCGGTATGTTGCAAATCAACACCATCGCGCACGCCCAGCGGTTTTGCCGTTACAAAGTTACCACTCGCCACGCGAATATCTGCGCCCTGCATAGGCGAATTGACCAAGCCCATAGAAAGCAGTGCTTCGATTTCTACCCGAATCGCGCCATTGGCTTCTTTTACCGCCTCCATGGCGGCATCGTCAGTCACCCGCAAGCCATTCACAAATTTGGGTGAAAGCTTATCGCGGCGTAAGCGTTTTTCAATTTGTGGACGCGCACCGTGGACTAAAACCAGCCGCACTTCAAGGCTGGCAAGCAAGTTTAAATCGTGCGACAAAGCCACAAATTGCTTCTGGTCGACCACTTCGCCGCCAAAAGCAATCACAAAAGTGCGGCCGCCAAACGCGTGAATATAAGGCGTGGCAGACCGAAACCATTGCACAAAGTCTTTAGCGTTAGGTTTATTAGCGTCAATAGATTGTGGCAAGCCAGCTAAATAAGGCTGACGATTTTCTTGAGCTGTGAGCGCAGTGACAGGCACATCACTTTGTGTATAAAGATAAGCTGGCGTGCAAGTTAAAGCCACCGCAATTTTACGTAACAGAGCCTCAGAAACACCCAGCTCGCCGCGCTCAATGCGTGACAAATTGCCAGCATCAGCGCTTACTTGGCTGGCAAGCGCTTGCAGGGTGATCTTTAGCGATTTCCGCCTTTTTCTGATAGATGAACCCAGTGACATATCAATAGCTACCTAACAATCTAAATAAAATGTAATAATTACAAAATTATATATTTTAAATGTTAAAAATACAAACTTATTTGAATGCTCTGTGTTTATTGTAAATTTAAGTCTTGAATGAACCTTGCATCCCTAGAGATTTTTTCAGGTTTTATGCCATAGTTTTTAATTAACATTATCGTAAGCTGATTTAATATAGTTTCGTGACTTGGTACAGATTTGAAGCCATGTTTTAGTATTAATTTATTTGATAAATAGTCACAAAATTCACCTACGGTATATATCAAGCTCACTTCATTATCTGGCAGATGCAAATCAAAAGTTTTCTCTGCCCACAATACAACTTCAACCGTATCTAAGCCCATTAAAAATCACCCCACAAAGTTTGCATGGCAGAAATGGTCGTTAGTGCGGCAGTTTCAGTGCGTAAAATTCGCGGCCCTAGCACGATGGATTGAAAGCCGTGGTTGGCGGCAGAGTCAATTTCAAATTGCGCTAAACCGCCCTCAGCGCCAATCAGCAATTGGGTTTCATCGTTAGGTTTAGCTAATTCTGCCAAGCGCAATGCGCCTACTGGGTTAAGTAGTAATCTTGTGACATTGCCTTGCGGATTAGCCGCCAGCCACTGTTGCAAGCTCATAGGCGCAGCGACTTGTGGCACCACGGCGCGGCCAGATTGTTCGCAGGCAGAAATGGCAATATTTTGCCAATGTTCAGTGCGTTTTTCTGCACGCTCTGCTGAAAGTTTGACTACGCTACGCTGACTGGAAATTGGTTGTATTTTTGTAACGCCCAGTTCCACGGCTTTTTGAATGGTGAAATCCATGCGGTCACCGCTGGAAATGGCTTGCAGCAACGTGATATTTAATGGGGATTCATTGTTCACTTGATGCGCTGCGGTGATAATGGCGCATACGGTGTTTTTATGAATAGAGCTTAATTCGCAGTCATAGTCAAAACCATCGCCGTTAAACACAATAGCGCTATCGCCTACATTTAAACGCAAGGCGCGCGTGGCATGCGCTGCGGCACTTTCTGAGAGTTGAATCGTGACGCCCAAAGCCAAAGGATTATTTGTGTAAAAGCGTAGATTTGCCATGAATTGATGATCTCGAAATGAAAGAGAAATGTGAAAACAAAAGTGATACTATAATCGATACTGTAATCGTTACGGTGGTTGTAATGTCGTCATATAAAATAGGTCTTATCAATGAGGCGCTTTGTACGAGATAAAAGTTACTTCGCGCAAAAATCTCATCAGTTAGACAGCAAAAAAGACAGCAAATAAGTATAACGAAATTAAGGAGAAAAAAATGGCTAGCTTAAATCCCCCGATGTGTAATTTTGGTCAACCTGCTGCTGATTTTGATTTACTTGGCGTAGATGGCAAACGTTATACTTTAGCCAATAGCGTTGGTAAAAACGGCCTGTTGGTGATGTTTATCTGTAATCACTGCCCTTACGTAAAAGCCATTAAAACGCGCTTGGTGGCAGATTGCCGCGAGTTACAGCAACATGGCATTAACACCATTGCCATTCAAAGTAACGACACTGAAAATTACCCTGACGATTCTTATGAGCGTATGAAAGAAGAAGCGAAGTTGTTTAACTTTCCGTTTCCTTACGTGTTAGACGACACGCAAGAAGTGGCAAAAGCTTATGGCGCGGTTTGCACGCCAGATTTTTTTGGATTTAACGCTAATTTAGAGTTGCAATATCGCGGTAGGTTTGATGCCGCAGGTCGCAGCGAACCGCCAATTGGCAATCAGCGCGATTTATTTAACGCCATGAAAATGATTGCACAAACGCAGCAAGGCCCTAAAGAGCAAATTGCCAGCATAGGCTGTAGCATTAAATGGTTTGTGCAAGAATCCATTTAAGCATTTATTTGTAAGACCTTTGCACGAAGCTAAATTAACCTAAATTTAATTTAAATCCCCAATCATCGTCTTTCCCCCGTAGGCGGGAATCTAGGCGAATCAACAAGTCAACTGGATTCCCGCCTACGCGGGAATGACGAAGTTGATGTTTTTTTTGGTTTAAATGTGCTCGTGCAAAGGTTTTTTTAGAAAGAAAAAATGACATCAGCAAAAATGACATCAGATAGAAAATTAAACTGGGGAATTTTAGGCGCAGCGCGGGTTAATGAGCGCCTACTGCCCGCCATAATAGAGGCGCCCAATTCGCAATTAGTCGCCATCGCCAGCCGCCGAGCGGGTGCGGCAAAAGCTACTTTAGAAAAGTATGCGCCCTGCCATGTAAACAGCGTGCAATGTTACGACGATATGGAAGCGCTGATTAACAATGTCAATATACAAGCCGTGTATTGCCCAATGGCCAATCACGAGCATGTGGAATGGGCGCTAAAAGCCATTAACGCTGGCAAACATGTGCTGATTGAAAAGCCGATGGCGCTCACCGTGGCGGATATTGAAGCGATTGAACAAGCCGCCATTAAAAATAAGGTCAAATTGATGGAAGGCTTTATGTATCGCTTTCATCCGCAACACGCGCGGGTAAAAGCGCTTGTGGAATCTGGCTTAATCGGCGATGTGTTATCGGTGCGTGCCAGTTATTCATTTTTAATGAAGCCTAATCGCATGTACCGCATTGCCAGCAGTGTAGAACATGGCGGCGGTGTCATGTGGGATATTGGCCCTTATGCCATTCATACTTTGCGTTGGTGCTTTGGGCTAGCTAACGCCTCAAAAAACGGCAAACCAGCCGAACCAGTTTCAGTAATCGCCCATGCCAAATTTAACCCAGCTGGCGCAGATATCGTCACCAGCGGCATATTAGACTTTGGCAACGACAGCGAAGGCCGCGCCCGATTCGGCCATTTTGACGTCAGCTTTGAACGCTCACGTAAATCCGAATACGAAATCATTGGCACCAAAGGCTGGGTAAAGTGCCACGCCGCCTGGGTGTTTCAAAACGATGTGCCTGTGATTAGCTGGGCGCTAGAAGATGGAACATACGCCGAAGAACGCTTTGCGCCTAGCAACCACTTTAATTTAGAAATTGAACATTTTAGTGATTGTGTGTTGAATGATAAGACGCCATTGCTGGATTTTGCTGATGCAAAGGCCAATTGTGCCGCTTTGCAGGCAAGTATTCATGCGGCCTCTAGCGGTGTTAAAGTTGAGGTTTGATTGATAACGTAGGGTGGTAGTTAGTTGCCCACGGCAATTTGATATAACTGTGTGGGCAGAAATCTGCCCAACTACTTGGCTGAAAAAATTTGGTGGGGTTGAGGGATGTCTGTGACGAGTTATAGCATGTTTACATTTACATGCTCAGAATATATTAAGAATTTAAGTAGTAGTTCTAGTAGTATGTGTATGTCCACTTAAAGATAAGAAAAAATGAACAATAAAAAATATCTGTCAGGTATTGGCGGTTGGTTGTTGTTATTAGTAGTTACATATTCAATCTCTCTAGTATTAGAGCCACTTTTTTTATTGGGAACATTTTCCATTCAAGAACACGCAAATCCAAATATTGTAACTAATAGTCAGTGGCAAAATTACAAATTTTTGCTAGGTACCATATTTACATTTGTATTTGTATTCAAACTTTATATGCTTTATGCACTAATTAATCAGCGTAAGCCAGAAGTTGTTTCATTAACAAAAAAATGTTGTGGATTACAGGTCCAATAGCCGTATTTTGCGAATTAATTATTGTGCCAGCCTCAACTCTAGATACATGGCAATTAGATGATCAGAATATTTCTGGCGTAATCGCCGCTGGTATAGTTGTTGCTATTTGGACAAGCTATTTAAATCGATCTGTTCGTGTTAAAAATACTTAAGGGCACTTCTATAAATCCCCCTAAATTTCCGCACTTTCTGGATTTATATTTCCCCATGACAAATGACAACCTGAATTTTGCATAAAAGCAACCGCATATTGACTTTAACTATATGATATAATTGGT
>Ga0265593_1000957_pt1 | contig 14274 bp, 13 predicted proteins | sample saktaG_8_FD_190136 | JGI IMG/M metagenome (GOLD analysis project Ga0265593, IMG submission 190136) | Saline water microbial communities from Sakinaw Lake, British Columbia, Canada - sak_2011_5_24_36m | ecosystem: Environmental > Aquatic > Non-marine Saline and Alkaline > Saline ...
GGCGACACTGCCCCGGTCCATTTCCGACTTGGCCAAGGCATTGATGAAATGGGACTGGTATGGATATTCAACCGTCAATTCTTGCAATAGCTTGATCCCTTCCTCGGCGCGGTTGTTGGCCACGAGGGCCAAAGCCAAACCATAGCGGGTCACATCTTGTTGCTGCTTGGTCCCTTGATTGTAAATGCCGTGGAAATACCCGACCGCCTCTTTAGGGTTGCGCAAGGATTGCACCCTTAGCTTGGCGCGGATCAACTGGTAGGTCAAACTGTCCGGGAATTGGCGGTAGGGGAATTTTTCCGACCGGTCGCGGCTGTCCGAGATGCGCGAGACGGTCACCGGATGGGTGAGCAGGAATTCCGGGGTTTGATGTCCGGCAAAGCGGGTGGACTGCTGCATACGCTCGAAGAAAGTCGGCATGCTGCGCGGGTCAAATTCCGAACGTGACAAAATCTGCATTCCGACATTGTCGGCTTCGGCTTCGTTGTCGCGGGTGAAGTTGATCATTGCCTGGGTGCCCGCGCCCATTGCCGCCATCGCCAAGCCTTGCCCGGCATTGGCCGAAGGTTGGCATCCCTGATTCCTTGCCGTGCAATAAGGCTGGCTTCCGTTGCTTGAGCCACCTAATTTCGACCCGATCAACATGCCGGCCAACATGGCGGCCATGGAAATCAATTGAATGCGCCCTTGTGCCTGGAAAGCCTGGTAAAGATGGCGCTGGGTGACATGGGCGATTTCGTGCCCTAGCACCGAGGCCAGTTCGCTTTCCGCTTCCGTAACGAGAATTAGGCCAGAATTGACACCAATATAACCGCCGGGACCGGCGAAAGCGTTGATGTTGTTGTCCTCCACCACGAAAAAGTGGAAAGATTGGGTTGGATTATCGGAATTGGCGGCCAGTTTCTGCCCAATGGTTTGGATATATTCGCCCACTTCAGCATCTTCGCTGACTTCAACTTGGCCGTGCAGGCTGCGAAAGAAAGCTTCCCCCAACTGTTTTTCCTGCGTTGGAGTGAAAGAGGTTCCCGATGGATCGCCGATTTCAGGCAACTCTTGTCTGCGGGGCATGTCCAGGTTTGTCCCCAAATAAGGCGATGACGGGTATTCCAATGCGTTCTTTAGATCGATATCCAATTTTTTATGCGGACGCTGAGTCTGGCTAAAGGCCAAACTAGTCTGGGATGCAATCAGCAAAACGCTTAAGAATTTGCCAGGTTTGAACATTGTGTGTAACGTGTCAACGGGGTTGCTGCCAGTGGACGGAAAGCCTTTGCTGGCGGATAATCCATGGCTATAAAGCGTGCCATTTGATAGGCTGTTTATTGTCTGCGAGGATTTGTGATCATATTTTATCGGCTCCTAGCTTACCTTACTGATGTTACGCACCGGACTATTCGTATTCGGCGCAGTGTCCGCGCCGACAAAGGATTGCCGACCTACGACATCGGGGGGGGGGGCCTCAAACCCTTGCTTAATCCTTACTGCTGCCTGGGAACCCCAAGCACCAGCTTGGGTATGGGGCATGGGGTTCCGCCGACCCAATGCCCAAGCTGGTGCTTGGGGTTCCCAAATCGTCTGCGTCCCCACGTCGGAGCGTTGTAACGATGAATAAGACAGTGCGACCCTTTGCCGATAACGAAACACGATGGAGCGTCAAAGCTTGCTTTGACTTGAGATGGGGAAGGCAAAGCTCGCTTTGCCAGTCAAAGCAAGCTTTGACGCTCCAGCCCTAGGTCAAAGCGTAACATCAGTCACCTTAATCGGAGTAATTGGATTATTGTCCGTCCTATCTCACCTCAGACGCGCCTAAACCATTAAAGTTTGTGAAATTCGCCATTCAAATCAATTCCGCCCCTTGGGAAAGCCAGGGCGGTGACACTGCCTACCAGTTTAGCAGAGCGGCCCTCAAGCTGGGCCATGAAATCGTCAGGATTTTTTTCTACTACGAAGGAGCCTACCATGGCCTGCGCTGGATGGCACCTCCCGATGATGAAAAACCACTGCTACAACGATGGTCTGCGTTGGCGGCGGAACAGGGCGTCGACTTGGTCATTTGCATTTCCGCTGCGCATAGGCGGGGTTTGCTCGAACAAACCGAAGCCACGCGGATGGGCAAACTCGACAACGATCTAGCCGCTGGATTCCGCATCGCCGGACTTGGGCTGTGGGTCGATGCTTGCCTGAAGGCCGACCGATTCCTGGTATTCGGTGCTTGAATGAAAAATTTCCTGTTTGTCATGCGCGACCCACCCTATCAAGGCTCAAGCATACGCGAAAGCTTGGACATGATGATGACCGTTGCGGCTTTTGACCAGTCTGTGAAGGTTCTGTTTCTGGATGACGGGGTTTTCCTGCTTAAACCCGGGCAATGCCCTCACAATTCCAGTTTGAGGCCAACCGCGCCCTTGTTTGCCGCGCTGGAAATGTACGACGTGGAAGGGCTTTGGGCAGAGCAGGAATCCCTAACCGAGCGGGGCCTTGATTCATCCGAACTAATTGTACCCGTGCGCAGCCTTCGCCGGACGGAAATAGCCTTTTTTCTAGCCACCGCCGATATTGTGGTCTCTTGCTGATGGGTATCCTACACTTGGTCAATCGTTCCCCTAGAGAATCCTTGGCGCTGATCCAATGCCTGGAACGGGTGGGCGGCGGGGATGCAGTGTTGCTGCTGGAAAGTGGCGTTTATGCCACACTCAAAAGCGCCCTGCTTGCCCCCAGGTTGGCAGAATCCATGCGGACCGTGACCGTATATGCATTAGCCGCCGACCTAGCGGCTAGGGGCATTGGCCCGGAAGAGATTTTGGCAGGTGTCAAACTCGTCGATTACGAGGGTTTTGTGAATTTGAGCATACTCCACACCCCCATCCTTTCTTGGAACTGATCCATTCAAGCCTTCCGTCGCAGGGACAGGAATCCCGTCGGGCTGACCGGCACCTTATCGGAAATTAGATGGGAACCCAATTCCAGCATCGCTTTGCGGTAGACTTCCCGCTTGAAATAAACCACATCATTCAATGGATGCCAGAAATCCACCCAGCACCAAGCGTCAAATTCGGGTTTCTCCGCGCAGTCCAAGCGGATTTGTGATTCCTTGTCAGCCATGCGCAGGATGTACCAGAGTTGCTTCTGGCCGATGCAAAGCGGTTGGGAATTTTTGCGGATATAGCGCTCGGGCAGTTCATAATGCAGCCATTCGCGGGTGCGGCCTATCAATTGCACCTGCCGTATCTGCAAGCCAACCTCCTCGTACAGCTCCCGGTACATCGCCTCATCGGGTGATTCATTAAACTTGATGCCGCCCTGTGGAAATTGCCACGAGCGCATGCCCGCCCGCCGCGCCCAAAAGACGCGACCTTCGTCATTGCACAGGATGATCCCCACATTGAGGCGATATCCTTCCGAATCAATCATAACCGCGACAGCCCGATGCCCATGAATGCTATAATGACGGCCTAAATTTAGCCGTTTGCTTGATGATATTGATTGTTTCACAAATCACGATTCCATGCCACAACTTAGGATGGCTTACGGCGCACACTTTCTGAGAGTCATAGGGAAAAACCGTGAGTTTGGCCATATTCGATCTTGACAATACCCTCCTTGCCGGCGACAGCGATTATTTGTGGGGTGAATTCCTTGTGGAAAAAGGCATCGTCAATGGTGCTGCATACCGCCTGGCCAACGAGTACTTTTACGCGCAATACCGTGCCGGTTGCCTGGACATCGCCGAATTCCTGCGTTTCGCCCTCAAGCCCTTGGCGGACCATCCCCCTGAACAGCTTTACTGTTGGCGCGGGCAATTCATCGAGGAAAGCATCAAACCCATCCTATTGCCCGCCGCGTTCGCAGCGGTCGATAAGCACAGGCAGGCCGGTGACTTGCTGCTCGTCATCACCGCCACCAACCGTTTCATCACCGAGCCTATCGTCAAGCTTTACGGCATCGAACATCTGATCGCCACCACGCCCGAATTCCGCGATGGCCGTTACACGGGGAATTTTGAGGGCGTTCCGTGCTTTCAGGAAGGCAAGGTCAAACGTTTGGACGAATGGTTGGAAAACAGCGGGCATGACTTGCATGGCAGTTGGTTTTATAGCGACTCGCACAACGACCTGCCCCTATTAAAGAGGGTCAGCAACCCGGTCGCGGTGGACCCGGACGAAACCCTTGGCCGCTTTGCCGAAGAAAAAGGCTGGCCGGTGGTGAGTTTTAGATAATGGGACAACGCGGCACGGCGCATTCGTAGAGCGCAATAGCGGCCCCCGCCGCGTATTGCGCCGCATGGCCATACAGCATAAGTTGGCGCGTATGGGTTGGAAACCCCGGCCCGTTTCGTGTCACCGAAGCCCCTTTGACAAATTAACCGAAAGGTTTAATATTGAAACCGTGTCATCGCCGTCCATTTAGCCGGAGGAGGCGATCCGAGTAATGTGGTGAGTTTGACGCTGAAAGGATTGGAAAAGCAGACGTAATCCAGCAGGTTTTTATCTGCGCGGGAAGGTGTGTCTACTTTTTTCAAGCGGGTGTTTTTTTATGCGGCAGACATTGATAAACATAGGGATTGGGGCGTACACTACGAACCCTGCACCTCTGAAGTGTAAAGCAAGACACCTATTCGGGTGTCTAATAAAAAGCTGGGGGGTCTTCTTTTTTCATCAACTTTTGGTTTAACCTATGAGGTACTTGCATAATTATTGCGTCTATCTGATTTTATTGAAATTATTAACTTGATCCTCTGTCATATAAATCAATAGGTTAGATTAATTTTGCAAGTGCCTCCTGTGGGATAGATTAACGCATAGCAGCCAATTATCAACTTCATGTGGCAAAAATATCTGCACAAACCAGAAAAATAGACCATGCCATTGCCTCCGCTAGACAATCGCGGCCTCCTTCCTGCGGGGATTCACGAAACCAATTGGGCTTCAATTGAATATGCGTTTCTCAACAACGTCCATCGGCAAGAACTGTTTGCCAAGGCCATGTGCTTTTTTCATGGTGAACTGTCGGACGCAGGCGCAGGGTTACAACTGATTCTAGGCGGCAGCTTTTTCTCCGACAAATCGCTCCCTGAAGACATAGAAGCGACAATCTATGCTCCTTTCAGCGAGAGCTACAGAAAGCTTGCACAATTGTCAAACATAGATGCTCACAACCGCATTAAACAAACCTACGGGGTGGATTTCTATGTTTCATGGGATGCTGGCGGGTCCAATGATTTTAGGTTATTCTTTCAATACGTGGGGCCGAAAACGGCACATCAAAAAGGTTTGAATGAGCATGATTTAAGGGGAATCGTCAAGGTGATCGAATGGCAACATGGGTAGACCGGGTAAATTTCCGTGCTTCACTGCTGGTAGACCAGATTGTTAGCGCACATCGGGCGGCTGATCTATTCGGTACTGAAATCGGCGACGGAATGGCCGACCTGTACCGCCAAAGGCTTTCCAATCTGTACCTAGACGAAATGCCCTTAGCCCAAATGTTGGATGGATCAGACTTAGTTCTCCATGCTGAAGGCCCAGAAGCGACAGGAGGCATGCCTAGTATCCACGCCGTCAACTGGCTAATTAGCAATGCTGAACGACAAATTCGCGCATTAGCGCGCGCCCTATTCGCCTTGGACGAGGCTAGTGCGTCAAGGATAGCCAATGGTATCGACTTAAGGCTTTCAGGGTTTGCACCGGGTAGCATTTACGCTGGTGTCCGCCTTGAACCCATGGAAGGTAACCTTTTGGAAGGCTCCGGCGAATCCCCTATTTACCAAGAGGTACGTGCTGCCATTCGTGCAATGCCATCAATACCAACCTTTGTGGATGATGAATCACTAAACGATGCCATTTTCGAGGCCATGCCAGACCCGGCTAAACGTGATGCCGGTCTTTCAGCAGCACTTCACCTGTCTCCCACTGGGAGGATTGGCATCCATACCTTAGAGTTGTCAGTACCTGGCGGTATCCCTGCAAAACTGTCCCAGCGCGAACGAGTCGTGCTACGCGATGCCTTGCGCCACCCTAAATTAAGTAATCGCCAAGACGGTAGTTTTGTCGGGGAAATACGAGAGATTGACCTTGATAAGACACGTTTCCATCTGCGCAACATACCCGGAATGGGGGCTATACGCTGTGTTCTGCCAACAGTCACAGCAGACACAGCAAAACGTCTCTTGGGTACAAAAGTGCGCGTGAGTGGGGAATACGAAACCGACAAACAGGGTATGCCTCGCTTAATGCTAGTTTCGTCAATAGAGCCGATGCAAAACGCTGTGCAGGAGATACTATCCTATGAATAAGACAAGGCAACATTAAGCAGGATGGTTACAAAAAACAAAGATCAAAAGCAAAGCCCCCTATCCGAGCCAGCCCCCCAACCCGGCGTTGGAGGGGACGCGGGTTAAGCCTTGCACTGCCTCGCCTAGTCTTCACCGCCGAGCCCCTCAACGCGAGCGTTAGGCTCATGGGAGAGTACTAGGTGACTCCAAAACAACTGAAGTGGACGTTTCTAGGATTATTTTTTAGCTCTTGCATCGTGGGGGTCGTCTTCCCTGTTCAAATGAAGAATGAGACCATCTTATGGGTTGAGATTGTGCTCTCCTCATTCATTGTATTCGGGTGGGTAATTGAAGACTCTCGGCATCGGAATATTCCTGCTTCAAGTCCTTGGCTTGTTCGTTTGCGCTGTTATTCTACTAGCGGCATTCAAAGCTTACGGGGTAATTCAATAATGCCTAACTCCTCGCTGTAGCAACGCAACTCGTAACTCGTAAGGCGGATTCGGATCCGGGTAGGGTGGGCAACGTCTTTTTGTTACCCACCGGTGGAGTGTCCGCGTGGGCAAACGATGGAGCAGTTTGCCCACCCTACCCGCCTCGGCGACAGCCACATTAACAACGCAGAACTTCGCCCAAGAATTGAAGCTTTATGTCGCTCACAAGGCTTTGAACCACCCATAATCTGTACCCCACAAGAATTATTAAAGGTGTAACTATGAAGCAAGACGCAATTATTGAGGAGCTTCACCAAATTCGTGAAGATTATGCTCGTAAGTTTAACTTTGACACCAACGCAATCTGCAAGGATATTCAAGAGAAACAGGCTGCCAGTGGGAGAGAGATAGTTTCTTTTTCTCCTCGCAAGCCCATGCAACAGCATAGTCCACGAAGACAGAACCAAGTTCCAATATCAGCCTAACCGTCCGTTCCAGCGCTCCCGCGCCACAAAGCGACTTGGTGTTTTCGGGTTTCGTGTGTAGCGCGGGGAGTTGAACGCGGTAAGGCACAATAGCGGTACTCCGCGTATTGCAGCGAGGCGAATGCCGAGGCCGGCGAGGTGCCCGCCGCCACGGCCAGTGCGGTGATACGGATGCGCCACCGGCTGAAGACGGCGGAAGGCAAGGCGGTCTACGCACGGCGCCAGGTCCACGGTGGAGCCGGTGTTTGGCATCATCAAACAGGTGATGGGGTTCCGCCAGTTCCTGTTGCGTGGATTGAAGGCCGTAACGGGGGAATGGACGTTGGTCTGCATCGCCTACAATTTGAAGCGGCTCCATGTGCTGGCGGGATAACCTTGCCCAAAGGGAAGGGAAAGCCGCATTAATGTCGAAAAACGCTCTATAAAGAGGCAAATTAAGGCGTAGCAATCGTTTTTCAGCCTTTTTGAGGAAGGAAAACTGTCGTACAACTCTAAGTCGGACAGGCTCCTAGCGGGTATTCAAGCCGTGCAAACCTTGTTGCGGCTAAACCGCACCATGCGCGGCAAAGACGGCACGTTTGTATTGGACTTTGTGAACGAACCTAAAGACATATACGAGGCTTTCAAGCCCTATTACGAAGCCACGCCTATGGGCGAAGATACCGACCCGCAGCATTTGAACACCTTGGCCCATCAATTGGCGGAATGGAAAATTTTCACCGACGAGGAGGTCAACGCTTGGTGTGAAATCTGGTTCCGCAACCGCATGAACCCCACGGGAGGGGAACACAAGAAACTGAACGGCATTCTTGACCTTGCCGTGGAACGTTTCAAAAAACTGAGCGAGGAAGAACAAAACGAATTCAAGGGCCAATTCACCAGCTTCCGCAATCTGTATTTGTTCCTCTCCCAAATCATTCCTTATCAGGATTCCGAACTGGAGAAGCTTTACACCTATGGACGGTTCCTGCTGGCTAAGTTACCCCAAACACCGGACAGCCGCAAAGTCAAAGTGGACGATGATGTCGAACTTAAATACTACCGGCTGCAAAAGATCAGTGAAGGTTCCATAGATTTGAAAGCGGGGGAACCTGAACCCCTTTACGGCCCTAATGATGTCGGCACCGGCCAGCCTGACGAGGTGGTTAAACTCTCAACCTTGGTCAGCAGGCTCAATGAACGCTTTGGCACTGAATTCACCCCGGCAGACCAGTTGTTTTTCGAGCAGATAAGGGAAACCGCCGTAGCCAATGAAATAATCCGCCAAGCCGCCGTGGCGAATACGCTGGAAAATTTCAAGCCAGTGTTCAATAAGCAGTTGGAAAATCTGTTTACCGAACGAATGGAGGGCAATGAGGAGATTTTCAACCGGTTGATGAATGACGAGGAATTCAGGACTATTGCCGCCAATCATCTGATGGCTGAGGTTTATAGTTTGATAAAGCCGAAAGAGGAAATCAAAGAATGAATACTACAGAATGGGGTTCAAGCAAAAATGTAGAACGGTGGCTGGCCAAATGCTTTCCAGTATGAATTGAATGCAGTGAGGAAACATGAACTCAACACCGCCATCTAATGCAAACCAAGCGAAGAATATCAATGACACCACAACAGATTCGACAAGCGGAACAGCGCCTGATGCAATGGCGGGCCAGCCACAGCGACCCGGACAGCCGAAGGGAAGCCTATCGCCGGGAGATTCTGACGTTCACCCTCAACTCGATGGCGATGGAAAACGAGCCAGTCAACCCAGAGCGTCTGGCGCAATTGCTCAAACAACCCAGCCTCAAGACGCAACCCGAGAACTGAACACGGCAACTGGCCCGTTGCCGTACAGTCCGATCCTTAAACAACTTGCTAGGGGTGAATTTTGGAAGGGTCGCCTCGGCTATATCAAGGGGTTCGCCTGTCTGTGGATTGCGTCCTGTCCTTGCGGTCCGGTGCTGCGGCTCGAAGGTTCCAAACCCGACCAATTGCACCTTGTCCCCACCCGCAACAGTGGCCTCGATGGTTTCCAGCAAGGCATCTAGGAACTTGGCGGCATCGGCCTTGGTCTGGTCGGTTTTATCGGCGATGGAATCTATTAGTTCGGTTTTGTTCATGGTGATGACTCGTGTTTTTATTTGAATGATCGAAGCGGGGCTAAACTTACCAATCATTATAGTCCTCAATAAACGAAGGCGGATGGAGTGGCATGAGTCGTTGAACAGAAAAATCACCGACACTGTGGTTTATGGATACGCATGTCCTTGTATCTTTCCACAGAAAGAGGGAGCCATAAATTTTCGCCTACGCGAAAATATTTCCATGTCTTTCATCGGTTGATTTTGTGACACCATTTTTCGCGTAGGCGAAAATTTCAAAGGCGTTTTGCCAGCGCTCCGCGTAAAAAGACTCGTCCGCCAGGCAGACTCCCTATTTTACGTCTGTGCGTGGGCTTTGGTGAAGAAAGAGCGTGAAAAACCATACTAACCAGTTACTTAATGCTATAATTCCGTAAATATTCGATCAACCCGTCTCTGAAAATTAACGAACCAGCCCCTTTTTGAAGCTTTTTTCCAAGGGGTAAAGCCATACGTCCTTGATGGGGACGCTCTGCCTGCCTGATGGGCCGAGCCTGCCACGCCCCTGGGTCTGGCCGACATGAAGCCAGTTGGCCGCACGGTAACACGCGCCGGTGAAGCGGTCTCTTGCGACAAAGGTTTCCAGCAGCAGCGGGCGGTAGCCATAGCGGCGCTGCCAGTCCACCGGGAGTCGCCTGGCTGCCAGCCCCAGTATCTTGGAGGCGAGGTTTTCCGAGCGTATCCAGGGCAGGATCAGGAAGCGGGCGTTGTTGACGACGAGATGGAGGTTTTGCTGGCGCTGCCCATGGCCCCAGCCGATGAAGCGGTCGCGCGGGGCGCACTGCCAGGCGGCGGCACCAAAGCCCAACAGCGCGACCATGACCCAATAGCGCAGTTGCGCGCCGGGGAGGGTTTGAAAGCCGAGATAGTGGTGGCGGTGGATGAATCCGTTCCACAGGCGGGAGTCCGCACGGTCGCCGGCCAGCCGCAGTTGCAGCGCAGGCAAGGCATGGGCTGGCGCGTGAATGGGGTCTTGCGGGTCGGTTTCGGCAAGGGTGCGCAGGCGCGGCTGCGAGCCACGGCCCGGTCGTGCTGGCGCTTCCAGTAGCGGCCATCCCATTTGAGCTGGATGTACTCTTGCTTGGTCAGCGAGACCATGGCTTGGGAGAATGGCGTCCCCTCCCTCCCGGAGGCGGCTGACTGATGGGGTGAAATGACTGGCGATGGGTTCATGCTGACCATGAACCACAGTTATACAGGAGTTTGCTTCGTGTGTTCCGCAGTTTTTTTATGTCGTCAACACGAGCCTTGGCGGGATCGACGTGATGGCCGAATGTTTACGCGGCAAGTTACCGTCCTTAGGCTCTGGATTCCGGCAGTCCATGCCGGAATGACGGCGTTTTTGGGTCGGCGGGACTTGTGTATAACGACGAGAGCTGGAGCTTGGGAACCAGTACAATACGGATAACATACCTTGAAGGGATGTTATCCGTCACTGCTAAACAGGTAAAAAAAATCGCGACCGCTACGCAGTTTACCAAGAGCAAGGGCAAAAGCAGAAAACAGCAAAGCAGGAACCAGAAATCAGAAGACAGAAACCAGAAATCACCAGTGAGAACCCAACGCCAACCGGAAGCCAATAACATTGTCTCGAAAGTCGGGAGGGTACCAGTTGCGGATCGCACAACGGAGATCGTCAGAATGATAGCGCCAAGAACCGCCGCGAAATGTTCTAACCCCCTCTCCCTTCCCGATATTGCCATGTTCCGGCACTTTATTCGCAAAAAGATTAAGACACCATTCCCAGACATTGCCGGACATGTCCAACACCCCTTCAGGTGTCGCCCCGTTAGGGTACACCCCCACCGGTGTCACCGCGCCAACCTTGCCGCTAAAATTCGTCCATTCCGCTGTGGGTTCAGCATCGCCCCACGCATAGCGACGGGCGGTTTTGCCCCGCGCCGCGAATTCCCATTCCGCCTCGGTGGGCAGACGAATCACTTTGGCCTGATCCAGTTTGCCCGCCCGGTGCAGATGCTCGGTCAGCCAAGCGGCATAGGCCATCGCTTCAAACCAAGACACCCCCACCACCGGGCGGTTAAGATGCACGGACTGTTTCTGCCACTGTTCAGGTTCTTGCCATTCACCAAACTTGTCCAGCCACCAGCGCTTTTCGGCATAGCCGTCGTCGTCCATGAACACGGCGTACTCCTGCACCGTGACCGGATAACGGCCTAGCGCAAACCCGTCCAGTTTCACTTCAAGCGGGGCTTCATTACCTTGTGCCTCCGGGTCGTAATTCTTCGCATCCGAGTCTTGCGCACCCATTAGAAACGTGCCGCCGGGTATCGCCACCCAACGCAGCGCTTCATCCGCCAAGCGCGGGTCGCTGGCTTGGCCCAAGGCTTCGGCGACTTCGATGCGCAGCTTAACCGGCACGGATTCCGAGCCTTCTTTCGTGAAAATGCCCATTACCGCGTCCAGTGCCTGGCGGTAGTGGATGTCGCTCGGTTCATACTTGAACGGTGACAAGTCGCGGACGATGCCGCCAAGCAAACCGACTGCGCGGGCTAGGTGAGCCAAATTGGGTTGATTGCTGGAGGAACCCCTCTCCCCAACCCCTCTCCCCGGTGGGGAGAGGGGCTTTTTGTTCCCCCCCTCTCCAATCTCTCCCCCCGGTGGGGAGAGGGGCTTTTTGCCCCCCTCTCCAATCTCTCTCCCCGGTGGGGAGATGGGCTTTTTACTCCCCTCTCCCGCTTGCGGGAGAGGGGCCGGGGGAGAGGGCAACAATTCATCCAACACCGCCGTGACCAAGCCATCCACCTTTTCCCGGCCTTGCTCGTACAACACCCCGCCGAGCAATTGCCCCACTTCGCGCCATTCGGGTGCATACAAACGCTTTTGGGTTCCTAACAGCAAAACCCGCTGCCCTTTTTCGTTCAACCCGCCGATGGCTCTAGCCGCCAGATACTCTTGGAAGCTGAGGTGCCAGAAGCGGACTTCGTTGCCGCGCCTGACGATGATGCCGCTATCGAGTTCCTCCTCTTCCAAGAATTTTTCGGCTTTGGTTTGATCGCCTTGAAAAAGCCCTGCTATTTGCTCCGCCGCCCAATGGCGCGTCACCTGAATTTTGCGGCCCCCTTCGGCGTTTTGCATCTGCAAGGCCAATAGGCGCAAGACTTCCAAACTGCGTTCTGCCCCGGCACGTCCGGGGCGCTGTTCGCGGGCGCGGGCCAGCCACAGCAGGATGGACTCGTACAACTCGGCGCGCTGTTCCGGCAGGCGCTTTTCATTCCAATGCACCACCGCCAAGGCGGTCAACATCACCGTGTTGCGGGCGAGGCGGCGGATGTTGGGGCGGGCATTCAAGGCATGCAGCAATTCTTGACGATGGTCTTGCGCTGCCTTGGCATCGCTGGGGTGCAGGGCGCGGCTCCAACGGTCGAGGAAAGTCTCCACCGCATGATCGTTCAAAGCTTCGATATGGCTAGGCTCGAAATTCGGCAACACCGCACGATCCTCATAGCCGGAGGGCCTGGAGGTGACGAGGATGGGGCATTCCTTCCACGTCGCGGCGACTGCCTCCAGCAAGTGGGTGGCAAATTCGCGGGCTTTGCGATCCGGGGCTTCGTCCAAGCCGTCGAATAACAACAGACATTCGCCCGCATTCAGCCTGTCCTTGAACCACTCCGCATCCAAGCTCCATTCATGGCTTTCCGACTGGGCGGCGAGAAAATGCACCAGCCATTGCGGGTCTTTAGGCATAGGCGGACCCTGCTTGTGTTCGCGCACCGTGTAGACATATTCCAACCATTCCGCAATCGAGACAAAAACCGGGATCAGCGGACGGGAAAGCCCCAACAAATCCTTGGCGGCGTGGTCGCTGACCCCCAGCCGATCCCCCGCCAAGAGGTGGACGATCCAGCGCAGGAAAGTCGTCTTGCCGGAGCCTGGGTCGCCCACCACCACGCGGCGCGGATGGGCGAGGGTGTTTTTCAGCTTGCCGCCGCCAGCGGTGTCCAGTTCGATATACAGGTCTTCAATCGGGAAACGGTGCGCCCTGCCACTGCCGACATGCAAGCCGCGTATGTCGATGTAGGCACAGAATTCATACCAATACCCCAAATAGCGCTCCGGGTTGGCCTGGGTTTTGGCAAGTGCCTGAGCTTCGCCGGCAAAGTTCGGATGGTCGATAAGCCAGTCTTTCAGCGCGGATTCGACCTTGCGCTCTAACTCCTCGGGCGTTTGGAAAGTATTGCGGATGCGGTTTTGCGTCAGCCATGTTTTGAAATCTTGCAAGGCGGTGGTGTTGCGTTGGACTTCTTTGGCAAGATCAGGAATCAAGTCAAATTTCCCTTGCAAAGCCGCCTCGGTCAGACGATATGCCTCTTTTTTCTCGTCCGGCCACGACGCAGCTTCGTCGGCCAAGAACACCAGCAATTGTTTCGGCGTTGGGCCTTCGACCGTGCGCTCGCATTCCAGCCTAGTGATGCTCTTATCGCCCGCTTGGCCTTCCGGCACCCAGCCATAACGATAGGCGACGAGGGCAACGGTCAAATGCGTCCCGTCCACCCGCGCCATGCATTCTGTAAAAGGCGGAGCGTCCTTTGCCGGCCAATCTTCGTTCATGATTGGCAAAAAGCCCGCCCGGATGGCGGCGGCTTTGGCTTTGTCACGATACTCCTTCAGGTCGGCTACCGTGGAGGAGATGAAGACTTTCGGAGCGCCGGTAGCGGGTTTGGTGACACTATTAGGAAATTCCAACAGCGCCGAGCGCCATGCCCAAAAATCGGGGGCACCTTGGGCCATGTCATTCAATGCGTCGTCGGGCAACCAGATGAGCAAGCTGGCGGGAACCTTTTGCCTCAGCAATTCCCGGTCATGGTTGAGACGGCCCAATGCCGGGGAATCTTTTCCCATTTCTACCAGAGAGTTCGCCAAGCCCGACACACTCACGGCGGCAGGCGGATGGTTTTCATCCCACTGCGCTGTAACTTCGTCCAAAAGGCTGGTGATTGGTT
>Ga0265593_1000960_pt1 | contig 14250 bp, 24 predicted proteins | sample saktaG_8_FD_190136 | JGI IMG/M metagenome (GOLD analysis project Ga0265593, IMG submission 190136) | Saline water microbial communities from Sakinaw Lake, British Columbia, Canada - sak_2011_5_24_36m | ecosystem: Environmental > Aquatic > Non-marine Saline and Alkaline > Saline ...
TCGTGCTGGTGGGGTGTATTGAGTGAGGTGGTATAGTGAGGAGGGGTCGCCAAAATGAGAGCTTATAGTGTGAGGAGGTCGCCAGTTTGGGGGTATTAGTGAGGAGGGGTCGCCAAAACTCTATGAACATCCTTGTTCATCTAGCTATACTAACATAAACTATCTACATTAAAATTATTAATAACTACTTTACTTTTAATAATGTTACCACCTAGTTGAGTTATTCTTCTATTAGCAAACCATATAATCTTATTAAGTTCTCTAATCTCACTACTGTTAGCATCATTAGTTCTTTCAGCTCTTTCTTTAAGTGCATAAGTAGCTTTAAACATTTCACCTATACCATGTTCCATCTTCTTATGTTCTATTAAGTCACTTAAAGTAGTTGCATCTTTAGGTATGTCATAGTAATCAGTACTACCACCATTGTTTCTAGTCATTAGCAATGCTCCATTAACTTTTGTAAAGCAACTGTAAATACTACAGCTAATAAACCAGTTACACAAACAGCTATTACTATAGCATGTTCTAGTTGTCTTGGACTCATATCAATTCTCCTATTTAGCGTAAACATCATGGTTTAAGGTTTCTTGTAAGTTGTATAGTTTATCCCAAGTATCAATAGCAGGAAGTAATTTAAGTACTTCTTCAACTATTAAGAAACACTTCTTACAATCAGATAATGCTTCATGTCTATCTGGAATAAGTTCTTCAACTCTGTCTGGGTAGTAGTGTCTAATTAGCGTATCTAGTTTATGATTTAGAAAAGGTATCTTAAACTCTTTCTCAATCCTAAGAACTAACTGCTTAGTACAGATATACTTGATATTGTCTAGTTGTTCATTTAAGTTAGAGTTAGATTGTCTAAGTAACCGAACATCAAAGGCAATGTTATGTCCTATCATGTAAGTTATCTCTGGTAATTCTATCTTAGTTGTGCTAGGACATTTAAGTAAATCCCTGAAAGCTATGCCATGTACCGCTTGAGCATGAATATTTATCTTAGTGTTTGGTCTATAGCGTTGATTAAATGTAGAATTAATTTGTAGATTTTTTATATCTTTATTAATTTCCATGTAAGCTAATTCAATTACCTGATCTTTGGCTGTAAGCCCAGTTGTCTCACAATCTAGTATAATTACTTTAGGCATGTGCAAACTCCCCATGATGTAACTTTCTAAACTCCATATTCATTTTGATTGCCTCTTCTACCATTACATAAATATCTTCTTGAATCTTTAATACTTTCATTAATCTATATCCTCTATTAATTTATCATTACGAACTCTTACGAATCGCGGTTCTCTTAACATACCACCATCTAACTCACACATACACTTTACTTCAACTACTTTACCTAGAATTTCATTAGGATAAGTTTCAAATAAGTATCTATCTTCATCCTTACCTACTCTAACAGTTATAACTACACCACTCTTTCTTCTAAGACTAATATTAAGGTTATCATGTCCTTTATCGCCTACTGTATGAAACATATCAATACATTCTAAGTCAAAAGTATCTTCTAACTTTATCTTCATTAGGCTAGAGTTTCTTTTATCTGGCTGATAAACTGCATCAAGTTGTTTAAGTACTACTCCTTCACCTCCAGCATTAGTAACTTCATTAAAATAATCCATCCATACTTCTTTATCTTCTGTTATAGCTAACACTGGTATTCTTCTTATATGATATTTAACAGTTTCTAAGTCTAAACCTAATAATCTATGTAATCTATCTCTAGCACAATAAGAATAATCATAACTTATAATATCATGTAGATGAAAGATAGCATCTCTAGCTTGGCAATCTCCTACTGATCTATTAAGAATACCATTAAGTATATGAAACGGTTGATTAGGTATAGTAATTTCAAATATTAATCTTACATTTTCATGTATAGAAAGTTCTTGAAACTCTTGTCTAGCCCATAGTAGTGATGGTATTTCTCTGCCTACTCTACTATGTATGTTAGACCATTCACCATCTATATGATCTATGTAACCAAACCAACCATCTAGCTTCTCTGTAACTATATAAGTATGGTTAATGTTAGGTTTCTTCTTCTTTTCTTGTATATGTAGGTGTAATACTTTTTGAACTTTCATAACTATAACCAAAAAACCCAAATATTAATACCAAGAGAGATACCAAATAAAGCAGTAACTAACCAATTAACTGCTTTAAGACCTCTATTCTGGTTATTAAGTAGTTCAATTAACTCATGCTGTTTAGTAACAAATACAGTATTATCTAATATATGTTGGGTATATTGTGTAACTTGTTCCCCATACATATTATCCAATTTAATTATATTAAGCTCTAACTCTTCAATTAAAGTATCTTTTTCTACATGAGTTAATCTATTTTTGCTCATTTTCTAACTCCTTAACTTTAGCTTCTAAAACTGCTATATACTGAACTGCTTCAGATAGTTTACAAATTAAAATATAAGCAACTGATCTACTTTTCATTCTCATTCTAACATCTTCTAGTTTACATTTATCATGTACCCATTGTATCGCTTCTTCTAGTGTTAAAGTTCTATAATCTCTATTCATAATCTTTATCTGTATTAGGTTTACAACAATATAGCGATGGTTGGTTAGCTTCTCTATACCAAGGTATGTCAAGGAAGCAATCAGGACAACTCTTTAAGTTAAGTGTAGTAAATTTAAGTAGGTTTATATTACCGCAAACTGGACAACTTTTAGTTGATACTTTTTCTTCTTTCATCTAACTCAGCTCTTTTAATCTCTAACCAACTAACAGCTAATTCTCTTTCATCTTCTTTAAAGTATTGTCTATATACTTTCTTATCTATATAGATTCTACAATCCCATCGTTTCCAGTTAGGATGAAAGGTTAAACCTTTAATACCTGTACTGCTATTCTTATTTAACTTACGTTCATGTATTGACATTTTATTATTCTATAGTAGGTAAAAAGAGTAGGGCTATTAACCCTACTTGAATGTGGTAGCTTTTCGGTGTCTGCTACCAAGACGAGCAACTAATGTATTCTTTTATACTTATCAAATAATAGCATAGTTTGCGGTAGATGTATACATAATAAAGCATAAATAGCAGTAGCATATACTCTAGCTTCTATTTGTGCGTGTTTATCTAATCTCAGTGCTAAGAAGTGCATTAAGTTAGATAAGTCTTGCTTCCATACCCAATGTGTGTAGTGATTAACATGCAGGAACATTCTAGCATGTTCTGGTGCTACACCTTGGTCTAAGTAAGATTTATATAATCTATAACTTTCACCACATTGATAATTTAAAGCATCTTTAAAATGATTTTGTGTCCAAGTATCTAGGTTATCTTCTTGACCTTGTTTATTATTAGTAGCTTTACCACCTACAACATCAGGGATATACCATTCTTCTGGTAAGATAGCATAACGTCCACTTACTTCATTAATACAAGCAGTTCTATGTCTTACAAACTGTCTAGCTAAGAAGATAGGTAACTTCATTTCTAACCATACTTCAGTCATTTCAATAGGGGTATTATGATGATTAGCAATAAGGTATTCTACTAACTTCATATCTTGTTCTTTAGTTCTAAGCTCATTAAAAATATTAAAAGATATTCTAGCTGACATAGCAGGTGATTGTTCTAATAAAGTTTCATCAGTACTAGCAGAAGTAATATTAAGTAGCTTTACAAAACCATGATCTAAGCATTTAATAACTTTCATAGTTTCTTCTCCATATCTAATACTTCTTTCTTAAATCTATACAGCTCATTTCTAGTAAATAATCTGTCTGCTTCTTCTAACTTATAGCAAACTAAACCTCTACTAACATAGTCTGTAAATTCTTGCATAGGTAGATTAAGATAAACAGCAGCTTCTACCATTGATATTGTATGTAATGATGTATTCATAATATAACCTTAATATAATTAAAAAATGATAGAGCAAGCAATATGAGGCAAATAATTTATTCTACTGTAAAAGATAAACTATCTATAAAGCTATCACTCCTCTATCCTCGGACGTTATTGCATATACTCCACTATTCCGATATACGAGTATCTAGGTTATGCTTTCACTCTGCCTAGCACAGACACAACATTAATCTATAAACCAGTACTTCCAAAACCAGCTTCACCTCTAGTAGTATAACTATCAAACTCTTCTACTAAGCTAAGTACAGGTAAAGCAGCCATAGTAATAACTAATTGAGCTATTCTATCTCCAGCTTTAATGGTAATAATATCTTCAGAACGATTGAATCCCATAATGATTAACTCACCTTGATAGTCTGCATCTATAACTCCTACTGTGTTAGCTAGAGTAAATCCCTTAGTACCTAAGCCACTTCTAGGATAGATAAAGCCAGTAAACAATGCTTGGTTAGTTAGACCATTAGCTAAACTCATAGTAAGTAAATCTAATTTAACTCCAGTAGGAATCTTAATTACTTCACTAGGTAAGATAGCTATATCAGTAGAGATACATGCTCTAAGGTCATAACCAGCAGCATGTTCTGAACCTCTTACTGGTCTAAAGTCTATAGTAGACTCTTTAGCTTCATCTGTTAGCTTATATAATAAAAACATTTTATACTCCGTGATTTTCGTGAAATTTATATTTAATACTTGCTTCTTTTCTAGCTTGTATAGCTTCTTCTATCTCAGTAAATAAACCTAAGTGTATTTGTTTATAATTAACCATTATATGCGCTCTCCATTTATTTTTAGTTTTATGCCAACTAACTCCAGTATGTCCAGAAGTATTTGATTTATGTTTAGATAAGTTTCTGCTATTTGTTTGTCTACATACAACCCGTAGATTACTCCATTTATTATTACTTCTATTGTGATCTACATGATCTATTTCAGTTTTAGGAAATTCTTTACCTAGCATATAAAGTATTATTAATTTATGGGTTGGCATTTTATACCCATGTCTATTTATTGCTTTATAGCCTGTAATATCAGAATAACTAGCTTCTTCAAAAGTATTTATATCGTAAACTATTCCACTTTCTAAATCATACTTAAAAAACTTTCTTACTTTTTTTTGTATTTCATTTAATTCGGTAGGTGGAATAGTTCCTTCTACATGATAAATAGTTTCATTTGCAGGTTTTATTTCATATAATTCTGGAAAGTTTTCTTTAAGTAAAGTATTTATAGCTCTTCCAGTATTCCTACCATCAGGTAATTGCATAGAGACTTGAGGTGATCTACCACTATACTGCTCTACTTTTTTTATTAAATTAGTTGCATCATCTATAACTACACCATCTGAATTAATTGCATACCTAGTATTACTTTTAACAACTCTAAAATCATCTTTCATTTTTGTGTCTCTTTGGTTTTAAAGTTGTAGTGTAACATGAATTTTATTTCATTGTAAAGTATTTTATGTATTTTATCCACATCCACCATAACTTGTAGGACTAGTTTTTATGTTTACTGGTATTATTCTAGGAATATTGAATGGTAGTGGTATGCTACAGTGTTCTATTATCCTACTTGGGGCAGTTATATCATCTTTTTTATATATTCCTCCAAGACTGTCATGCACTTGCAGGAGTATCTTAATAGCGGTATCTTGCTCTCTAATAGCTACTAAACCTTTATTAATTAAGATACCTACTGGCGAACTACCTACCCAAGCTACTGCTTTATTCATTAACATAGGGTCATTCTTATCTAAGAACCAACCTCTAGCACCCCATACATTTTCTAAGTAACCTCTACTTTTAATCTGTAGTTCTATATCTCTATGTAATGCAGGAATCTCAGGACATAAACTAAAGTAGAACTTCTGTATCTTTTCTATTTCATGTACCAGTAAGCCAGCTTTAGCAGAAAGAGTTTTAGCTTGCCCAAGATAGTTAGTACCATGAACAACTGCTTTAAATATCTGTCTACGATTATCTTTCTTAGTTATAGTTTCATCATTATAGTATTCTCTAGCAAGTAGTAAGTATGGGTCTCCATCTTCTTCTTCAAATAGGTCTGTTAAGAAAGGACTACCTGAAATCCATGCCATGATTCTAGCATCAGCAGCAGCTAAATCTATATCAAAGAACATTTCATCTTCCTCACATATAAAGAGTTCTTTACAGTTAGGTAACTTATTAATACCATAGATAGGAGAAACTATATCAATGCTATCTTCTTCTTCTAACTCTACTTCACTATTAATATCTAGGTTCATAAGTGAGTATTTTAAATCTATCTTACCTTTAGCTGGTATGTTTTGCATATTTAAACCATTGCCAAAAGCGTTCTTTCTACTAGCTAATCGGTAAGTTCTAGTACCAGCTACATTATAACTAGTTCTCATTCTATTATCTTCATCAACCTTAGCTGATAAGAATGTTCTAACAAAGATACCTACTGAACGGTACTCTAAGATTAGGGTAATTAGAGGTCTGTATAATGGGTAGTTCTCAAGGTAGACTAACATTGCTTCACTACCAAAGCTAGGAGTCTTTCTCTTTCTATCTACTATTGGTTCTACCTGAAGTAAATCCATGAATAGTCTTTTAACTTGATGTGAACTCTTTAAGTTAATAGTTTCACCAAGAATAGTGTTAATTGTTCCCTCTATGTGAACTAATAAGGCTGATAGTTCATCTAATAATTGTTGTTTCTTTTCTAAGTCTACCTTAACTCCACGATTCATTATGTCTACTAGAGCAGGACTAATCGAATCTTGTTGGAATCTATAGAACTTCTGTAATGATTCAGGACTAGAAGCTAATAATCCTTCTAATACTTCTGCAATCTCCAATGTATACATAACATCTTTAGCATTATATATCCATCTAGTTTCAGGGCTTTCTTTAGTTCCCTCTATTTCATCTTTCCAGTAAGTATAAGTTTCACAATATAGACTGGCAAGAAAAGCCAAATCCTTTGAAAGATAATTATACAATACATGATGTAGAACCATAGTATCTGTAGTAGCTTGAACATCTATGTTATATAGTTTATGAAAGTATTGACAATCATAGCTGTAGTTTTGACCTACATGCTGGCAGTTAGGATGGAGCATGATAAATCTAATAGAAGTAAGAAGCTCTACTTCTTCCTCTTTACTCCATAAGTTAGGATTATCTCTTGAAGCAAATGGAATACAAATACCTTTATTAATGTCATAAGCTAAACCAATACAGTCAATAGTAGAATGGTACATAGTTTCTATATCTATTGAAACTTTAGTTGGTTCATAATTTAGTTTTAATATTAGGTTTGATAGATATAAACCAATAGCTTTTATATCTGTTCCAGCAATATATTCTTTATCAGGGCGTATGTAATAACCTACACCTTTAGCAAGAATAACATTATACATCCAACCTAGCTTTTCCATATCTAATTGCATAACTACTTGCTTATCAGGCATAGCCATAGCATGAATAGTATGATAGATAGGTACAATAATAGTATCTTCTATACCAAATATAGTATGCGGTTTTAAGATACTTGATCTAAACTTATTTAAACCACCGAGGGGCTTCTTATCTTTATAATTGCCTTGATTAGTTATTAAACTTGTACATCCAGTAAGGAAGAACAATGCCCACTTACCAGTTACAACAATAAGTTGTGGTGCAACTAGTTCAATCTCTTTAAGTAATGCTTGAAACTGATTCCAAAGTGGTTGAGCTACCCATACATCTTTTTGATGTTCTAATTGAAAGTAATCATACTCAGCTATTCTATCTTTAGCTTTACAAACTTCATTTCTAAAATCAAAACTACCTTCCTCAAAGTACTCATAACTAAGATAAGTAGTGAATACATCAGATGGTCTAATGCCTTTATAGTTTGGGTCTGTTTGTTCTTTACTCCAGTTATTAACCTTACCAGTTCTTAATGAAGTTAGTAAACTCATATTACTAACGGCTGTAAACTTCTCTCCACTATCTATCTCAGACTTAACAGGTATATCATTAATAACCATAACTGTTTTATGTCTAGGAAACTCAGGTCTAATAATCATATAGTTCCTTAAAAGGAGGGCTATTAACCCTCCTAGTTAGATTAAAGTAGCTTATTCAGCAGCTAAGATACCACAGAAAGAACCATAGTTACCTGTATTAATTACATTCTCAGGCTCTTTAGTTTTGTAGTTAGGTTGTTTAAGAACACTAACTCTTACAGGAGTATTGTTAGCTGACTCACAGATAATACCAAACATATTACGTTGATACTCTAATGAGTTAAGCATATCAACAATGTTAGGAACTTGAGCAAGTTCTTCAGGTACTTCAATATCATCATTATAATCAAAGTCTACAGACTCTTCAAAGTTGATTTCATGTAAACCTAAAGCTTCTAGCCAAGCACCTAATACATAGTTGTCAAGCAATGTAAGTTCTTCTTTGTGGAAGTTTAAGCGAATACGACCACCATATACTCTAGGTTCATCTTGTTGAAGTTGTTCAATAGCTTTTGCATCATCTAATGCAACACCAAAGTAGATGTTACCTTCAATAATCCATTCTCCAGTCTCAACAAACTCCTTAGAGTTCTTGTTCCATTCAGTTTCTTTAACAATAGCAATATGCTGTTTGTTTTCTTTACCAACAACTGAAGCACCTACCATAGTACCAGTATAGATACCTTCTTCTAATAAAGGTTTAGCAGTAGCAAGAGTAGCAGTATTGAAGCCGAAAGTACGTTTAGTCATTTTAATTGCCTTATTTGATTGTTTAATTATTTAATTGTTTAAGTTTCTAGGTTACATTATTCTAGTTTGTCTAACGGGCAAGTGTAGTATCCGAATAGGTTTCGACCTATTAATTTAATCCATGATTAGTGTACTCACCATGAAGTTGTTCTCTTTTATTTCTTACCCATTCAATAGCTTTATCTTCATCACCTAAACTAAAGTACTTAGAGTATAGCTTTTTTAAATGTTTTACTTGGCATACTAGATTATTTCTAGCTTTGCAGTATGAAACTCCTTTAACTCCAAATGTATTATGAGAAGGTTTTCCTATGTTACATAGATTCTGTCCTATTGTAGCTAGTCTCAAATTATCCCATCTACAGTCATCTTTATTTCCATTTATATGGTCAGTATGTTCTTCTGGTAAAAGATTTAACATATATAAAAAAGCTAGTCTATGTGCATAATAAGTTTTATGATTTATTCTTATTACAAGATAACCACTTACATTAGTAGTTTTAATAAGTCTATTTAATCTTAGGTGTGTCCAATCTCCTGTTTCAGGGTTATAGTGTACAGTTTCTTTAAGCTCTTTTTGGGTTATAATCATTAATTTAATCCATCATCTTTAAAAAAACAATATAAGCTAAAGTCTGGTTCTAAACTATCTGCACTAGGGAAGTTTCTAGCAGCAGTTTCTACATTAAGTTTTTTACCAGTCCAAACATGCTTACCTGCATTAGTTACATTTGCATAGATTACATCAGCAAACTTACCAATATACTTACCTGATAGAGCAACTCCAGCATCTAAAGCTACTCTTATCTTTTCAGTCTTTTCTATATCATCCATCAACCTATCGGCATGGGCTAACATAATTAATGAACATTCAATACTATTAACTAGTTCATAAGTAAAGTCGTTAATCTGTTTCTGAACTACTTGGTAGTCACCCATCTGATTAACCTTTCTATCTCCTTGAAGTAGTGACCAGATACCATGAATAATAGGTGATAGCCCATCAATAACTAATATATCTTCCTTACCCAAATCAGCTATGTTACCTAGTAGAACTTCTTCACCAGTCACATAGTCAGTACCTTTAAAGGTTTCTAATCCGCCTACTACATCAATAAAGTAGGTATATTTATCTTTATTAGCATTACTATCTTTAGAAGTCTGCATAGTTTGTGTAACTGTTTCACTAGCAAACTTCTTTAAAGCAGCTAACTCAGTCTTAAATGCTTTCTTATTCTTAGGTCGAATGACTGTATAGAATAGTTGACCAGCTTTTAAGTTAATCTTATGATGCTTTAATCCTCTCTCTAATCCATCTATAGAGTTCTTTTCAGTAGTTAGAACAATAACTCTTTGATTAGGTCTAAGTGTTTGTAGTTTAAATAATGTTGCTAGGCTAAATGACTTACCTGAACAACCTAATCCATATAGAAGTATTATTGCTTGTTTAATCTTACTCATACTATCCCCTTACTTAGTTTAAACTGTTTCAATGGTACTTCTACTTTATTAGCAGAATCCCAACATACTTGTTTCATACTTGCAGCTAGTATTTCTTCACCCTCTTTACTCTTACAACCATCAGTATAAGTACATGGTCTAGCATAAGCCATACATGAGTTACCTGTATAAGATGGATAGAAAGCAAATTGAGGATAGAATCCATCTATACTATTGTTCTCTTTATAATACTTATACTTTTCTACTAACTCGCTTATCTTATTAAGAGTAGATAGACTCCATTGTTGAATCATAAAGTCATTAATAGGTATGTTAAGTTCAAAAGCATCTTCATGGTTAGTCATAATAGGTACTTTATAGATTAAAGAAGCTGTAGTTTGAACTCCTAATTGTCTAGCTGCCCAATGATACCCAATAAACTGCCCTTCAGTCTTATATATAGCTTCTTCTCTAGCTATATCAATCATCTTAGTACCTTTCAACCTAGATACCGCACCTGTAGTCTTTTCATCTACTACATAACATGCAACTCTTTTACCTTGAAAGTTTCTTTCATATAGCCCATCTAACTTACCTTTAAAGACTATGTTCTGATCTGGTATCTCTGGATGCGGAATACCTAAGTCAAACTCAAAGTTATATTCTACAGCATGTTGACCGTTAGCTAGTTTAACAGGAGTAAGTTCACTATCTAATGGAAACCTAGTAAAGTACTTCTTTAAAGTTAATGCCATACGCTCATTACTCTTGATATTATCTCCAGTATCTTCAGCGTCAAGGATATAATTATAACCTACATCAATCGCATCGTCAACACTTAAATTGTCATTAAAGTAAGCTTTTCTAATTAATTCACATCCAGTAGCAAAGTGACCTCCCGCAATTAAATCACTACTCTTAGTAGTATTATTAACTAATCTTTGGCAATGTTTACGAAAGAAAAGTAGTTCACATTTCCATATATCCTGCATCATGGAGTTAGAGAAGTTAATAGGGAATAGAGAATCTAGTTTAGCCATTATCGTTCCTCTGCTAATACGACATTAACAAACTTTACTGGAGGTTTATTATAGTTAGACCAAGATGTATGTCCATTTCTAAATACCATTGGTTCTCCTGCTTCATTTAGACCAGCAAAGTATCTTCTATACTTCTCAGTTACATTCCATGCAATAACTTTATCATCTATCTTCCAATCTTCATAAGGAGATACCTCTACTAAATCTAATCCAGAACTATCTGTAGTACCTTCATGAAATCTACCATCTAAACTCCAGCTATTCATTTGAGTACAGTTAGTATAATGAATAGCTCCTTGAACCTGTTGCATTTCATTGTACGGATAGATAGCATGTATAATTACTTTACTTCCTGATCTTGTCTTATAAGTTTTATCTAAACTAATCATATTAAACCCCTGTATTATTTGTATTATCTTTAAAAAACTGTTGTTCTTCTTCAGTCAACTCTTCACTTCTAGCTAATTTAAATACTATCTCAGTCACCTTTTCACTTATTTGTTTCTTAGTTAGCTTCTTAACCTTAACTACTTTCTCTTTAACTACCCTTACTTTCTTTTCCTTTTCTGGATTAAGATTAAATATCTCAGTTCTTTGAATCCGTTGATAAGGTACGACTATATCTTTAAACTCTTCTAAAGTAACAGGTACTTCTGATAAGTTTCTTCTTTCAAGTTCTTTCTTATTAGCAGTTATAATAGCTACTTGTTCAGGTGTGTAGCCATGTTCATATAACTTACTTGGTTCTTCTGGTACTAGCGACTTAGGTGCAAACATTATTGACCTCTGTAAAAATATAAATTATCTTATCCATGGTTAGCAAACTTATAGGCTTTCTATTTGCTCTTGTCAACTAAACACCTCTATAAAAATAGAGGTTATTGATCGCGCGGGAACAACTCACATATCGGCACTTCTTCTGTTCTATCATATTACTATTCTTAGCTATATCACTATTAATGACTATTATATTGGGTACACTAGAACCCTGAAGTCTATGCGAACTAGCTGCAAAGAAGTGCCGGACATCAGCAAAACAAGTTAAGATAAATCTTCTTAATCTAAATGCTTCTTCTTTCATCTTACCTACTTTACCCCATGCTAAGTGTTCAAAGTAATGCCCTATCTTTTCTTTATCATCAGGATTAATACATTCATAAAAGAACTCATTCATACCATCAACACTAACTAGTATCTTATAGACTGGTATAACTAATTTAACATTAAGTATAACTACTTCTTCCGAACAATCTAACACTGTTGCTTTAGTATTGGAATAGAAAGTATCATATTCTTTCTTATATAGTCCTCTTATTACATCTTCATCAGCTACTTCTAATCCCTCTAATGATATATAAGGTGAAGTTAGAATGATTCTATCTTTAGGTAAGTACTTAGTTAAACTTGCTTCATTACCATGAATAAGTAAGCGAATAACTAAGTTCCATCTATCTACACCTTCATTAGACCATAAAGCTATCTTAGTTCTATCAGTTAAGAAGTCATCTTTAACATCTTCTGTAGCAAGTAAGTTATAGAAGTCTGCTTTACTTATATCAAATGTATTAGGTATAACTCTATCAGCAGTATAAATCATTTCCTCTAGGTGGTTATTAAAATCCCATAAGTCACCTTTATTTCTCATAGGTTCAGTTAGTGTAACTGACGGATAATCCTTAGCAAATACAGGTGATACACATTTATCAGTCATTAACCTCTTTAGTTTAACTGGAGGTAACTGACTCTTATGCCCTATAAATAGAATCTTTATACCTATATCATTAAGTATCTTTAGAAGCCAATCATCAACCATACTAGCTTCATCTATAATAGCTAAGTTATGTTCTTCCCATATAGCAGGTAAAGCTACTTGCTCAAAGGTTAGTTCCTTAGCATTCTTAGCAGGAGTTATACCTAGAGCTGAATGAAGAGTTTTAAATAAGTATTGCCCATCTACTTTGTCTTTCAGTTGTTTAAGAGCTTCATTAGTTGGTGCTAGTAGCAATGGTTTACATACTATCTGTTGTAGTAACTCATTAACTAAGTAAGACTTACCAGTACCACCAGCTCCATCTAATATCATATATAACTCAGGGCTTCTATACCATCTTTTGATAGCAGTTAAAGCTTTTAGTTGTCCTTCATTTAACATACTTACCTCTGATTTAGTATATCTTGTCTAATATCTTTTATCTCTTCCTTACCTACATATTCAATATAGTCAGTATAGATAACAAAGTCTTTCCAGTAGAGCTTTTCATCTAGTGAATAGAATGAGTTTCTTACTATTTCACCCATCTTTAGCTTAATGTCTTTCTTACATTGTTTAGTTAATATATTAATCAGACTGTAACTTTGATCTGCATTAAGGAATACATGATGTGTTCTTCTTATATCAGCTATTGTAGTCATGTTAAGCCACCAGTTTAATGATTAACTTCTTTCTTAGCTTACTATACCTAACATTAAGTTCAGTAATACCTCCAGCTATAAGTTCTTTAGTTTGTTGCTTATTAACATAACTACCCTCAACTACTCTGAAGTCCTGATTAGCATCCCAAGCCTTTCTAACATAGTCTGCTGAATTATAGTCTCTACCATAACTAGGTACTACATCTAATTGATTAAACATTGAAAGCTCCTAATATATCTTCTACTAATCCTTCAACTACATTAAACAATTCAAAGTTACTTAGATTCTCTACAGCTTCCCAAACTATATAATGCTCAGGAGTGCTATCATAAGAACTGGCTAACCATTCATATATAGCTAGTTCTCTATTATCAGAGTCACAAAAGAAAGTTCTAATAGCTATCTTGATTGCTTTTTCTTTTCTTTTAGTTATGCTCATTTTATTCTTCCTCTTCTACTGTTTCAACTACAAAGTAAGCATAACAATCATAGTCATCCCACTCTTCATCATAAGGTATATCTAAACCAGCATTGAAAGTATTCTCCATTTCATGTGGTAGAACTGATTGAAACATTAACTCTACTGCTTTAACATAAGCTGGAACATCTAAATCTTCTATATGGTCTGTAGCTTCATAGATAGATAGTAAACCATCTTTAAGTTCTTCATAAGTAGTTGAACCATCT
>Ga0265593_1000962_pt1 | contig 14230 bp, 12 predicted proteins | sample saktaG_8_FD_190136 | JGI IMG/M metagenome (GOLD analysis project Ga0265593, IMG submission 190136) | Saline water microbial communities from Sakinaw Lake, British Columbia, Canada - sak_2011_5_24_36m | ecosystem: Environmental > Aquatic > Non-marine Saline and Alkaline > Saline ...
TAACGATTTCGGCAATTACTAAAGCGACAGTTAAACCCATTCCGGCCAAAGTGGCGATTCCAGTAATCTCCTTCATAGAAATACTTGTGCGCCCACCCAACCTAATACAGATCCATGCAAAGAGAGTTATACCAATTATTTTGCCTATTGACCTGGCGATAACAATCGAAATAGTTGTCTTCGAACCAAAACTGCCAAGGTCTATATGGATCGGAATGTTGAGGACGACGATAATCGGAACAATAAAATATGTTGAAACAGGCGTCAAAACCTTAATGACTTTATCTGCTTGGTGCCGACGAAGTGGAAGAACAAATCCAACGGCTGCGGCAACCAATGTTGAGAGAGCTTTTGTTGGATTTAAATCCTGCCCATAAAAGGCCCCCAAAACAATGAGCGAAAACAGATCATCGGCGATCGCTAAGGTTAGTAAAAATACTCTCACATGCGGATTCACGCGCTTTCCGAGAAGAGACAGGACCCCAAGAGCCAGGGCGATATCAGTTGGCATCGCCGAAGCCCACACATGCGAACCAGGGTTAAGGAGTAGATAGATAAATGCGGGGGCAATCATTCCGCCAAGGGCTGCAACAATTGGAACCACTGCACTGCGAAGATCTTTTAAACCCGCCCTAATCTCCAAGCCAACCAGAAAAAAGAAAATGGCTATGAGGAGATCAAGGAACATGCCATAAATCTACTCGTAGACAAAGCAAAAACCCCGCCAATAATTGACGGGGTTTTTGAACTAGGATTTTTAAAGGTCGAAGTAGAGCTCGAACTCAGCTGGATGTGGACGCAAGCGAACATAATCGACCTCTTGCTTGCGCTTGAAATCAATCCATGTCTCGATCAGATCCTTAGTAAAGACGCCACCCTTGAGCAAGAACTCGTGGTCGCGCTCTAGGTTATTGAGAACCTCATCGAGAGATCCTGGAACCTGCGAAATTGCAGCGGCCTCATCGCCAGTTAATTCGTAAAGATCCTTATCAACTGGGGCAGGTGGTTCGATCTTATTAATAATTCCATCAAGACCGGCCATCAACATCGCAGCAAATGCGAGGTATGGATTCGATGATGGATCTGGGCAACGGAACTCAATGCGCTTTGCCTTTGGATTTGGACCAGTAATTGGGATACGGATACAAGCCGAGCGGTTACGGGCCGAGTAAACAAGGTTTACTGGAGCTTCATAACCTGGGACTAGGCGGCGATATGAGTTAACGGTTGGGTTTGTAAATGCAAGTAGTGATGGTGCGTGCTTGAGCAGACCACCAACATAGTGACGGGCCATCTCTGACAAATCGCCGTAGCCATCTCCGAAGAATAATGGCACGCCATCCTTCCAGAGTGATTGGTGAACGTGCATGCCTGAGCCGTTATCTCCGAAGAGTGGTTTTGGCATAAAGGTTGCAGTCTTTCCGCCCTGCCAAGCAGTGTTACGGATGACATATTTAAACTTCATGATGTCATCGCCTGCATGCAAGATATCGGTGAAGCGATAGTTGATTTCCATCTGTCCTGCTGTGCCGACTTCATGGTGTGAGCGCTCAACAAGTAAACCAACTTTGCCAAGCTGCATAACCATTTCATCGCGAAGATCTGCGAACTGATCCGTTGGAGATACTGGGAAATATCCACCCTTTACGCGCGTACGGTATCCGCGGTTAGGAGTTCCATCGGCATCTTCTTTAATGCCAGTGTTCCAAGCACCTTCATAAGAATCAATCTCATGATAAGCAGTATTGATGTCGGTCTTAAAGCGAACGCGATCGAATACATAGAACTCGGCCTCTGGTGCAAAGAAGGCGGTATCTGCAATGCCTTGTGCGCGCATGAAGTCAACGGCTTTAGCCACAACTCCACGAGGATCACGACTGTATGGTGAATCATCGCCTGGGTTATGAACTGAGAAAATAATAATAAGTGTTTTCTCTTTGCGATATGGATCTAAGTAAGCCGACTCTGGTACTGGCAGTAATTTCATATCTGATTCGTGGATTGACTGAAACCCACGGATAGATGAACCATCAAACATTAAACCGTCAGTAAAGACGGCCTCATCGAAGGATTCAACCGGAACGTTGAAGTGATGCTGGATGCCGGGAAGATCAGTAAATCGAACGTCGACTAACTTGATATCTTCCTTTTTAATATAGGCAAAGATTTCTGCTGAATTCTTGAACATGCTTCTCCCAATTCACATGTGATACATAAGGCGTATCAGGTGCAGATCCCTCGGCATTGAGCTTCTGCGCTGTGGCAAGAGTAAGTCAGCAAAGGCAAAACGACATAACCGCCCTGTTACAGCCATGTTAAGAATTTTGACCCTCTAGGCTAAGGCCATGGATTCAAAGGGAAGAGATGTCAGCCTTGGACGACGACTGGCTGCAATCACGCTGGATTGGCTGGCCTGCTACGCAATAGTTGCAGCCCTCTCAGGTGGAATTGGCCAGATGAGCCCGGATCGCTCACCGATCATCTTGGGGCTTTTCTTCGGCGAGGTCGCGATCCTGACTGCCTTAACGGGTGCATCCCTTGGTCAAAAAATCTTTGGTCTGCGCGTTGTCCGCTTTAGCGATGGAGCTTCAATCACTCCCTTGCAGGCGCTCATCCGAACGTTCTTCTTAATTTTGATCGTAACTGCCATCACCTATGACGAAAACGGCCGCGGGATCCATGAGCGTATTAGTAAAACGGTTTTAATAAGGCCTTAGCGCATCTTTGGTGCACGCGTAGGCATCGGACCCTTTGGAATTGGCATAGACAGACCACCAACAGCTTTTAAGCGGGCTCGCACTTCGCGCATTTGATGAGCAGTTAATTTCTTAGGCATTTTCTGTAGATGCTTTTGAAGTTTACGCAGCGCGACCTGTCCCTTTTCATCGCCAACTACAACTAGCGTGATTGGAACTCCGGGTGCAAAGCGCTCAGTCTTTTTGCGCTCTTCGGTGAGCATTTGGTTAACGCCATGTGAACCCTCACCAGTTAATACGATTCCTGCACGGCCAACACTGCGATGGACCATATCTTGGTTTCGGGCAACTGCAACTGCCGGAGTAGTCGTCCATCCCTTGCGAATCGCCATGAGCACGCTTGCGCCTGCACCCATCTGGCCTTCAATCGATGAATAGGCAGCGGTGCCAGCTTGGCGAGTAAAGAATAGAAGTGTTGTTAAGAATGAAAGAGGCAGGAAGATAAAAGCGAAGTAGAGAGGATGACCAAGAGCGATTCCAATGGCGATTCCGATAAGTAACGTGGCAATGAAGATGCCTAGAAGTGCAAAGGGAATCCAGGGTTTTACAACTTTGGTGACGTTATAGGCATCACGGAAAGTCTGAAAACGAGGGGTCTTAATCTTCTTTTCTTTTGCTTTTCTCTTAAACATGTCGCTTAGTTTAGTGGGGCAGGGGCAGTTCCACCAAGACGGGTAGGTGCCCAGCGTTGGCCCACATGGCTATCAGGGTAGTTATCCTGGACTTGGTGGAGCATCGATATAAGTGTTTGTCGCAGAAGCGCCTCTGCAACTTCAAGGTCATCACCCTTTTTGTAGAAAATTGGATCTCCGAATACAACGGTTACTGGAATATATTGACGGCGAAGATTTCTCTTGACGCCTTTAGTCCAGATTCGCTGGCTTCCCCAAATAATGGTCGGAATAACTGGGACGCCAGCTCCCATTGCAAGACGCACTGCGCCTGACTTTAAACCCTTGATTTCAAAACTTGTTGAGACAGTACCTTCAGGAAAGATTCCAATGATCTCTCCTGATTTCAATGCCCGAAGGGCTGCAACGAAAGAGGCGGCGCCATTTTCACGATCAACATTGATGTGATGCATTCCGCGCATCAGAGGACCCGCGAGCTTGTTATTGAAAACTTCCTTCTTCGCCATAAAACGTACGTAACGTCCGGCAGGTAGAGCTGCTGTACCAGTAAGTGCGAAATCAAGGTAGCTCACATGATTGATTGCAAGAATCGCGCCATCTTTTCGTGGAACGTTTTCTACGCCTTGGAAATCAAATTTGATTCCTAAATATTTCCAGAGAGTTTTAATTGCAACAATTACTGGGGGATAGACGAGATCAGCCATGGGAAGCCTTCGCTGCCATCGCCTGCCTGTAAAGGCGTCCTGCGCGATAGCTTGAGCGCACTAGAGGACCACTCATTACTCCGAGGAATCCAGCCTCTGTCGCCTCTGTTGAAAGCTCTACGAACTCTTCAGGCTTAACCCAACGCACAACTGGGTGGTGGCGATTCGTTGGTCGTAAATACTGAGTGATTGTTATCAAATCACAGCCCGCGCTTCGAAGATCTACGAGGGCTTGAGAAACTTCTTCTCGAGTTTCACCGAGACCAAGAATTAAATTTGATTTAGTAATCAAGCCAAAATCACGGGCCATAGTTATAACACGTAAGGATTTCTCATAAGTAAAAGCAGGGCGAATCTCTTTGAAAATACGGGGTACGGTCTCTAAGTTATGGGCAAAAACTTCAGGGCGAGTTTCGAAGATTTCATTTAGGAGTTCGCTCTTTGCATGAAAATCTGGGGCCAACATTTCAACGCCACAACCGGGGTTGAGCTCGTGAACCTGCCTGATTGTTTCGGCATAGAGCCAGGCGCCCTCATCGGGAAGATCATCGCGTGTGACACCAGTAATAGTTGCGTAAGCAAGTCCCATTGCCTTTACCGACTCGGCGACTTTAAGCGGCTCCGTGCGATCAAGGGGATCTGGCTTACCTGTATCGATGTTGCAGAAATCGCAGCGTCTGGTGCATTTATCTCCACCAATTAAAAAAGTCGCCTCTTTATCTTCCCAGCATTCAAAGATATTTGGGCAGGCAGCCTCTTGGCAGACGGTATGCAGACCTTCACTCTTTACTAATGAGGCAAGACGTGTGAACTCTGGTCCCATGTTGGCGCGAGTTTTAATCCATTCAGGTTTGCGTTCAATTGGTGTCAAAGCATTTCTAGCCTCAATGCGGATCATCTTGCGACCTTGTGGCTCGATGCTCATACGCTCACCTTTTTCAGAGATTCAAAAATATATCGTTCAACAATCGGTGCGACCTCTTCGATTGTGATTGTTCGACCTAGCTCTTTTTCCATAGATGTTACTTCAGCATCTTCAATTCCACATGGAATTATCTGCGAGAAAGGCGTTAAGTCTGGACATACATTTAATGCAAAGCCATGCATCGTGACACCCTTTGCAACACGGATTCCGATAGCTGCAATCTTACGATCGCCTTTTTCATCGCGAATCCAAACTCCTGAGCGACCGGCAACGCATTGCGCCTTTATTCCTAGCTCTTCACATACGGCAATAAGACCGGCTTCAATTTCTCGTACGAATCCAACAAGTTCAGTGGGTTTGGCAAGACGAACTATGGGGTAACCGATTAACTGACCAGGGCCGTGCCAGGTTATTTTTCCGCCGCGATCCACATCAATGACAGGGGTTCCATCTTGAGGACGCTCTGCTTCCTGAGTCCGGCGTCCAGCTGTGTAGACGGAGGGGTGTTGCAAAAGTAAAAGAGTATTAGGTCGTTTCTTTTCAACGACCTCGCCATGAATCGTCCGCTGAACATCCCAGGCTTTTGAGTAATCAATTAGGCCATGACGTGTAAGGGCGATAGGGGTTTGGTTAGGACTGGCTAAAACAGGCACTTACCTAGCCTAAAGGTAGGATTGCCTGCATACCAATCCAAAGGGGATTTAACCGTGTCTGCACCTGTTCGAAAAAAAGGCCGTCGTCCATTTATCACCGCTTTAGTTGTGATCTTCATCTGGTTCGGGGCCAGTGGCGTGTTTGGTCCACTATTTGGCTCTCTTTCAACGGTCCAGGAAAATGATAATTCAGCGTTTTTGCCTCAGAATGCCGAATCTACACAGGCGTCGAAAATCATCACGAAGTTTTCCGCCGATCAGACACAGACAATCCCAACTTTAGTTCTCTACCTTGGCACAGTCGATGATGCGAAAGTAGCGGCATTAAATGCACACCTGAGCCAACTTGGTGCAATGCCAATTAAGGGTTCAGATATTGCAATTTCGAAGTATTTGATTCCGGGGCAACCAATCTTTGCCTTTGCATCCCAAGATAAGAAGGCCTTGCTTGTGAGCCTTCCTCTTACTTTTGATTCAGCTAAAGATTTACTGCCTAATAAGAAGCCAGTTCTTCCTGAGATTATCAAAACATTACGTGAAGACTCTGCGGCCTATGGAAAAGCAAATGGTCTCACTGCAAATGTAACTGGTGTTGGAGCACTTCTCGGAGATCTCTTTGGTGCCTTTGGTGGCATTGACTCATCACTTCTATTAACTACTCTCGGAGTAGTCGCATTTATTTTAATCATTGTCTATCGATCACCTGTTCTATGGATATTGCCACTCTTTTCATCTGTCATCGCATTATCGACGGCAGGCGGAATCGTTTACATTTTGGCGAAGAACAATGCAATCGATTTGAGTGGACAGTCCCAAGGAATTCTCTCGGTGCTGGTACTTGGTGCGGCAACTGATTACGCCCTTCTCTTAATCTCTCGCTATCGCGAAGAACTACACCATTATGAGTCTCGATTTGATGCAATGAAGGCTGCATATAAAGGAGTATTCGAACCAATCCTTGCATCTGGTTCAACGGTCATCGTGAGTTTGTTGGTTCTATTACTGAGCGAACTTTCAAATAACAGAGGACTCGGGCCGGTCGGTGCAATTGGAATTGCCGCCTCGATGATTACGATTTTAACTTTGCTACCGGCGCTCCTTGTCGCATTCGGTCGCTGGATCTTTTGGCCGCGCATCCCACGCTTTGACGATGTGAACTCGCAGCTTGAAGGTACGTGGGCAAAAATCGGGGCAGGAGTGCAAAAGCGTCCTCGCAAGCTATGGATCTCAACTGCGGTACTTCTTGTCATTCTTGCAGCTTTCTCAACTACGTTAAATGCAAAGGGCTTATCTACCGCCGATGCCTTTACTAAGAAGCAGGACTCGGTTATTGGCTTAGAACTATTGGGTGAGCATTTTCCCGGGGGAGCTGGCCAGCCGACTGAAGTCGTTGTTAAGGAAGGCTCTGTAGCTGCAGTTACCGCCGCTTTATTAAGTGTCGAAGGAGTTGCCTCGGTAGAGCCAATGCGTATCGGACAATCCATACCTGGACAGCCTCTGCCTGCAATTAAAGTATTGAATGGGCAAGTTGTTTTGAATGCGACGCTTTCACTTAATCCAGATTCAACGGCTGCACGCGAGACTATTCCAAAAATTCGAAGCGCGGTACATGCGATAGATCCAGAGGTATTGGTTGGAGGATCGACTGCAGTCGCATTTGATACAGATGTTGCCGCCGATCACGACAATAAAACGATTATTCCAATTGTCTTAGTGTTAATCACAATTATTCTCGGACTTTTGCTTCGAAGTATCATCTCTGCATTTCTTTTATTGTCAACGGTTGTTCTCTCGTACTTTGCAACTTTGGGAGCATGCCAACTTGTCTTTGAACACATCTTCCACTTTAAAGGCGCAGATACATCCTTCCCTCTCTTTGCATTTATCTTCCTTGTAGCCCTTGGCATCGATTACAACATTTTCTTGATGACGCGAGTCCGTGAAGAGAGCGCAAAGATCGGTACGCGAGCTGGTGTTATAAAGGGCCTTACGGTTACAGGTGGCGTGATTACATCGGCCGGCATCGTTCTAGCTGCAACATTCGGCGTACTCGGTATTTTGCCATTGGTCTTCTTGGCCGAACTCGGTTTTGCAGTCGCCTTTGGTGTTTTACTTGACACCCTTATTGTTCGCACAATTCTTGTTCCAGCCCTTGCCTATGACATCGGCGGCAAAATTTGGTGGCCTTCAAAGTTAGCGAGTAAGTAATTGGCACTGCGCGTAGGCATCGCCGGCTATGGATTAGCTGGCAGGTATTTTCATGCGCCACTGCTTAAGGGTTGCGGCTTTAATGTCATTGCAATTTCGACGACTGACCCGGTTCGTACGTCGCACGCCGAACAAGATTTCCCCAGCGTAAAAGTAGTTTCATCAGTTGATGAACTTGTTAAGCAGGAGCTTGATTTAGTTGTGGTCGCATCCACGAACATGGCCCATGCCGCCAATGCATTTGCTGCGATTTCAGCGGGAATTCCCGTGGTCGTTGATAAGCCAATGGGGCGCACCTATGCTGAAACGAAGTCAATAATCGATGCCGGGCTTGCCGCAGGTGTACCTGTTTCGACCTTCTTTAATCGTCGCTGGGATAGTGATGCACTTACTATTAAACGCGTCCTAGCATCTGGTGAACTTGGAACTATTCACCGATTGGAATCACGCTTTGAACGTTTTCGACCAGATCTGAATCCAACCTCTTGGCGTGAAAATATGAGCGCCGAAGATGGCGGGGGACAATTACTAGATTTACAACCCCACTTAATTTCAACTGCTATCGATTGGTTTGGTTCAGCCGAGCTCGTTACTGCATCTGTGCGCGCTCTACGTGGCGGCGCCGATGATGACTCATTATTAGTGTTAAAGCATGTCGGAGGAGTTATGTCGTATCTATCGGCAAGTGCCGTAGTAGGTGCTCCGGGTCCGCGTATTCGTATTCTCGGAACAAAAGGCGCTTTGATAATCAATGATTTAGACCCTCAAGAGGATCTCCTCAAAAATGGAATGTATCCAAAAGGTGGCACATGGAATGTTCCAACGGCTTCCAGAGCATTTATTCACCGAGGGGATGACGTTGAAGAGATTGCCGGAGAGAATGGAAACTACGCCCTCTTTTACAGCGCAGTAGCTGGGGCAATTGCCGGCACAAATCCATGGCCGATAGATAACTCTGATGCTTTGTTAGTAGCCAAGATTATTGATCAAGCGCGTCAAAATTCGCATAATGGCTAATAGATTTGATTGCATTGTTATTGGTGGTGGATTCGCCGGATTAAGTGCCGCTCTTCATCTTCAAGATAAGGGTTTAGATGTTGTAGTTCTAGAGGCAAGCGATCGCCCCGGTGGTCGCATCGCAACTGATTCTATTGATGGATATCTCTGCGACCGAGGATTTCAATTAATCAACTCGAAATATCCCTCACTCGTTGAACTCAATGTAGTCGATGAGATTGCGTTTATTTCCGCTCCGCGAGTAATTGAAGTGTCTCTAGATGGCTCTCGCCATGCGATCGGAGATCCGCGATCCGCACCATTGTCAGTTTTAGATCGAGCAACTGGAACAATTCCTGAAAAGCTGGCTCTGCTTCGCATCCTCTTAAGTAAGCCTAAAAAGGATCAATCCATTGGCGATGTACTTGCAGTCTCAGGTACAACTTATGAGAGGGTTTTGCGTCCATTCCTAACTGGTGTATTTCTCGCAGACCCCAATAGTGTTGATGCACGTTACGGGCTCTCCATTATTCGCTCATTTGTAAATGGTGTACCTGGGTTGCCGCGATACGGAGTGGGCGAACTTCCAGCCGCTCTTGCTAACAGAGTGAAAAATCTGCAGTTGAATACCCGTGTTGAAAGGATTTCACATACAACCGTAGAGACGTCACAAGGTGAATACAGCGCTAAAAAAATTATTGTTGCAACTGATTCAACCACTGCAGCGCAGTTATTAGATCTACCTGATGCAACTCCAATGGTTGGTTGCATAACGTGGTATCACGGCGCGCTCAACAACCCATCGGGCTCGGGAAGATTAGTTATCGATGGGCTAAGACGTGGTCCGGTGCTAAATAGCATTGTTGTTTCAGATATCTCGAAGGCATATGCGCCAGCTGGTCAGAATCTAATCTCATCAACAACTAGTTTGGGGTCAAGCGAATCTGAAGTCAGAAGGCACTTAGCGTTGATGTGGGGCGTTGATACACGCGATTGGCAACTTATTGCCAAGTATGAAATCGCATCTGCTCTACCGCTTCAATCGATTGGCAAGTCGCTAACACAACCCGTTGCAGTAAATGAGGATATATACCTTGTTGGAGATCACCGCGCTGTACCATCACAACAGGGCGCTCTATTTTCAGGAAAATTAGCTGCTGAATTAATTTTCAACCAAGGCATTTAACGCCTCAGTCAGATGTGGGTAGTCCCACGTAAAGCCGGCTTCCTGCAACGCTTGCGGGATAACTCGTTTAGAGCCCAGAACTTCAGTTGAAAAACCACCGAGTGCGGCCTTTAATGCGAAGGCAGGAGCTGGAAAAACTGCTGGGCGGTGAAGAGCGCGGGCAAGGGCTGAAGTGAACTCTTGATTTGTAACGGGGTTGGGTGCGCTTAGATTTACTGGTCCTGAAATATTTTCAACGAGTGCAAAATCAATTGCTCGAACAACATCGTGCAATGTAATCCATGACCACCATTGCTTACCGTTACCCAACTTTCCGCCAAATCCCAACCGAAAGAGGGGGAGCATTTTTCCGAGAGCCCCGCCAGTAGGGTCCAGCACCAAGCCTGTGCGAAGTTTTACTGTTCGCACATCTCCTGCTAAATCAGCTGCCGCTTCCCATTCACGGCACACTGCAGCTAGAAAATCATCTCCCACGCGGTCGCTTTCAACGACTGCGCGATTTCCGCTTTCGCCATACCAACCAATCGCGCTGGCTGAAATAAATACATCCGGCTTAACTTCAGCGGCTGCCTTTGCAATTGTGCTCGTGCCTAGTAATCGCGAGTTTAAAATTTCGGCCTTGTATTTCTTTGTCCAACGCTTATCGGCAACAGGAACACCAGCTAAGTGGATGATTGCATCGACGCCTTCTAGGGCGCTTAAATCAACATAGCCAGTCTGCGGATCCCAGGTAACTTCATCGACGGCAACAGGGGCTCTGCGCACTAAGCGCTGGACCGTATGACCTTCTGATTTTAAGTGGCCAACAAGGGCAGTACCGATTAAGCCCGAGGAGCCTGTAATAGCAATACGTTCAGGAACTCTCATAACGCGCTTAGAGACCTAAGTCAGATTCGAATGCTCCGCCTTCAAGACGCTCTTTGAGAGTGACTAGGAATCTTGCAGCATCGGCGCCATCTACAACACGATGATCGTAGGAGAGGGCTAGATAAACCATCGAGCGGATAGCAATTGACTCGCCGCCATCTTCACCGCGAACAACCATTGGTCGCTTAACAACTGCGCCAAGACCCAAGATTGCAACTTGTGGCTGATTAATAATCGGCGTATCAAATAGCGCACCGCGGCTTCCGGTATTGGTCAAAGTGAAAGTTCCGCCGCCGAGTTCGTCTGGAGTAACTTTGTTATCGCGAGTGCGTGCTGCAAGATCTGAAATCTTTCGCGCAATTCCACCCATATTCAAATCTCCAGCATTTGAAATAACTGGAACTAATAATCCGCGCTCTGTATCAACTGCAATACCTAAGTGCTCAGTGCCATGGTAGGTAATCTGATCACCTTCAACAGACGAATTAAGAACTGGGTGTTGCTTAAGCGCTTCGCAGATCGATACGGCAAAGAATGGTAGGAATGAGAGCTTGACGCCTTCACGGGCTTCGAAGTTAGCTTTGGCGCGATCGCGCAAACGCGCAATCTTAGTTACATCAACTTCTACGACGGTCGTTAATTGAGCGCTGACATGAAGAGACTCAACCATTCGGGCGGCAATAACTTTGCGCAGACGCGTCATCGTCACTGTTGTTCCACGCAGAGGTGAAACTGCAACCGTCGGAGCAGTGCGTGCTGATGATGGCGTACTAGCAACTGCGAGAGCAGTGACTGGGGCGGCAACTGTTTTTCCGAGAGCTTCAATATCTTCACGGCGAATGCGTCCGCCAACACCAGTTCCCTTAATTGTTGAAAGATTTACACCTAAATCATTAGCAAGTTTTCGTACTAGCGGAGTCACGTATGCATCGACTGGCTGTGTAATCGGTGCTGCAACTACTGGGGCTGCAACCACTGCAACTGGTTCCGCAATAACGGGAGCGACAATAACTGGTGCCGCAATAACTGGAGCTGGGGCGGACACTACGGGAGCCGTACCACTTACGCCGATCAATGCTAAACGTGCACCGACTGCAACAGTTGTATCAATTGGTACATCGATAGCAAGCAAAACACCTGCAACGGGCGACGGAATCTCTGTATCTACTTTGTCAGTTGATACCTCAAGTAGGGCCTCATCAACTGCAACGCTATCGCCAACATTCTTTAGCCAACGAGTAACCGTTCCCTCGCTGACGCTTTCACCAAGAGCGGGCATTGTTATAACGGTTCCTGCTCCAACTGCAGGAGCTGCAACTACTGGAGGTGTTGGTACTGGCGCTGTTGGTACTGGCGCTGTTGGTACTGGCGCTGTTGGCACAGGTGCAGCAATAACAGGTGCTGGTTCGGACGCGCCATCGGCAATTACTGCAAGCTCTGCACCAACTGCGACTGTCTGATCTATCTGCACAACAATCTTCGTCAATATTCCTGCAACAGGGGATGGAATCTCTGTATCTACTTTGTCGGTCGATACTTCAAGAAGTGGTTCATCGACATTAACGTGATCACCTTCGGCTTTGAGCCAACGCGTAACAGTTCCTTCAGTCACGCTCTCGCCGAGGGCGGGCATCGTCAGTGAAAATGTCATATCTGTAGTCTCCTTGATTATCCGTGTGCGTGTAGAGGTTTGCCTGCAAGTGCCATGTGCGCCTCACCCATTGCCTCAGAAAGCGTTGGGTGGGCGTGAATCAAGGATGCTACGTCAACTGCACGAGCCTCCCAATTAAAGATTAACTCTGCCTCGGCTAGCAGTTCACCAACACGTGCACCGACCATATGAACACCAAGGATTGGGCCATCTTTTTCTGCAATTAACTTAATCGATCCGGCAGTTCCAAGAATTTGTGCCTTACCGTTTCCAGCTAAGTCATAACTTAATTCGATGACATCGTGGCCGCGTTTTTTAGCTTCAGCTGTTGTTAAACCAACTGATGCAACTTCAGGATCAGAGTATGTGACGCGAGGAATGCCGTCGTAGTTGATTGGACGGGGATTTAAGCCTGCAATCTCTTCGGCAACTAACATCCCCTCGGCAAAGCCAACATGGGCCAACTGCAACGTTGGGATGAGATCTCCAACGGCCCAGATTCCAGGCACATTAGTACGGCATTTGTTATCGACGAGAACATAACCGCGATCCATTTTCACGCCTGCCTCTTCATACCCGAGGTTTGCAGAAACGGGACCGCGACCAACTGAGACCATAAGTAGTTCGGCGGTAAATGTCTTTCCATCTTCTAAAGTAACTGTTACGCCATCTGAGTTCTTCGAGACTGATTTGAAGAATGTACCGAGTTCGAAGTTAATGCCACGCTTTCTAAATGCGCGCTCTAACTGCTTACTCGATGACTCATCTTCGAGTGCGATTAAATGAGGTAGGCCTTCAATAATTGTTACTTCGGCACCAAATGATTTCCAGACGGATGCAAATTCGCAGCCGATTACTCCGCCACCTAAAACGATGACGCTCTTTGGAACATAATCCAACTTTGTTCCGTGATCTGAGGTAATGATTTGCTTGCCATCAATTTCAAGTCCGGGCAGAGTTTTTGCATATGAACCCGTTGCAAGAACGACATTCTTTCCGATGTAGCGCTCTCCATTTACTTCAACGGTATTTTTCGCAACAAGCTTTCCATGGCCCTCGACGTATGTGATGGCGCGTGATTTAACGAGACCTTGCAGGCCCTTGTGCAGACGGGAGACCACGCCATCCTTGTAGCTGTTAACTCCAGCAATATCTATTCCTTCGAAAGTTGATTTGACTCCAAAGCGGGCACCTTCGCGCGCGCCATCTGCTATTTCAGCCGAGTGCAGCAGTGCCTTGGTAGGGATACATCCTTTGTGCAGGCATGTGCCGCCAAGCTTTTCAGCCTCGATAAGAACGACGCTCTTTCCAAGTTGTGCGCTACGCAGGGCGCAGGCGTAACCGCCGCTACCACCGCCAATGATTACTAGGTCAAACTCAGGCACGTGTATTGCTCCATTCGCGCATTGTTCACAATCTGCAGGGCTCTATCTTGCCGTACCAAGGCGCAAAGTACCCAATGGGCGTTTTTAAGCACCCTCAACCAAGGTCACCAGTGAGCGAAGGGCGATTCCGGTGCCACCAACGGGGGTATATCCGTGAGCTTTGGCAGTATTAAAGGCGGGACCTGCGATATCTAAGTGCAGCCACGGCAGCTCTGGATTTATAAACTCGCGCAAGAAGAGGCCGGCAACCAACATGCCACCATTCTT
>Ga0265593_1000964_pt1 | contig 14224 bp, 14 predicted proteins | sample saktaG_8_FD_190136 | JGI IMG/M metagenome (GOLD analysis project Ga0265593, IMG submission 190136) | Saline water microbial communities from Sakinaw Lake, British Columbia, Canada - sak_2011_5_24_36m | ecosystem: Environmental > Aquatic > Non-marine Saline and Alkaline > Saline ...
CAAGCGCTACCAAATGAATATGGCCTGCATGTAAGTTGCCCATTGTTGGCACAAAGGCAATGCTGGGATGGGATTTAAGCGCGGTTCTTAATTCAGTCACGGTGTTGATAATTTGCATGGGTATATTTAAAAGCTAATTTACTGGCGTATCAATAACTATGCTCAAGGGCAGGAAAGCTTTTATTTTTCACAGCCGCCACATAAGCCTCAACCGCCGCCTGTATGCTGGCATTGCCATTCACCGCGCTATCTTTAAGAAAATTACGCACAAAACGTGGCGCTTTAAAATCACTTGGGGCTTTACTTGAAACACCAGTATAAATGCCTAATAAATCTTGCAGCACCAATACTTGTCCGCCACATTCAACGCCCGCGCCAATACCTATTGTCGGAACTTTAATGTTCGCCGTAATCGTTTTGGCGAGTGCGGCTGGCACCATTTCTAATAGCACAAAGCTAACGCCAGCTTCGCTCATGGCGATGGCATCTGCCATGATTTTGGCGGCGCTTTCGTCGGTTTTACCCTGAATTTTATAGCCTCCCAGTTGATTGACTGATTGCGGGGTAAAGCCTAAGTGCGCGCAAACAGGTATGCCGCGTTCAACCAAGTAGCGTGCGGTTTCTACGCGATGACCACCGCCTTCAAATTTAACAATGTGTGCGCCAGATTTGATGAGCCAAACGGCATTTTTATAGGCTGCTTCGTTGTCGTGCTCATAACTGCCCAGCGGCATATCGGCCATAATCAATGTGTTTGGCGCGCCTGCCGCAACGCTTTTGGTGTGATATGTCATGTGGTGCATGCTGACATTTAAAGTATTTTCAGCGCCCTGCAAAACCATGCCTAATGAATCACCTACCAGTAAAATGTCTACGCCAGCAAGCTCCATGAGTTTGGCAAAAGTCGCATCATAGCAGGTGAGCATGGCGATTTTTTCGCCAGCAAGGGCTTTTTTGGTCAGTTCGGATAAATGCATAGATTAAATTCGGCGGCCTAAGTTAATCAAGAGTCTGGTTAATCAAAGTTCGGGTTAAAGAACTCGCGCTGACCTTTAATCTGCAGCATTCTATTGATTAATAAATCCAACGCACTTTCATTTTTTAAAATGTTGAGTTTCTCATTATTGACAATCAGCACTGGTGATTCATCATAAGCATGAAAAAACTCACTGTAGGCATTTGCCAGACGCTCTATATATTCACGCGGAATATCTTGTTCATAGCTCACTTTTCTGGCTTCAATTCGCTCCATAAGTCCATCAATAGGGGTTTGTAGGTAAATCACCAAATCTGGCTTAGTGGCTTTTAAGTGCAAGTGCTGGTAAATTTGATGATACAAAGCATATTCTTCATCATCTAGATTGAGTTGCGCAAATATGGGATCTTTTTCTAAGAAAAAGTCAGCGACAATGGGTTTGGCAAACATATCGCGCTGGCTTAAATCTTTAATCTGATTGGCGCGCTGTAACAAAAAGAATAGCTGAGTAGGTAAGGCGTAGCGCTGCGCATCTTGATAAAAACGTGGCAAAAACGGGTTAGTCTCAGTTTTTTCAGATAAATAATCTACCGAAAACTTTTCTGCCAACATTTTGGCTAGCGTGGTTTTACCGCAGCCAATCGGGCCTTCAATGACGATGTAAGGAAATTTAGTGAAAATACTCATACGACTTTTACCTGTAATGATTATGGGTGCATGTTAATCGGATCTGCGTGCTTTGTGCTGGGTATTATAAACCCTGAAAATCAAGAAAAAAAGTTAAAAGAAGATGCTCTGCGAGGCAATAGGGACGGGCCTCACAGGGCATCTTTTTAGCGGTATTGCCAGCTTTTAGCCTTAACTTCACCATCAATCACGCGAAGCTTTTAATCTAGCTGAGCGACTAATTTTCTCACATCAGCAAATGAATGGCTTTGAATCAATTGCGCTATTTTGCCATGATTTGTTATCGACAAATGCGGTGAAATTTCAAATAGCGGCAATAAAACAAAGCCACGCGTATGCATACGTGGGTGCGGCAGCGTGAGCTTCTCGGTATTTAATACCACGTTTTCATACAATAATAAATCGCAATCTAACACGCGCGGGGCATTGGGGTAAGGCCGCTCACGCCCTGCATTATTTTCAATCTCAAGCAGCGCATCCAATAAAGCAAGGGGCGCTAAATCGGTTTCTATCGCAACAACTGCGTTGATAAAATCGGGCACTTGGTCTATTTGATCTGCCGCATAACCAATCGGCGCGGTTTGGTATAAAGACGACATTTTGCTTATGCTGATATTTGGTATGCTTGCCAAGGCGAGCATCGCGTTTTTAACTTGTTGAACAGGGTTCTGCAAATTGCTGCCAAGTGCGACAAAAGCTTGATGCATACAATGCGGCTTAATCAGAATCACCAACGCTAGTGGAAGTTGAGCCAGCACCACTAGGTTTTTTGCGACTTCTTTTTCTGCGTTTTTTAGGCGCAGTATCTGCTTGCAGCATGGCTGCGCGCTCGTCACCTTCGGCGTTGGCAAAAGCGGTCCACCATTCGCCAATTTCCATCGGCAATTCACCAGACTCACAGCGTAGTAATAAAAAGTCGTAAGCTGCGCGGTAGCGCGGATGTGTAAGCAAGCCAAAAGGACGCTTGCCGGCACGTTGTTCGAAGCGTGGCTGTAAGCCCCAAATTTCTTTCATGGTGGCGGTGTAGCGGTTATGTATCGCCAGTTTTTCCGCTTGCGTTGCAATCACTTCTGTCATCGCCATATGCAAGGCGGGGATGGCATGGTGGCCTTCTGCTTGATAAGTTTCCCACGCAGCTAACATTTCATGCCAAAGTAAGGCTGCGAATAAAAAGCTAGGATTAGCCGTTTTGCCAGACAATATGCGGTCATCAGTATTTTGCAAAGCCAGCATGACAAAGCGTTCACCCATCGGTTGCTCTAGCACCACATCTAGCATCGGCAATAAGCCGTGATGTAAATGCTGCTCGCGTAATGCGCTAACACTTTCAATAGCATGGCCAGATAAAAACAGCTTGAGCATTTCATCAAACAAGCGGCTAGGCGGCACGTCTTGCAATAAATCGGCCATTTTTGCGATAGGCGCTTGCGTGCCAGATTCGATTTTTAAACCCAATTTTGCGGATAAGCGCACAGCACGGAGCATGCGCACAGGATCTTCGGCATAGCGCGTTTCCGGCTGACCTATCATGCGTAAAACGCCAGCTTCTATATCGGCATAACCATTGTGAAAATCCAGCACTTCTTGGCTGGAAGGGTCGTAATACAACGCGTTGGCGGTAAAGTCGCGGCGCACCGCATCGTCAACAATCGAGCCAAAAACATTATCGCGAATAATGCGGCCTGAATCTGCCACTTTAGAATCGCCATCCGTTTCAAGATGGCTGCCGCGAAAGGTTGAAACTTCGATCGTTTCATCACCAAATAATACGTGTACCAGCCTAAATCGGCGGCCAATAATGCGTGAGCGTCTAAATACGCGATTCACTTCTTCAGGCGTTGCATCAGTAGCTACGTCAAAGTCTTTAGGAATGCGGTTGAGCAGTAAATCGCGCACTGCGCCGCCAACAATATAGGCCTCAAATCCAGCTTTTTGTAAGCCTTCAATGGTTCTATGCGCGCCACTGCTTAATAGTGTACGGTCAATTTTATGGGTTTTATGCGGTATGGTGAGCGCGCTACTTTTTCTAGACGCATGCTTGCTGGCTTCAGCATATTTGCGCGCAGGCTTTTTAGTGCCGAGTTTAGTACCCAATATCGTACGGCCAGATGGAGATTGTTCTAGTTTGCTCGACTCAGATTTAGTTGAGCCAGTTGCATCAGACTTAGTGTGCTTAGGTTTGAAAATTCGATCTAACAGTTTTTTAATCATAGCCAAATTATAAAGCATAGCCGCTAGATTGTAATTTTACATTTAAGCTAGGCATGTTCATTTTTCCATAAAACATCAACCACGTTGGCCTCTTTGTTAATGGTGCGGCACATAACAAATAACAAATCAGATAAACGGTTTAAGTATTGCAATGAAATATCGGTGACTTTTTCATTACGATGCAGCTCAACCAGCTTGCGTTCAGCGCGACGACAGACAGTACGCGCCAAATGGCAGCATGCCGCAGCCTTAGTCCCGCCCGGTAAAATAAACTCTTTGAGGGGCGCTAGGTGGTCGTTTAAGTGGTCGATGACGGCTTCCAAGTCATCAATGCGGGTTTTTTGCAAAATCACATAACCAGGAATGCAAATCTCACCGCCTACATTAAACAAATCATGCTGAATTTGAGTGAGTGTAGTCACCAAATGATCGGGTACATTCTCTGTCATCATCATGCCGATTACCGAGTTTAACTCGTCCACATCGCCCATTGCTTCTACGCGTAAACTGTCTTTGTTAATGCGGCTGCCATCACCTAAACCAGTGGTGCCATCGTCGCCGGTGCGCGTATAAATCTTGCTTAATCTATTGCCCATTAGTGATTCCTTGTGCTCGAAGCGATAAGTGTTGACGCGGTGAAAGCTCCTTGCGGGCTTATCATAGCAATCGTTTATAATATTAGATTGTAACTGATGCTGACACTACCATGAATGCCGAAATGACTCAGTCCAACGAAAGACCTGTCGCCGTATTTGATTCTGGCGTGGGTGGCATTTCAGTTTTAAAACATATTCACACATTACTGCCAAACGAACAATTGCTTTATGTGGCGGACAGTAAGCATGCGCCCTATGGCAGCAAAACTCCCCAGGAAATTCAAGAACGCTGCTTTAAAGTCGCCGATTTCTTAATTGCACAAGATGCAAAAGCCTTAGTGGTGGCCTGTAATACCGCCACTGCCGCAGCGATTGATGCATTACGGTTGCGATATACTTTACCTATTATTGGCATGGAACCTGCCGTTAAATCTGCCGCCGCCGCAACTAGAAATGGCATTATTGGTGTGCTGGCCACAACTGGCACGCTTAAAAGCGCACAGTTTGCCGCACTGCTGGAAAGTTACGGTAGAAATGTGGAAGTGGTTACCCAAGCTTGTGTCGGCTTGGTGGAATGCATAGAGCGCGGCGAATTAAATACCGAAAATACTAAAGCCTTAATTCTGCAATATTGTGCGCCACTACTAGCCGAGGGCGCTGATACCATTGTTCTTGGATGCACACATTATCCATTTCTAAGTGAAGCTATTGCGGCAATTGTCGGCAAAGAGGTCATCCTGATTGACACTGGCGCAGCGGTTGCCAATCAGTTGCAATATCGTCTGTTTGATGAAGGTCTACAGTCAGCGCGCAATCACACTGCCAGCGTTAGTTTTTGGACAAATAGTGACGCGGTAAATGCACAACAAGTTATTTCTCAGCTTTGGGGAGTAAGTGCTGAAGTTGCATATAGTAGCTTGTAACCTAATTGCACTATCTTTGCAGACGGTAAAGGTAAATAGCACAATTTATGGTGAATCGGTTGCCACGGGTAGCGCTGCAACTAAAATGGTATAGAGTCGCCGACTGTCGGCACGTAATACCCTGATGCGTAAACCACTTAGGGTGATTTCATCATCCCGTTTTGGTAAATGACCAAATTGATGCACTACTAACCCGCCTATGGTTGAAAATTCTTCGCTGCTTAATGCTGTGCCAATAATCTCATTAAAATCTTCAATTTCTGTGAGTGCTTTAACGCGATACTGACCATCGGCATTTTGAATGATGTTGTCTTCATCTTCGTCGTAGTCGTATTCATCTTCAATGTCGCCGACAATTTGTTCGAGTACGTCTTCAATCGTGACCATGCCTGCCACGCCGCCGTATTCGTCTACTACAATGGCGATATGGTTGCGATTGCTGCGAAATTCTTTGAGTAATATATTCAATCGTTTCGATTCGGGGATAAACACCGCTGGGCGTAGCATGTCGCGCACTTCAAAATCTTCGCCAGCGTAGTAGCGCAATAAATCTTTGGCCAGCAGCACACCTATCACATCATTTTTATTGTCTTCAATGACAGGAAAGCGCGAGTGGGCGGTTTCGATGACGTGCGGAATAAAGGTTTCTGGCGGGTGGGTGATGTCGATGACATCCATTTGTGAGCGCGGAATCATGATGTCTCGCACTTGCATTTCGCTGACTTGCAGCACGCCTTCTATCATGGCAAGTGAGTCCGCATCCATTAAGCTATTTTCATAAGCACCGTGTAAGAGCGCTACAAGTTGCTCGCGATCTTCAGGTTCACGCAGTAAAAAATGACTTAAACGTTCTAATAAACTGGGTTTTTGACCTAGTTGCTTTTCGGAGTCGGCAGCCATTAGGCGTCCTATGTAATGAGATAGGGGTCAGCATACCCTAATTTGCAGACAATTGCAGTCTCTACGCTTTCCATGAGCTCGGCTTGCGCTTCAATTTCGTGATCATAACCATGCAAATGTAGCATGCCATGCACGGTTAAATGGGCGTAGTGTGCAAGCAGCGGCTTGTTCTGGGCAATCGCATCAGCCGCAACCACTGGCGCACAAATAATAATGTCGCCCATTAAATGCGGTTCTTCTGTGAGTGGAAAAGTCAGCACATTGGTGGCGTAATCTTTAGCGCGATAAGCTTTGTTTAGTGCACGCCCTTCGGCCTCATCGACGATGCGTATGGTCGCCTCGGTATCTACCCGAATGCTAGCTTGTGCCCACTTGCGAAATTGGCTGCGAGTGGGTAAGTCAGCTTGAGTAGCGGCATATTGGATAGAGAGACTTAGTTTTGGCATGATGTGTGTTTTAACGCATAAAGTGACGTAATAAAGCGCGTAAGCCCTATTTTGATTGCGTAGGGCAATCCACATAAGGGTAGCGCACATGGCCGTAACGAATCACTAAGATTGCAATGGAAATGAGGAAGATAGAGCTTGAAAGCGCAATCATACGGAACGCATCAATTTCTGCTACATCTAACACCAAGAAACGCGCCAATGCGATGATGCCGATATATAGCGGGTATCGCACAGGCAAATTACCAGAACCTAGGTAATGGTTGAGCATAGACATGACTTCAAGGTACAAGAATAGCAAAAGTAGATCGCCCACAGCAATGGCGCGTGCAAGCCATATATGCGAAATTGCCTGAAATACGGCGAAAATAGTCGCCATTGCAATGGTAATTAGCACGGCTTGTTCTACAAGACCAAGGCCGCGTTGCATCAACCTGCTGAATCTATTCGGTGTCATTTTTTGCTCCTGTTGTGTCTCACTAGCTATAAATTAACCCTGAGAGTGGGTCTGTGAATGGTCAAAGGTTAAGCCGCCCTTGGCAGGTTGGCGTTACTAGCTTGGGTTTATGCTTTATTATTATGCTCGTATTCTTCGTAAGCATTTACAATTTTTTGTACTAGTGGATGCCGCACGACATCGGCTGATAAAAAATGTGTCATGGCGATGCCTTTAATCTCTTTTAAAACTTTTTGCGCTTCGACTAAGCCGCTTTTTTGATGACGTTGCAAGTCAATTTGCGTTACATCGCCAGTAATCACGGCTTTTGTACCAAAGCCTATGCGTGTTAAAAACATCTTCATTTGTTCGGGCGTGGTGTTTTGCGCTTCATCCAAAATAATAAAGCTTTGGTTTAGGGTGCGACCACGCATGTAGGCGAGTGGGGCAACTTCAATGGCACCACGTTCAAACATTTTATTCACCGTGTCATAGCCGGCTAAGTCATATAAAGCATCGTATAAAGGGCGTAGATACGGATCAACTTTTTGGTTTAAATCACCGGGTAAAAACCCCAACTTTTCACCCGCTTCAACGGCAGGGCGCACCAGTACAATACGTTTTACATGATCGCGGGTCATGGCATCTACCGCGCTAGCGACAGCTAAATAGGTTTTGCCTGTGCCCGCTGGGCCAATGCCAAAGGTAATGTCGTGGTCTTGAATTTGCTGCAAATAGGCGATTTGGCGTGGCGTGCGACCATGCAATTCACTGCGGCGTGTCATCAGCACAGGCGCATTTGAGGTGGCGACATCTTCAGGTTTTAATTTATCTATTTCCACTAAACCTAGTTGAATTTCATCTAAGCCAATGGGTTTTTTGGCGCGGACATAAAAATTCTCAAGCAGTTGAACGGCTAAGCGCATGTTGTGTATATCACCAGCCAATTTAAAGTGTGCGCCACGGCGCGCAACATTCACTTCTAGCGCATCGGCTATTTGCTTGATATTTTCATCAAGCGCACCGCATAAATTGGCTAGTTTTAGGTTGTCTTCGGGGGTTAAAGTGATTTCCATATTTCTCTATTCACAGATTTTTAATGGTGTTTAAACGATGCTACCGCGTAGGCGTTTTGGGTTGGTTACATCAGTAATACGCACATTGGCAAAGCTGCCAATCAAACTTGCATCGCCAGCAATGTCTACAATTCGGTTGTTATCCGTTTTGCCTGCGAGTTCGGTGGCATCTTTCCAGGAGGCACTTTCAATCAACACACGCTGAACCGTACCTAACATAGCCTCGCTAATCAGTTTGCCTTGCGCTTCGTTAATGGCTTGCAGCTTGGCTAAACGCGCTAGCTTTACTTCTTGCGTGGTGTCGTCAGCTAAATATGAGGCTGGCGTGCCGGGGCGTGGGCTGTATAAAAAGCTGAAACTGTAATCAAAGCCTACGTCTTGCATGAGTTTGGCTGTGGCCTCAAATTCGGCTTCTGTTTCACCAGGAAAACCAATAATAAAGTCTGAAGTAAAGGTCAGGTTTGGATTGGCCACACGCAATTTTCGTATGGTCGATTTGAACTGCAAGCCAGTGTAATTGCGCTTCATGGCCATCAATACGCGGTCTGCCCCGGCTTGCACTGGTAAATGCAGTTGTACGGCTAGTTTTGGCGTATTGGCAAAGCAATCTATCAGGCGCTGATTCATTTCATTGGGGTGGCTAGTGGTGAAACGTATGCGCTCAATCTGCGGTATCTCGGCAATGTATTCAATCATCATGGCTAAATCAGCTTCTAAGCCATTATATTCAGCGCGGTAAGCATTGACGTTTTGGCCTAATAAAGTAATTTCTTTGATACCTTGCTCAGCCAATTGCACGGCTTCGGTCAGAATAGATTCAAACGGTCGCGACACTTCTTCGCCGCGCGTAAACGGTACTACGCAAAAGCTGCAATATTTGCTGCAACCTTCCATAATGCTTAAAAATGCACTGGCACCTTCCACGCGCGGCGGTGGTAAATGGTCAAACTTTTCAATTTCTGGGAATGAAATGTCTACCTGAGATTTGCCGCTGGCTTGGCTACTTTTAATCAAGTCAGGCAGGCGGTGTAAGGTTTGCGGACCAAATACTACGTCCACATACGGTGCACGCTTGATAATATTGTCGCCTTCTTGCGAGGCAACGCAACCACCCACACCAATCACTAAATTAGGATTCGCTTTTTTCAGCGGAATAAATCGGCCTAAATGACTGAATACTTTGTCTTCTGCTTTTTCGCGCACCGAGCAGGTGTTAAGCAAAATCACATCAGCATCTTCCGGCGTCTGTGTTTCTATCATGCCATCGGTCATGGCTAGCATATCCGCCATGCGCGAGGAATCGTATTCATTCATCTGACAGCCAAAAGTCTTAATAAATACTTTTTTTGGTGCGGTTGGAGTGTCGGTGGGCGGCGTTATTTTTTCTTCAGGATGATTCAAGGCTAAGCTGCAAATTTGTAAAACATAATTTTAGCGCATTTAGCCACTTGCTTCACGCAAACTTGCTTGGTGCAAGGTAAAATAGGCCAAAACATCAGTAGGTTAGAATCGTATGCAAGCACTTCCCATTTTTATAAATATTACTAATCGTCTATGCGTTGTGATTGGCGGCGGTGAAGTTGCCTCACGCAAGGTTGCAATGTTGTTAAAAGCTAATGCGGCAATTACGCTGTATGCGCCTGAAATATGCCACGAGTTGCAAGCCTTGGCTGATGCTGAGAAAATCACTTTTAGGCATGCGCAATTCGATGCCAGTCAGCTGACAGGCGCGTGTTTGGTGATTGCTGCGACCGATGTTGAAGCGGTGAATATTGCAGTATCACAGGCCGCAAAGGCGCAAAATATACCGGTGAATGTGGTAGATTCTCCGGCGTTATGTACGTTTACTATGGCGTCAATTGTGGAAAGATCACCCATCGTGATTGCGATTTCCAGCGAAGGCAATGCCCCAGTGCTGGCGCGTTATATTCGCACGAAAATTGAAACGATGTTGCCAGCGGGTTATGGCCGTATCGGCGTGATTGCCGGTGAATTTAGAGATAAGGTCAAAGCCAAGTTTGCTACCACGCAAGAACGCCGTATTTTTTGGGAAGGTGTGCTGCAAGGGCCGATTGTAGAGCGCATTTTGTCTGGACAAGAGGCGGCAGCACGACAATCTTTAGAGGCATTGTTGGCAGAAAAAACAGAAGGCAGTCACCACGGTGAAGTGTATTTGGTGGGCGGTGGGCCGGGCGACCCAGACTTATTAACCTTTAGAGCTTTACGTTTAATGCAGCAATGCGATGTTTGCGTATACGACAAGTTGGTCAGCCCAGAGGTGATGGCATTGGTGCGCCGCGATGCTGAATTGATTTATGTGGGTAAATCGCGCGACCAACACACTTTGCCGCAAGAAGAAATTAACGACTTATTAGCTACATTGGCCTTGCAAGGTAAACGTGTATTGCGCTTAAAAGGCGGCGATCCGTTTATTTTTGGGCGTGGTGGCGAAGAGATTGAAACGCTGATGGAACATGGCGTGCCTTTTCAGGTGGTGCCGGGTATTACTGCGGCGAATGGCGTTTCTAGCTACGCTGGCATTCCATTAACACATCGAGATTATGCGCAGGCTTGTTTGTTTATTACGGGTCATCTTAAAAATGGCACTATCGATTTAGATTGGGTGGCGATGTCGCGCCCACGGCAAACCGTAGTAATTTACATGGGCTTGGTGGGTTTGGCCGATATTTGTAAACAACTGATTGCGCACGGTGTGCCAGCGGATATGCCGTGTGCCGTGATTCAGCAAGGCACCACGCAGCGCCAACGTGTGGTAACTGCAACCTTGCTAGACTTGGCTGAAAAAGTAGCCGAGGCGGGCATGAGGCCGCCATGCCTAACGATTATTGGTGAAGTGGTGAAGCTACGTGAAAAATTAAAATGGTTTGAGCCTAGCGTAAATGCTGACGGCAATTTTTCTTGAAAATATGGCAAAAAAATCTAAAACAGATGCCCTGTGAGCTAATAGGGATGGGCCTCACAGGGCATCTTTTTGATAATGTTCGCGGTATTTTTTCTTAATTCACTGGTTATCGGGCAATAGTCATAGACTAGTCTGTAATTGGTAAACTCAGTCGCGCTTCTAAACCACCTTCAGACCGGTTGATGAGCTCTAACTTGCCGCCGTGTAACTTGGCAATTCGATCTGCAATCGCCAAGCCTAAGCCGCTGCCACCCGCATTGCTGCGGGCGGTATCTAGCCGTTCAAATGGGCGCAATAGTTTTTCAACATGTGTTTCAGGAATGCCAGGGCCATTATCAAACACGCTAATCACAATATGATCCGCCATTATTTTACTGGCTATGCGCACTTCGCCGCCGCCATAGGCATAGGCGTTACCGACTAAGTTATCTAATAATCTTTGCATCGCCAACGGCCTGATGGGGATGAAGTAAGTGGGCGCTAACTGCACCACTAAGTCACGCCCAGTACGGGATTGTCGGTCTTGCACCGATTGCAGTAGCGTATTGATGTCAGTCATTTTCGTTGGTTCGCCTTCCACCCCTTTCACGAAATCCAAGAACTGATGAATGATATTATTCATGTCGGCAATGTCTTCAATCATGCCGCTTTTTAAGCTAGCGCATTCTTCGTCGGGCAGCATTTCTACCGCAAGACGCAGCCTTGCCAGCGGTGTGCGAATGTCATGAGAAACGCCGGCTAAAATCAGCGTGCGCTCGGCATCCAGCTCGGCGAGTGACTCGGCCATTTTATTAAAGGTGTTGTTCACTTCACGCAACTCGGCAAAGCTTCCTTCGGGTAGTTTTTCCGGTTGCTCGCCATTACTTAATCGGCTGGCGGCATTTCTGAGTAAGTGCAACGGGCGGTTAATCCGCACCGCCAGTAAATAACCACCAGCTAGTGATAACAATAATACCAGCGCACCCCAGCCCAGCCATTGCCAAGGGAAAGGGCGCTCTACATGCACGCGAGGAATCACCACCCAAAAATCATCCTGACCAATGTTGAAGCTGACCCAAAGACCCTGAACACCGTAGTGGTTGACGGTAATGATGGTTTCTACGCCTAGTCGCTCACGAATTTTTTTAGCAACCATATTGATAAATGGATCTGCAGGTAGCGGTTCAATCTCTTCCATAAAATCTGCGTAATAAATACGCACGCCTTCTTTACCGGTAATTTCGGAGAGTAATGCTAAACGCAGATTTTCTTGTGAGGCAATGAGCGAAGCGCGCGTGTAGTTCACCACGGTTATAGCTTGTAAGGCGGTGGCCTCCGCGCGCGGTTCGCGTTCAAAATACTCAAAAATTTGCAGCGATGCAAACTGACCGACTGCTAGCAATACGGCAATCAGCAGCATAACTCTAGTGAGCAGTGTGTTGGGTAAAAGTCGTAATTTCAAGGGTGATTTATTCTATTAAAAATGAGTAAAGCATATGTGAATATGGTTATTTGGCATGGATATAAAATAAAGCGATTATATCCATGCCGTAACCTGATGAATATCGGCCTACTGATCAACCTCGCCATCGGGAATAAATACATAGCCAAAGCCCCACATGGTTTGTAAATAGCGTGGATGGGATGGATCTGGTTCTATCAGCTTACGCAAACGGGATACCTGTACATCGATACTGCGGTCAAATACATCAAGCTCACGACCACGCGCAAGTTGCATGAGCCTGTCGCGAGACAAGGGTTGGCGTGGATGATCAACAAAAACTTTGAGCAACGCAAACTCGCCGCTGGTAATGGTCATCGCCACACCATCTCGGCTGAGGGAGCGTGTGGAGGTGTTAAACACGAACTCGCCTATGGTCACACTATCGGTATTGGCTGCAGGGGCACTAGGTTGTAAGCGCTCATGTCTGCGCAACACCGCGTTAATACGTGCCAGTAATTCACGTGGGTTAAATGGTTTGGGTAAGTAATCGTCCGCCCCCATTTCAAGACCAATAATCCGGTCAACTTCATCGCCCCGAGCCGTTAACATGACAATCGGCAGCATGGTGCCTGAGCCCCGAATTCTGCGGCAAATAGATAGGCCATCTTCACCCGGCAACATTAAATCCAGTACTAACATATCAAAATGCTCAGCGGCTAATGTCGCGTCCATTTCTTTTGCATCTGACACTACTTTAACGTTAAAGCCCTGTTCGGTTAAGTAACGTTGTAGTAATTCACGTAAACGAATGTCATCATCTACTACCAAGATTTTTTTATTTTGATCTGTCATGATTTAAATTGAGTCCGTGTTGTTACGGTTTGTTAACGTTGATTTAATTCAACTAATAAGTTTTTAATACCAGATTCTAACGCTAGGTTATAGTACTAGGTGAAGTGTATTCTAATTTAAGTTAATATTTAATGCTAACAAGTAAACTAAAATTCTTGCATTGGGTCAATGGTGCATTAATCTTATAACTTACAATTGATTACAATTTCACGAATAAATGAAACAATCAATTAACAATGTTGCTTCATGCTTACCTTACCTTAAATCCGCAAGCCAACCCTTATAAAGTTGATGCATTGAATTTGATTTCACTTAAAGGCACTTCAATTGCAAAATGTACATGCCTAGCATTGTGTATTGGCCTCGTTTTATCTTTTAATGCGCTAGCTGCCGGTAGAAATATTGCCTTTAGCCCACAAGATTCAACTAGGCTGGTTGCGGAGGCGGAGTCTAGTAGTGATGGTCTACAGCAAACTCTAGAGCTTAACTTTAGTCCAGAAGGCCGTGAGAAATTACGCAAAGCGTTGGATGATTATGCTAGATCAGTAGACCACGGACATGATCAAATTGAAGAGCGCCGCCGCGCGATGCAAGAAAGCATAAAAATACGTTTTTTAGATGCAGATAACGATGGTGACGGTACGATTGACCGTCAGGAAGCCACGGAGCGACTTCCGCAAATTGCGCGGCATTTTAGTCAGGTCGATACTAATCAGGATAATGTGATTTCTCTTGACGAGCTTGAAGAGGCGCAAGTGCATATACTGGAGCGAAG
>Ga0265593_1000965_pt1 | contig 14223 bp, 23 predicted proteins | sample saktaG_8_FD_190136 | JGI IMG/M metagenome (GOLD analysis project Ga0265593, IMG submission 190136) | Saline water microbial communities from Sakinaw Lake, British Columbia, Canada - sak_2011_5_24_36m | ecosystem: Environmental > Aquatic > Non-marine Saline and Alkaline > Saline ...
AATAAAGGCTCCGAGTGCGATTGAAAATCCGCGTGTCACTGGTTCGATTCCAGTCTCGGCCACCAATAAAATCAAGCTCACAGCGATGTGGGCTTTTTTTACGTCTGTAGTTTTTGAGAATTACTTACAAGGTTTTACTGTGCTGACAATATTGAATGTGGGGGGGCATGTTATTTGGTACGAATCATAGACCAACAAAAAAAGCTTGAGAACTATATAGAATAAGGCCGCTAAGTAAATCTAGCGGCCTTTTGCATTTGGTACAGAATGAGCGAAACTAATACAAAAATGAATTAATTTGTATTTTATTAAACAGATTTTGAGTTAGATCGACTCATGATTGATTTAATTACCAATTCCAACCATTACCTTCAACATTTAACTCTGAAGGTGAGTCTTTAGTTATTTTATGATTCGCCTGATGGTAGGCTACAACAAATGCCGTTAGCTTATCCATAAGGTCAGGATTCTCTGATGCCCTTTCAAGGACAATCCCTTTACCTTCACCCATTAGAGTCAATACAGAAAACGCTAATAGCGTTAAGTTATAGACTTCGTCATCACTCATGCCTTGTGCAGCACTGGTTTCTTTGACATGAAATGCCATGCGCATTAGCGTTAAAAAATCAGGTGAGGTAAAGGATAGGCGTACCTTAGTATCTGGTTGAATGCCTATCAGGTGGCCGCAGCCACAGCGGATCATACCTTCTGACATATTAGGTGCTACAGCAGATTCTTTTGATTGTGGTGACTCCTTATATATAACCGGCTTACCTTTAGCCGTAGCTGACGCTGGCAACTCTCCACGTGTACGCGCCTCTATTAAGGCTAGGACATCAGGCGGTGGGGAGTAGAGCCGCTTTATGCCACCACGGCCTTTACCTTTGATTTCAATAAATGACCACTTCCCATTTTTAACTCGATCTAGCCAAGCTCGCTCCGTATCTGGATAACCAGGTAACCTCATCTCAGCCATATCTCTAGCTGAATACATTAAAGAATTAACGTCCGTATTAATAGTCATTATATGGGCACCTCATTTAATACTATAACCAATTGAAATATAACATTTTTATTAAAATTTAAACCAAAATTAAGTTGCAGGTAATACGGACGTATTTGTAATTAAAAACATCTAACTACTTCCGAGTTAACTTCCGAGTTAATATATTAACTTCCAAGTTGTTTAATGCATTGATTTCATTCAAAAATAACAAATTAATGCCAAATACTTAATAAATTTAACTCGGAAGCGTTGACAAACTTCCGAAGTTATCTATAATCCTTCTTAAGTCAATTATTAAGAGAACTTTAGACATGACAAAAAAAACCCACATTGGGCAGGATTGGCACAAAGAGGATATTAAAGCCGCCATACGTAAACAATACGGCAGTATTAAAGACCTCGCCGAGCAAAAATCTATGCATGTAGTACAAATGCGCCGCGCCCTTTATATGTCACAGCCCAAGGCCGAAGGGGTTATTGCACAAGCTCTTGGTGTTAGCCCCGTTGATATATGGCCTTCACGCTATACAGAAGAGCGACTCAATAACCCACGTTTGTGGCGTTGTTTAGTGAATATTGATTATACCAATAGTCAATCAAAACGACACGTCAAAAAAGCCTTGACGGTTTGACCATGAAAATTAACACCAGCCTAGACTTATTTGCAGAACCAAGCAATCAAGCCGGTGGTTTAGCTTGTGGTATTGAGATTGCAGCCACCATGACAGAAGCTTTACACCATGCACAAGCCCGTAACTTAAGCCGTGAACGTGTAGCAGAACTGATGTGTTACCACTTAGGTGAAAAGTTTAGTGTTGCCACCCTTAACGGCTACTGCGCGCAATCGCATGAAGAGCGTGAGGTGAGCCTGCGCCGTGCAATGGCTTTTGATGCTGCGCTGGGGCTGGATGTATTACTTGGCATGTTTGCAAAAAAACGTGGCGATAGAAAAGTGATTAGCCAAGAGGATGCCGCTTATATTGAGTTAGGCCGCATTCACCAGGAAGAAAAAGAGCTGGCAGAACGCAAGCGCGCCTTGCAAGTGATGTTGAAAGGCAGAAAATGACCCAACTCCAATATAAAAAACCGCCTTACACCTGTGCCGAATTGGCAAAGATGAAGCTGGCCGGGTATCCAATCAGTAAAAAAGGCTGGATCGAGCTTGTTGACAGAGAGAATTTCACAAAAGAGAAGCGTATCGGTCGTGGCGGTGGATTTTCTTATTTTCCCCCAGCAAAAATCCAAAAAGAAATAGACCGCGCTGCCAGCTTCAAACAAGACCATGCCGCCACGCGCGCCATTATTGACTTACGGGCAAAATTACATGCTGAGGATGAGCAAGCGCGTGCGCATAAAACCAGCGTATCACTCAATACCATGATGGCGAGTGTGACAGTGAAAGGTCAGCTTAAATTTAATGCCAAGTTTGATATTTTGCTGGCCTGGCGTGACTTTTACCAGTTTGGTAACAGCCCTACCGCCAAAGGTGAGCCGCAAAAAATGGGGCGTAAAGAATCATTCCATTTATTTTCTGATGCTTATAACGCAGGACAAATTAGCGTTAAACCAGAGGTTAAAAAGCAATATCACACCATGAGCTGGCGCTCAGTAGAGCGCATGGTATTAGCCAATGAAAAAGATGGCCTAGTAGTGATTACAGACAAGCGCCACACCAAAGGTGCCAAGGTTCAGAGCCAGATTGAAAGCCATCCTGAATTAGAAAAATCCATTATTGCCATACTGGCAGACAAACCACATATTCAAGACGGCCATTTAACCCAACTGATTAACCATGCGCGGATTGACCAAGGCAGTGGCGAAGTGTTGTGGCCACAAATCAGCTATTGGGCAGTAGGCCGCTATCGCAAAGCTTTCATGGCAGCTAATGCACAAGCGATGCTGGCTGTCACCAATCCTGATGCCTGGAAGAATAAATATTTAAGCGCACTTGGGTCACTCGATGGCGATATTCAACGCTTAAACCAACGCTGGGAGCTGGATGGTACGCCTGCTGACTGGGAGTTTGTAGATGGAAGACATACAGCCAGTGTGGTGATTGATTTGTTTAGTCGCCGCATGAAAATTATATTCAGTAAATCAGCCAGAACAGAAACAAATAAGCTATTGATGCGCCGCGCCATATTAGATTGGGGCGTGCCGGAAACGGCTAAAACTGATAACGGTACTGATTATGTCAGCCGTGAAATGAAGCTGTTTTTTAACGAAATTGGCATTATTGATGAGCAAAGTAACAAATTTAGCCCTTGGGAAAAAGGCCATGTAGAGCGTTGCATTCAAACGTATTTGCACTCAGTGCTTGAAATGCTGGATAACTTTATTGGGCATAACGTCACTGAGCGGCAAGCCTTACGTGCCAAACAAACCTTTGCTGAAAATTTATTCACCAAAAATGCAGTGGTTAAAGTCGACATGACCGTGGAAGAGATGCAAAGACTGACTGATGCCTGGTTAGATGGCACTTATCACACTAGTATTCACTCTGCACTTGGTATGTCGCCACTGGCTAAAACAGCGACTTGGACAGGGGCTATTAAACGCATTGAAAATGAGCGTGCGCTTGATTTGTTGCTGGCTAAACCAATTAAGAAAATGCCGACCATTACTAAAAAAGGTATTGCTTACGATAAAGCGACCTTCATTCACAGCCTTTTACCATTGCATCAAGGCAAGCTGGCGGACATACGGCTCGACCCGAACGACCTCGGGCGGTTGGTGGTGTATGTAGATGGCAAGTTTTTATGTATTGCCGAATGCCCATCACGTACTGGCATGAATCAGCAAGAAGTGGCTGCACATGGCCGTGCGAAACAACAAGAATTTATCTCACAAAAACGCAAGGAATTCCGCGCTGCCAAGAAATCATTACCAATGACTACCGACGAATTGGTTAAAGATTTACTGATTTCACGCGCAGAAAAAGCAGGCAAGGTGACTATTTTAGAGACTTATGTTGAGAAGCATGAGACTCGTGCCATGCAAGAGGCCGAGCTTGCAGCGCAAGCAATGGAAGCCCCTAAAACATCCCCTGCCCATGCGTTATTGCTGGCTGAAGCACGCCAAATGGCGGCTAAAGCCATGAACCCAAACCCGACGATTATTGAGCACCCAGCACAAGCCAGGGCGACTCCACTTGAGGGTATGAACGTGGAAGATAAATATGCATTATGGCTAGATTTTGATGCAGCAGTGACTAAAGGGGACGTATTAACCGAAGGTTGGCAAGTGCGATTTTACTCAGGCTACCCAAAGACTTCAGCGTTTCGTGCGCAGGCACAGTTGCGTAAAGAGAATGGTCTATGAGCGTTAGCGCGCCCATAGACCTGTAAAGCACTACCCCGCCCGCCGGGCACCCCTTCTACAGAAGGGGAATTTAAAAGCACTACCCCGCCCGTTGGGCACCCCTTCTACAGAAGGGGAATTGAAACAAGGAGGATGCAGTATGAATGAATTAAATAGAAATGTCACGCCAGCAGGGATTGCCCCACTGGCTAACATTGCCCTTGCTGAACGCGCGATTTCTTTAGCGCTTGGTCGTGGCTTGCACCAGCCTGGATTGGTCGTGATGTATGGCCCTTCAGGCTATGGCAAGAGTATGGCTGCGGCTTGGGTCACAGCACGTAATCGTGCTTATTATGTTCAGGCTGATGATTATTGGACTAAAAAAACCATGTTGCTTGATATGTGTAAAGCACTGGGTATCAGCTTAATTGGCGGCGATAAACGTAAAGCCATTACTACGGTTTATGACATGGCGCAGGCGGTTAAAGCACAGCTTGAGCAGTCTGGTCGTCCATTGATTATTGATGAGTTTGATTATGTAGTCGATAAAAACCTGGTAGAAGCGATTCGCAGTTTATACGAAGGAAGCAAGGCAGCCATTCTGATTATCGGCGAGGAATCCTTGCCACAAAAATTACAAGCATGGGAGCGTTTTCATGGGCGCATTTTGGATTGGTTTGCAGCAGAACCTGCCAGCTTGCCAGATGCTCAATCCTTAGCAAAACTCTATTGTCCACATGTCACTGTAGCTGATGATCTATTACAGAAATTAGTGATTGATACTAAAAAAAGTGTACGTCGTATATGCACTAATTTAGAAAAAATTCAGGAAGAAGCCTTGAGCATGGGCTGGGAAAATGTAGATGTGGCCACTTGGGGAAATCGCCCAATTAATACGGGAAAACCGAGAGGGAGAGGATGATGGAATATAACTCAGTCGATGATGTTTTGTTTTATAGAACCTTAAATGGACGTAAAAGTAGGACTGAAGATAATGCTTTTTTATCGGTAAGTATGGGGGAATTTGAGGGTATTGATCGGCGAGTATTAATTTTTATGCTGCATGCAAAAAGTGGCGCAACGCTACAAATTGGGCTACTCGCACATGAAGCTGAAGAGTTAGGTATGTTTTTAATGAGTATCGGTGCACGTACTAGTGCATTGAATGAAGAGTCATTCAATAAAAAAATGAAAGAAAAATACGATTTATCAACCCCTATACAGTTTGACCCGATGGAAATTCCTAAACGGGCAGCAAAGAAGGTGCGTATTTTTAGATCAATTTGCACCGAGGCTAACCATGCGTAAGCCTATACAGATTGAAATGCAAGGTGGAAAAAGCCGTCGCCAACATATTTGGGAAGAAATTCTTAGGCAAAAAGGCGCTTGTTTTGGCTTAACCGATATTACGCCCGGGGATGTTTCTATTGAGACTACGCGTGACTATGTTAAAGGGTTGTCACGAGCCGGTTATTTAACTGTGATTGCTACTGGCAAGGCACCAAGAACCGTATCGGTATATCAATTAACGCTGGATGTAGGCATAGAAGCGCCGCGTGTAAAACGAAATGGTGATGAAGTGACGCAAGGCCAAGGCAATGAAGCGATATGGGGTGCGATGCGCGCCTTGGGTAGCTTTAATACTTTGGTGCTGGCACAAATGGCCGGAGTTAAAGAATCTACCGTTAAAAGCTACTGCACTTTACTTCACCATGCTGGTTATTTAACGGTAGATAAGCAAGGTAAAGGTACTGGCCGTGGTGGTATAGCTACGCAATATCGCCTACTGATGAGTAAGGTTAATGGGCCGAGACCACCCATGATTACCAGACTTAAAGCCGTTTACGACCCCAATATCCATGCCTTTACTTGGCAGCAAAATGCTGACGAAGTGCTTGAAGAGCTTGAAGGGATTGGGCTATGAGCTATATGAATGAAGCTTGGTTTGTCCTATTGGCATCAGCAGTCACTAATAGCAGTAGAGAACAAATTGCACAAAAGCTGGGAGTAAGCCGCACGGCTATTTCATTGGTGATGTCAGGCAAATACCCGGCTAATACTCAAAAAATATCAGTCAAGGTATTAGCCTTGCTTGATGGCTGGCATTGCCCATATTTAGGCGCTGACATTAGTGCTAAAGACTGTAATACGGTACATGCAAGCCCAACACCAAGCCATGATCCAGCCCAGTTAGCCCATCGAAGAGTATGCCGTAACTGCCCAAATAAACCTAAGCAAGGAGAATAAGCGTGAACCATAAATACGATAGAAGCTGGGCAGACTTACATGGACTGCTAGCCAAACCAATTACACCACGCCATATTTGCATATTGAATAAACCCAATATTGTGATTCGTACTGGCCGTTCAATAGTGCGCGTTGCTAAGTCAGTGCACTTATTTTTAACCACCAAATACAGCTGGGCAACTAGCTGGCATGTGGCGGCGAGGTAGCTATGGCACGCATTGCTTATAGTCAACATGCGCGTGATTGCTTGGTGTTACACGGCGAGGCTTCGGCTAATTCTTTGGATGATTTTATTGCAGCGGCGGGCTTTAAGCCTGCTAAGGCAATGAGTATTTCTACCCTGAATAAATTGCTTGGTAGTGGCGAGGTGACTAAGTGCGCGGTGTTTAATGCTAAAACAGGCAGGCGTAGTTTGTTATTTACCGCCACACCTTTGCTAGGCCGCGTGGATAAAAAAGGACGTGATACGGGTTATGCCAATGCTGCTGATGGGGTGCTGATGTTGCAGGCGATTTTGGGCAATATGGCTGCGCGTCGCACCCTCACCCCAACCCTCTCCCATAGGGCGAGGGAGTAAGCCATGTTTATTCATGAAGAAATTATTATCGCTATGAGTAAGGTTCAGCGTAAGCACCAGCTCACTAAAACTGAGGTGGTGGCTGAAATGGCAATGGCGATTAACGAAATATTGACATTGATTGAGCCTAGCCTACAAGCAATGGCGGCATTGGTGAATCAGCGTGAAGCTTAATTGCCCAAATTGCGGTGAGCACCTAACCCTAGCTGCGCAAATTGAGCGGGCTGGCAGAGCTTACCCAGCACCGCAAGCCTACTGGCAACAAGCGATTGAAGTCATGATTTCAGGCCGTGACAAGCTTACTTTGCCGCTTAAAAGCCACGGTTATTTGCTCAGCATTATTGTGGGCTTTGCTGAAAAAAATGATGCTAAGGCTGAAAAAGCCACAGAGCAAGGCCGCAAGTATGGGCCTGTGATGATGGGTGCTTATATTACGCAGGCTTCACGCATTGCCAATAAGGTGCCAGACCATCACGTTGAAGCCACCGACAAGGCTGTGCAAAAAGACCGAGGCGTAGCACCCTTAAAAAACATATTGAATCAACTCACAGGAGCATTTAACCATGCTGAATAAGTTTATTGAAGTGATGCAAAACCATATAGGCCGCGATTGTGCGCTAGGTGGTAAAGAACTTGCACAGGCCTTAGGCATCAGCATGCGTGAGGTACGCAAGCTGACTGATACGGTGATTGATGCGGGGGTATTGTTGTGCAGCCACCCCGCGCATGGTTACTGGATTGCCTTAAATGCCGATGAATTAGAAGCCACCTGCCAGTTTCACCGTAGCCGTGCGCTGCATGAATTATGTAAGGAAGCAAAGTTGAGAAGAGTGGGTTTGCTGGATTTACTTGGGCAGATGCATTTGAAAACATAAAGCCAAAGCACTACCCCGCCCGTTGGGCACCCCTTCTTAGAAGGGGAATTTAAAAGCACTACCCCTTCGACCTCGCTCAGGGAACACCGCCCGTTGGGCACCCCTTCTTAGAAGGGGAATTAGATGAAAAACTTGGAGAATTGTATGGCAAAAGTAGTGAAGCTAAAAGCAGTAGCACAAAGTTATGTGCCACAAACCCGTAACGAAGTGGCAGATCATATCGACTTAATCGGCAATGCGCAGCGTGAGTTACTGCGCATTGAGTTAGATATTGATGACGTGGTTTCAAAGTTAAGGCTAGCACAACAGCCAAAAATTGAAGCGTTATCTAACACCATCGCGGATTTATCAAAAGGCGTACAAACGTGGTGTGAGGCTAACCGCGACAGCATTACCGACGGCGGCAAGGTTAAATCTGCCAACTTAACCACTGGCGAGGTGAACTGGAGACAGCGCCCACCAAGCGTTAAAACCCGTGCCAGCGCAGCCTTGTTTGAAAAGCTAAAACGCCTAGGCTTTGGGGTTTTTGTGCGCAGTAAAGATGAGTTAGATAAAGATGCCATTTTAGCCAAACCAGAAACCGCAGAGGCGGCAGGCCTTGAAATTGCGACGGGTATTGAAGACTTTGTGATTACGCCGTTTGAGCAAAAGCTGGCAGCTTAATAAAACCCTCATTTATAGCCCATTAGACGGTGGGCTATGGAAGATGGTTTTAACGAAGTATCTCTAAAATGGGCAGTAAAACATGGCTAATCCAGTTAAAAAACCTAATGCACGCAATAGCGGCCTAGCGCAGATTCATATCGCTAAAAAAGACCTTGGCCTTGATGATGACACCTATCGTGCTATGTTGTGGACTGTGGCGCATGTACGTTCGTCTGCTGAGCTTGATCAAGCTGGCCGCGCTAATGTGCTAAAGCATTTGAAGGCATGCGGCTGGAAGCTTAAAAGCAATGGCTTTAAGATAGAGCCGCCTAAGAACGTAAAATTAAGCAGCGTCGCCCTCGTCGGTAAGATTGGCGCACTGCTAACCGTGTTACAGAAGCCGTGGGCTTACGCTGATGGCATGGCTAAGCAGATGTTTAAAGTTGAAAAATTGACCTGGTGCACACCGCAGCAGTTGCACAAAATGGTGGCTGCACTTGAGATTGCTAAGGCAAGGGCAACTACCCCGTCGCTACGCGCCACCCCTTCTAAAGAAGGGGAATAGCATGAGTATAGCCATTAAGACCTGCGACATATTAACCTTTAAGATTGATGAAAAAATCCTGCCGTATATTGTGCAGGATATTTCCAATTTAATTGGCTTAGGCTTGGCTTTAAAGCTGGTTGAGCATTACAAAGGTACCAGCATGTGGATTCCTAGCCAGTTTAGGCCAGATTATCACTTGGTTTTTCTGATTGGTGCCGAGGCGATGATTAAGCTGATTAAAGCCTATGGCGGCGAGCGGTTAGATATTCCCAAATGCGATGATGCAATGCGGGCGATACGCAATTTTAAAATCTGCGAGTCTGATAAATGTCAGTCGAAACTAGCGCATGAGTATAATTTAACGGTGCGCCAGATTAGAAACATTCAGTGTGATATGCCCGAAGATGACAAGCAAGAGAATTTATTTTAGCAATACTTGCCAGTTTACTGGTTAGTATTGGTTATCAACAACAAGAAACGCAAGGCTAAATGAGGCGGTGCAGAATGACTAGCTATGCACCTCATCCAGATGCTTGCGCAACAAATCATTTAAGCGCGTTTGCCAGCCGCGCCCGGTGGCTTTAAAAGCGTTGAGAATGTCTGCATCTAAGCGCAATGCTGCTGCTTGTTTTAACGGCGCTATTTGCTTGCCGCGCGTGGCTTTTAATGCCACTAAACTAGCATATAAGTTAGCCGGCAACACTTCGCTAGCGGGTTTAAAAAGGGCTAAGTCTTGCTGGTTAAGCTCGCGCACTTCGCCGTTATCATCAATTAAAGGCTTATGGTTGTTCATAATAATTTTGCTCTCTTTCATTGGCTTTTCTAAAACTGATTATACGGATGCCGTTATTAGTGTTGATAAAACAAAGTACATGCAAACGCTTACCCAAATACGCCAGCGCAACCAAACGCAACTCAATATAAGACTTGCGCGTATCTTGCCAAATTTTAGCTGTAGCAAAATCAAGATTAGCGACTTCATCAAAACTCAAGCCACGTTCAGCAATGTTGCGTTGGTTTTTAACTGGATCATAAGTGATTAACATACTCATATTGTATATACAATATGAGTGATAGTCAAACAGTCATAACGGGCGAATTGACAATTTAACCAAACCCGTTTAATCTTTCTTATCCGCCCTGCCAGTCAGGGCGGAAGCGTTTCCGCCTTACCTAAGCATGTTGCATTTGACACAATGCAGCCATGCCTCCATTTAATTCAACCATCTCTAGCCGCAAAATTGAAGACCTTTTGCCCGTGGTTGGGCATAAGGCGATTATGCATATTCACGCTTGTAAACAGGCGGGCATTGACCTGTTAATCACTGGCACGTATCGCTGCGCGGCCGACCAAAATAAATTATATGCCCAAGGCCGTACTACCCCCGGCCATGTTGTGACTAATGCTAAGGCAGGTGAAAGCTTGCACCAGTACCGCGTGGCGTATGACGTGGTGCCTTTGCGTGATGGTAAGCCCGTGTGGGGCACAACGACCCCTGAAGATAAGCAGCTTTGGCAAGCGGTGGGTGAGCTTGGGCTTGAGCAGGGTCTTGAGTGGGCGGGTGATTGGACTTCTTTTAAAGAATTTCCGCATTTTCAATATACAGGCGGCTTAACGCTGGCTGATTTTAAAGCAGGGAGGCGGCCACATGAACCCCATGAAGCCTTGGTATAAAAGCCGTACTTTGTGGTTTAACGTGATTGTGGCGGGGTTGGCGGCAATGGAGGCGAGTGCTGGTTTGCTTCAGCCTTATATTAGCGGCAATGTGTATGGCTATGGTTTAACTTTATTGACGGTGGGCAATGCCATGCTGCGCATTGTCACTACGCAAGGGGTAAAGATTAAATGAGTTTGTTAATGGGTTTGGTAATGCCGGGCTGGGCTAAGTATTTAATCACCTATGGGCTGATTAGCCTGTTGGTGATTGCTTGTGTGATGGCGATTTACGTGTGCGGCGTTACAGACGAGCGTGAGCGGCAGGAGAGTCTTGATAATGCCAAGCTGGCGGCGTATGGTCAGCGCATTTTAAATTTACAAAATAAAGCGCGAGATGACGAGCGGGCAAGCGTTAACTTGGTGAATAGTTTAACGGTTAATTATGAAAAGAGAATCCGTGATGCGCAACTTAAAACACAGTCTGTTTTGCACAATGTATCTACTGGCGCTGTTAGGTTGCGCGTCTCAACCCGCGCCAATGTGCCAGCCAGTGGAGATAGCGCCGCCAAAATTAGCACCCTTACCAGCCCAGCTGGTGAAGGTTCAGCCGAACTTTCTGAAGCGGCTGCTGGTTTTCTTGTCGGCCTCGCAAGCGAGTGTGATAGCGCCGTTGAAAAACTGAATTTAGCGATTGATGTGGCGGTGAGTGACCGAGAGGCAACTACCCCGTCACTTCGTGCCACCCCTTCTAAAGAAGGGGAATTAAACCTGTTGCTTCGTACCGCCCCGTTAAATGAGAGGGAATTGTCTGCTGAATTTATTCCCCTTCGGAATGAAGGGGTGGCACGAAGTGACGGGGTAGTTGAAGGGGAATAGGGGTGGACGACTTTGACCGCGCACAAGATTTGGAGATGGCCTCACGCAATGTGCTGATAGCTAACCAACGCTTGAATATTAAAGCGATTACCCTAAGCCATTGCCAAGATTGTGGCGATGCTATCCCCGAACAACGCCGCGCGGTTAAGGGCGTAACCCGCTGTATTGACTGCCAACAATTGAATGAAAACATAGGTAAATATTATGCCAGGTGATGAAAACATACTGCTGCTAGGTGAAATTAAGGGTCAGTTAACGCAAGTGATTGCCAACCAACAAAGCAACGATATTAAAACCACGGAGCGTTTTGACAAAATTGATGATCGCTTTAATGGCTTTGATGCCAGGCTAAGAACGGTGGAGCAAAAGGCCGCTGTCAGTGGTGCGTTGGCGGGCGGTATTGCCAGTATTGCGGTGGCGTTAATTGTTGAAAAATTTAAAATTATGACGGGTATGCGCTAATTATGGCCCATAGCCAAGAATCCCGCCGCGCCTTACGGGGCGCGTTTGTGCATCAACATTTAAGCATTGAGGCGGCTGCCGAACAGGCGGCGATTTCTTTAGCCACGGTTAAGCGCTGGAAGCGTGAGGCTAAGGCTGAAGGTGATGATTGGGATAAAGCCCGCGCGGCTAAGCTGATGTCTGCTGAAGGCACAGAAGCCATTATGCAGACCGTGCTAGAAGAATTTATTTTGACTTTTAAAATCGGCATTGCCGAGCTTAAAGACAATAAAGACGGGGCGTTAATTTCACCCATTGCCCGGGCGGATGCCATTGTGAAGCTGTCGGATGGTTTTAGTAAGGTGATGGCGATTGCCAGAAAGTTCTCACCAGAGGTCAATAAACTAGCGCTAGGGATGGATGTGATCAAGCTGCTTGCTGAATTTGTGGGGGCGCATTACCCGCAGCATGGCGCGGCTTTTATTGAAATACTTGAGCCGTTTGGCCAGCATTTGAGTGAGTCTCTAAGCTAAATGAAAAGTAATGAATTTTTAAAGAAAATTGCCGCGCTGGCGCAGTCATTTCAACGCCAGATTGAAGCTGAGTGTGAAGGGTTTGCCAGCGATGGCAAAGCGATTACCGAGCGCCGTGCGCTGGCGATGCAGGATTATGAATTTTTTGCGCGCACGTATTTTCCGCATTATATTAAGCATGATAACGCGGTGCTGCATGATTATTTGTACAAGCGCCTGCCTGAAATTGTGGATAATAAAAAGGGTGATCATGAAGCCATTGCCGCGCCGCGCGGTAATGCTAAATCTACTTTAGTGAGTCAGATTTTTATCATTTGGTGCGTGGTGACTAACCGCAAGCATTATCCACTGATTATTATGGATGCCTTAGAGCAGGCTTCTATTATGCTTGAGGCGATTAAAGCCGAGCTTGAATTTAACCCTAGGCTGGCAATGGATTTTCCTGAAAGTGCTGGCAAAGGCCGCGTATGGCAGGTTGGTACTATTACGACGGCTAACGATGCAAAAATACAGGCCTTTGGTTCTGGTAAGCGCATGCGCGGTTTGCGTCATGGCCCCCATCGGCCAGATTTAGTGATTGGTGATGACCTAGAGAATGACGAGAACGTGCGTAGCCCTGACCAGCGCGATAAGCTGGAGAGCTGGCTAAAGAAAACCGTACTTAGCCTAGGTGCAGCCGATGACAGTATGGATGTGATTATCATTGGCACTATTCTGCATTATGACTCATTGCTTTCAAGACTACTCAATAACCCGCTATGGCACAGCCGACGCTTTAAGGCGGTCATTGAATGGCCGCATAATTTAAGCTTGTGGGATGATTGGGAAGCTACCCTACTCAATGAGGGTGAAGACGCTGCGCTAGCTTTTTATGAGATGCGTAGTAGCGCCATGAATGAAGGCGCTATTGTCTGTTGGCCATCGGGTCAGCCATTTTATACACTCATGATTAAGCGTGCCCGCGATGGCCGCGCCGCGTTTGATAGTGAGCAACAGAATGACCCAGTAAGCGGTGACGACGCGCCCTTTGCTAATATTTTAGATCAAGCCTATTGGGGGACTTTGCCAGCAGGTTTGCGCTATTTTGGCGCGGTTGACCCAAGCCTGGGTAAACAAGGTGCCAGCCGTGACCCTTCAGCTTTGTTGATTGGCGGCTTTGACGCTAAAACAGGCGTGTTGTATGTGGTGCGGGCGGATATTAAAAAACGGCTGCCAGATAGAATTATTGAAGATGTGATTAGCCTGCATAGCGAGTATCACTGTGCCTTATGGGTAGTTGAGAGTGTGCAGTTTCAGGAGTTTTTTAGAACTGAGCTGATTAAGCGCAGTGCTGCACGCGGCATCCCTGTGCCAGCGCGGGCGGTCATGCCAACGACCGATAAACTATTGCGTATTGAAACCTTGCAGCCGCATATTGCCAATGGCTTAATCAAGATTCATGCCTCACAAAAAACACTCATCGAGCAGCTAAGACACTTTCCTAAGGCTGATCATGATGATGGCCCAGATGCTTTGCATA
>Ga0265593_1000969_pt1 | contig 14127 bp, 14 predicted proteins | sample saktaG_8_FD_190136 | JGI IMG/M metagenome (GOLD analysis project Ga0265593, IMG submission 190136) | Saline water microbial communities from Sakinaw Lake, British Columbia, Canada - sak_2011_5_24_36m | ecosystem: Environmental > Aquatic > Non-marine Saline and Alkaline > Saline ...
TTCGCGAAATTTTGAAGCCCACAGTGCTTACTCTAAGGATATTCTTATGGCATTAAACGTCTACTACGATAAAGATTGTAATATCGAACTCATCAAAAGCAAAGTCGTCGCAATGATCGGTTTTGGCTCACAAGGTCACGCACACGCAGAAAACCTACGTGATAGCGGTGTAGAAGTAGTAGTCGGTCTTCGTAAAAACGGTAGCTCATGGGCAAAAGCAGAAGCTAAAGGGTTCAAAGTGTTAACAGTTGCAGAAGCATCTGCATACGCTGATGTTGTTATGATCCTTCTTCCGGACGAAAACCAAGCAGAAATCTATGCAAACGAAATCGCTCCTAATCTTAAATCGGGTGCGACTATCGCATTTGGTCACGGTTTTAGTATCCATTACGGACGTGTTAAGCCTGCATCTGACATCAATGTTACGATGATCGCTCCAAAAGCTCCAGGGCACACAGTTCGTTCAGAGTTTGTTCGTGGTGGCGGGATTCCTGACCTTATCGCTGTTGGACAAAACCCAAGCGGTACGACAAAAGAATTGGCTCTTTCATACGCTTCGGCTATCGGTGGCGGACGTACGGCTATCATCGAAACAACCTTCAAAGATGAAACAGAAACAGACCTTTTTGGAGAACAAGCGGTTCTTTGCGGTGGTGCAGTTTCTCTTGTTCAAGCAGGATTTGAAACATTGACAGAAGCTGGATATGCTCCTGAATTGGCATATTTCGAGTGTCTTCACGAATTGAAACTCATCGTTGACTTGATGTTCGAGGGCGGAATCGCGGATATGCGTTATTCTATTTCTAACACAGCGGAATACGGTGACTACGTAAGTGGTAAACGTGTTATCAATGAGCAATCAAAAGCGGCAATGAAAGAGATTCTTAAAGAGATCCAAGACGGCCGTTTTGCAAAAGACTTCATCCTTGAGGGACAAGCTGGATACCCACGTATGAATGCTGAGCGTACTAATGCAAAAGCATCGTTGATTGAGCGTACAGGCGTAAGCTTACGTGCAATGATGCCGTGGATTTCTAAAAACAAAATCGTTAACCAATCTACAAACTAAGAATTGTTTTTAAGTTCGTCATTCCCGCGAAAGCGGGAATCCAGCTTTAAAATACAAATTTAACATAAATGTTTCTTGATGCATAAGCACACTTCTTCTTTTCGTTCTCTTTTTTCATTAAAACATATTGCCGTTTTTTTATCCTTGCTCACTATGATTTGTGTTGCCATATTGATTGGCTATTTTATTGGCTTCAAGCAAGCGCAAGAAGAAGCAGATCGACAACGGGAACAAACACAGTTACTCATGGGACAAATCAAAGAAATTGCCAAAGTTGATACCAACGTTTCATCAACAGCCAATGTACAAAATCGTGAGATAGGTCATCTCAAAAAAGCCCTTAAAGAGTTGCTAGCGCGTGAATCCATCAATGCTAACCATGAATACGCTCCCAAAAACAAAAAAGCATTACCACCTCCCAGTGAGACTAGAGTCTCTTATCCGGCAACGAAGGGGAATGCAAAGCTGGTGATTATTATGGATGACGTATCGTATGGACATGATATAAATTCGATTCGTTCAGTCGGATTACCACTGGTTATGTCATTCTTGCCTCCTAGCCCTCGACATGTTGAATCAGCTGTACTTGCACGAGGTATAAGTGGATATATGGTGCATTTGCCACTTGAGGCCGTAGATTTTAATGATGAAGAGCAGGTGACATTGAGAATAACCGATTCGAAAGAGACGATAACCGCTCAAATTCAGAAAATAAAAAAACTTTATCCTGAAGTTCGTTATATTAACAATCATACCGGCTCGAAATTTACTGCAGATGAAGAAGCGATGGATCGGTTAGTATCGGTCATGAGAGAAAATGGGCTTATTTTTGTCGATAGTCGAACGACAGCGCAGAGTAAAGCAAAAGTGATTAATACGAAATACGGTATGCGTTATCTAGGACGGGATGTATTTTTGGATCATCATGACGGGGTTGAAAATATCAAAAAGCAAATACGTGAAGCAGTAAAAATTGCCAAACGTAACGGAACGGCTATCGCTATCGGTCATCCGCGTCCTGATACAATACAAGCGCTCAAAGAATCCAAAGCGGTTCTGAGTGAAGTTAAGCTCGTAGGAATAGATAAAATATAACAAACTGTCATATTTTTATGTTATTTGAATCTCATTTTGTACAATGATGGTGAAAATAAGTACTGGATAATAATATGTCAACAAATGTCACTTTTAAAATCAATGAGCTTGATTGTATGAAAAAATATCCTGAATCTCTTTACTATAAGGGTTCTCTTGATCTTCTTTGTCATCCAAAGATCTCTATCGTCGGAACGCGTCGTCCCAATCCCTACACACGGGCACTTACGCTCGAACTTTCTAAAAAACTTTCCCTTGCTGGTATGGTTATCGTAAGTGGTGCGGCGGCTGGAGTAGATACTCTGGCACATCAGGGAGCCGGTGCTAAGAATACGATTGCGGTATTACCAAGCGGAATTGATATTCGTTACCCTAAAGCCAATGATGGACTGATTGCGTCGATTGAAAAAGATGGATTAACTCTTTCACAGTTTGAACCTGATTTTAGGGCGAGAGAGTGGAGTTTTGTGGTACGTAATGAGATAGTGGTGGCACTTGGCGAATGTCTCATCGTCACAGAAGCGGACATCGGAAGTGGCAGCATGCGCTCGGTGGAGTATGCGTTGGAAATGGGAAAACAGATTTACGTTTTACCCCATCGTATACGTGAGAGTGAAGGGACGCATAAACTGCTTAGTGCGGGGAAGGCTATTGCTATCGAGGAGATTGACAGTTTTGTAGCACATATCACCAAATCAGCACTCAATACGATTAATGACACCCCTTTTTTAGCGTACTGCCGAACCATGCCGACCTATGAAGAGGTGATTGAACGGTTTGCTAGTGAAGTTTTTGAAGCAGAATTAGCTGGTGTGATAGAGATACGAAACGGCAGAGTTATTGTCATCTAAAGAATGAAAATATTACTATAGAAAGGATTAATATGAATACAACGGATGATATTCGCCTTCACTCAACGCTCAAAGAGGTGTTTGGTTTTTCACAATTTCGAGAGCATCAAGAGCTGGCAGTTCGAAGTATCATAGAAAATCGGGATATTTTAATGCTGCTCCCAACGGGAGGGGGTAAATCGCTTTGTTATCAACTCCCTGCATTGATGAAAGAGGGGGTGACAATCGTTGTATCACCTTTGTTGGCATTGATGTACGATCAAGTTTCTGCCCTTAAGGTGATGGGTGTTAAAGCCGAATCGTTGTCCTCCATGCAAAGTGATGCGGAAATTCAAATCATTCAAGCCGAGTTGTTAAAGCAAAAGATTAAACTGTTATATGTATCCCCTGAACGAATGGCAGCAAAAGGATTTGTTGAATTTTTACAGCAGCTAAAAATTAGCTCTTTTGTTATTGATGAAGCGCACTGTATTAGTGAGTGGGGGCATGAGTTTAGAGATGATTATCGTAAACTTAGTTCCATTCGCCATAATTTCCCGAATATTCCCATAGCTGCTTTTACCGCCACAGCAACGCAAAAAGTCAAAGCAGATATTATCAATCAGCTTCATCTAAACGAACCTGTACTGATAAAAGCGATTGCCTTTAGACGCAATATTACGATTAGTGTTAAGAACCGAGAGGGAAATGGACAAAAGCAGTTGTTATCCCTCATACAGCAGAAAAAGGGAGAGAGTGGAATCGTGTATGCTTTTTCCCGAAAAGAGACGGAAGAGATTGGACGATTTCTCAATGCAAATGGGATTATTGCACGTGCATATCATGCGGGTATGAGTCCACAAGAGAGGACTTCTGTGCATAAGGCGTTTATGGACGATACGCTTCAAGTCGTAGTGGCTACTGTGGCATTTGGCATGGGGATTGACAAGAGTAATATTCGATATGTCATTCATACTTCGATGCCAAAATCGATTGAAAATTACTATCAAGAAATCGGTCGGGCAGGACGGGATGGTTTGGAAGCGCAGACGTTATTGCTCTACTCCATGTCAGATGTGGTAACGAGAAAATCACTGATTGAAAAGAATGACGGGAACAGCGATTATAAACGTGTTGCCTTAGGACAACTCAATGATTCCATTCGATTTGCAAGCGGTGATGTGTGTCGCCACAAGAGTATTGCTTCGTATTTCGGAGATAAAATTCAGGATTGTGTCAGCGCATGTGATAATTGTCTTGAGTCTGACAGTGTTGTGTACATTGATATTTCGGTTCAAGCACAAAAATTTTTATCAACCGTCCATAAAACAGCACAAAGTTTTGGAGCTCATTATGTGATCGATGTATTACGGGGATCAGAGTCTCAAAAAGTTTTGAGCAGTAAGCACAATACTCTCAGTGTATACGGGTTAGGAAAAGATAGATCAAAACAAGAGTGGCTTACTATCGCCAATCGACTAATAGAGGCAGAAGCACTTTTTCAAGCAGATTTTGGAGTATTGAAAATTACAGAAAATGGTATTGCAGTTTTAAAAGGGCAACAAACGGTTGAAATCAAAGAAACAACACTCGCACCACCAAAAGCACCCATGAAATCGGAATCGTCGTTTAATAAAGAGATGCAAAGCCCTGAATTTGAAACACTCAGAACTCTTCGGTCACAATTGGCACGCGAAGAAAAAGTTCCGGCGTATGTTATTTTTAGCGATAAAACTTTGCTTGAAATGTCACAAAAGCTACCCGATACACAAGAAGGGATGTTGGCACTTTCCGGTATTGGAATGGTCAAATATGAAAAATATGGGGAAAAGTTTTTGGATGTTTGTAAAGAGTTGTCGATGGGTGTGGCAACAGAGCATTAATGCGCTGAAGTTGCCTCATATCCATAATTTTTTACGAGATAGTTTGTGATAGTCTGCTGGTCTTCTTTTGAGATGGGTGCTTTAAACTCGTTGACCATTTTTGCTACAGTCCCTTTCCAATAAGGGCGGCTTTTTTTCCCTTGGTTGAGAATATAGCCCCACGAATGACAGATAAGACAGTATTGTTGTGCAACATCGTCATGGTCACCTTTTACCATAGGATAATCGACATACGGCATTTCAATGGGCTTAGAGACTTGAGCAAATGCCAAAGAGGTAAACAGTGTAGCAAGTATGATAATTTTTTTCATCCATTTCTCCTTAGACGATTTTAACGTTGACAGCGTCAACGGCATTGTATTGATATCCGCCGGCGTTCCAGCCGATTTCATCTACTTGAGGTTGGATATTTCCGATGCGGTTGATGGCACGTACCATAATGGAAAATTCACCTTTAGTCTTTGCATCCCAGTCAAAACTCCACATACGATAGGCATATTTACCATTTTCATTTCCTAAAATACTTTTACTCCAACTGTTTCCACCGTCTGTAGAAACCTGAACCTCTTTAATCCCTTTACCTTGATCAAATGCAACGCCCGTGATTTTGACACGTGACCCTTTTTTGATTTGGGTATTTTCACTTGGATAGCCAATGACGGATTTGACTTTCATTGCAGCGATTGGTTTGCGCTTGTACTCAAAATCGCTTCCCGAGATGACACATTCGCAATCATTATCTGGAACAGTGTAGGCAACATCCATAAAAAAGCTTTTTTGATATGTCTCTAAAACGGTAATTTCGGTGAGCATTTTAACCCAACTGTCGGCAAAATGTCCTGGAATAACCAATCGTAATGGAAAACCGTTTAGATAAGGAAGGTCCTCTCCATTCATCGAGTAGGCAACAAGAATTTGTTCTTCATGCGCTTCCGCGATTGCCATTTCTCGAAAAAAGTCAGGTGTTTCCTCTATAGCAGGTTTTTCTAGACCATTTAATCCAACCCATTTAGCACTTTCTTTGACGCCTGCATGCTCCAAGAGGTCTTTTAGACGTACCCCTTTCCAGACAGCGCATCCCATCGCACCGTGATCCCACTGGACACCATGCGTGGCTGGTCCTACTCCCTTGTAGTATTTGCGACTATTACCACCGCATTGTAAAACAGCGGTAATTTCGGTAGGTTCAAACTTGGATTTTAAATCATCGACACTCAGAGAAAGCGGTGTATTGACTGCGCCTTTAACCTCGAGACGAAATGTACTTAAGTCAACATAAGTCGGGATCTCAGGAAGATGCCAACGGACAAAAAATTCATCATTAGGGGTAATGGGTTGTGTGAAAATCTCACGCCCTTTGGCAGATTTGAGCAATGGCGGACGATCTGAGATCGTAACCATCGGTTTCTTTTCTGGGAATGCAATAATAGGAGGAATGTATTCTTGAGGAACGGCAATGGGTTTGACAGGAAGTTCTTTTCCTATGAGCGTAGAAGCTCCTAATAATAAGCCAGCACCTAAAAAATGCCGTCGATTAAGATGTTTCATTAAAATACCTCGATTCATATAGTGTGTTATTTTAGCGTATCTAAAGTAAATTATAGAATAAGCATGGCATCGCCGTAGGAAAAAAAGCGGTACTTTTCATCAATAGCGCATTGGTAAATACGGTGTGTTTCTTCCAACCCTACGAAAGAGGCAACGAGCATAAGCAAGGTGGATTGGGGGAGATGAAAGTTGGTTAAGAGATGGTTTACACGTAAAGGCGGGTTGTTGGGATGCAAAAAGAGATTGGCTTCGCCGTGGAGTTCATGAGTGCGAGCATGGTACTCAATGGTTCGGGTTGATGTCGTTCCAATGCACAGGAGGGGAATTTCTTGTTGGATAAGTTTATGGGCTTGGTCCGTGATATTAAAATACTCCGAATGCATTGGATGATCGGTGATGTGAGCGCATTCGACGGGTTTGAACGTTCCTGAACCTACGTGTAAAGTGACGAAGGCATGAGGGCGTGAATGACAAATGGTTTCAAAAAGCTCATCGGTAAAATGCAGTGACGCTGTGGGAGCAGCAACGGCTCCCTCGTGTATGGCAAAGACACTTTGGTACTCACGTTCATCTTCGGAGTTGTCTTCACGACCCAGATAAGGGGGAAGGGGGATGTGCCCAATGCGTTCAAGTATAGGGAGAAGATCTTCAAAACGCAAAAGAGTCTCATCTTTGGTGAACTGCACTTCACGTGATCCGTCTTCATGGAGTGCGGTTACGGTTGCGGTGAGATTGTCGTCAAAAAGAAGGGGAGTTTGCTCTTTAACGCGCCCTTTGATGTAAACATTGAGGGTATGGGCATTGAGGGGACGGTTGATGAGCAGTTCGATTGCTCCGCCACTGGCTTTTTTACCGTATAGCCGTGCTTTTATAACTTTGGTATCGTTAAAAATAAGGGCACACTCTTTAGGCAAAAATTGTTCTAATTGGTCAAAACGGGCATGGGTAATGGAACAGTCGCTTCGTCGGTAAACAAGAAGTCGTGCGTGGTCACGTGGATGGACGGGATGAGTGGCTATGAGCTCACTTGGGAGAGAATACTCATAGCTGGAGGTAAGAAGAGGGTCAGTCAATCGTCTCTTCTTCATCTTCATAGTCTGATTCAGGTTCTTCTTTGGATGCTGGATTAACGGCTCGGACAATGAGAATGGAGATAGCATAGAGAAGAATCAAAGGCAACGCCATTAGGATTTGAGAAATAACATCCGGAGGGGTTAAAATAGCGGCAATGATGAAAATGAGGACAATCGCATAGCGAAAGAAGTCTTTCATCATTTTGTCGTCAATGAGTCCTAAGAGGGCGAGGAAATAACACACAACAGGAAGTTCAAATGCCAATCCAAAACCAAATAGAATTTTGGTAAAAAACTCAACATACTCTCCGATGTTGTACATTGGGACAAAAGAGGCACTTCCAAATTCGATAAAAAAGGCAAATCCGATGGGGGTTACAAAATAGTAGGCAAAGGCTGCACCCATGAGGAACATTCCTGTTCCTCCGACGACAATGGGAATCATCATCTTTTTTTCATTCGTATACAAACCGGGAGCAATAAAAAGCCATACTTGAGAGAGGATGACTGGAAGCGCTAGAAGAAGTCCGGCAAAAAAAGATACTTTCATTGCAACAAAAAATGCTTCCGATAGTTCTCGAGTAACAATCATCCCTAAGGCTGCTTTACGGGAGATTTTTGCGGTAGCAGTTAATGCATCAACCAAAGGAGCGGTAATCCATGCCAACAAAGCATCGTGAAAGTTCCACATAATGATGGACATGATAATGACAGCGATAACGCTGATACCCAGTCGTTTGCGCAGTTCAGCTAAATGGGGGCGTAAATCATCAAACATTAAACAGTCTCTTCTATTGGGGTTTTTGTTTTAGGGGTAAAAGTGACTACTTCGGGTGCTTTTGGAGCAGCAGGGGCAGATACAGTTTCCAGTGGAGTATCAAGATTAAAACTATTTTTTAATCCAGTGACTTCGGAGCCAATTTCGGTTATATCCGTCATACGCTCTAATTCAGAACTCGCTTCTAAAAGATCATTTTTGTAGTTGAGTGCTTCTTGCTTCATCTCTGAAAAATTCATCTCCTCTTCGAGGGTTGCACGGGCTGAATTGACCGTACCTTTGACACTGCGAAAAAACTTAGCAATTTCGACCATGGTCGAGGGGAGTTTCTCTGGACCTAAAAACAATACTGCAATAATTGCAATAAGAAAAATTTCACCGATGCCCATACCAAACATATTATTTGCCTAATGCTAAAGATAGGGCAATTTTAGCGAAAAAATATTTAATATCCCTCAACTCGCAATGCAATTTCGTCTGCAAGGAGAAAGTTTGGGTTATAGTAGCGTCCATTACGATATTCCAGTAGTTTTTCATTGTAAAGAAGTTGGGCGGTCGCGAGTTGATTTTTAGAGAGGATTGTTTCATCCACACCGACACAACTGCGAAATCCTAAAAAAAGTTTTTCACTTAAGAGAGCTTTACTATCTAGGGGCTCTGCGCTGATTTCGAGTGGATGTTCAATATAATAGTCAATATCCACAGAGGGATAAAAACGGCAGTTGTCTAAAAAGCCAACTGCCCCTGCACCTAATCCGATGTAGTTTTTCCCTTCCCAGTAGCCTAGATTATGTGCCGATTTGCTTTTACCGAAATTGGAAATTTCGTAGTGTTCAAAGCCTTGAGAGGCTATTTTATCAAAAAGCCATTCGGTAAGTACTAGTTCTTCACGGGCAATCTCAGGGGTTTTTTCAAAGGCAGTATGCTCTTCGATGGTGAGGGAATAGAGGCTGATATGATCGATAGGGAGGGAAAAGGCTTGGGTAATATCATTTTGTAAGAGTGCTTTGGTATCGCCTGAAACTCCATAGATGAGATCGACAGAGAGGTGTTTAAAGCCAATTTTTTGGGCATTTCCAATAGCATTGAGTGCATGAGATGTGTTATGGGCGCGCCCTAGGGTTTTGAGTTTTTCATCATTAAAACTTTGCACCCCAAAGCTGATACGGTTGACCCCTAAAGCATACATCCCCTCTAACCATTCGAACGTTGCGCTGTTAGGATTGGCTTCGGAGGTGATTTCAGCATTGGGAGCCAAAAAAGGGCGAATGGTGTTAAAAATTTCGATATAAAGGAGAGGATCAACTGTCGAGGGTGTCCCGCCGCCGATAAAGACAGTTTCGATGAGATTGGTCTCACTAACGCTAAAGCGTTCTAGCTCGTAGGTAAGCTGCACTGAGAGGGCTCTCATATATGACTCACGCTGAGAAAATTTATCAACATAGGAGTTGAAGGCACAATAAGAGCATTTGCTGTCGCAAAAAGGGATATGAATATATAAAAGCATGTCAGGATTATAGTATTTTTAATGGCGAATAGTTTACAATACGCGACAAAATTAATCAAAAAGATTATCCATTATGTCTCAAACAAAATTTTATCGACCTAATGTTGCTGCGGTAATCGTATCGAGTGACTATCCTGCTAAAAAAGAGATTTTTCTTGCTGAACGCAGTGATTTACACGGTGTTTGGCAGTTCCCTCAAGGGGGGATTGATGAGGGAGAATCGCCAGAAGAAGCTCTTTTTAGAGAACTTAAAGAAGAAATTGGGACAAAAAAAATAGAGATTATTGCCCAATATCCGGATTGGATTGCGTATGATTTTCCTCCCCATGTCGCAGCGAAAATGGCACCGTTTTCAGGGCAAAAGCAACGCTATTATCTCGTTCGACTTAAAAAGGATGCTGTGATTAACCTCGAAACGAAACATCCGGAATTTAAAGCGTATCGTTTTATTGGAGTTGATACACTATTTGATCATGTTGCTCATTTTAAAAAACCGATCTATGAGCAAGTTATTTTACATTTTAAAGCCGAGGGGTATTTGTAATGGTTATCGTACAAAAATTTGGAGGGACAAGTGTTGGTGATTTGGAGCGTATCCAAAATGTTGCTAACCGTGTTGCTAAAACACTAAAAGAGGGTCATCAAATTGTGGTAGTAGTTTCTGCCATGAGCGGTGAGACGAATAAGCTTATCGCGTATGCCGAGCATTATACTACCAGTCCTGAACGCAGTGAAGTGGATATGCTTTTAAGCTCAGGTGAGCGTGTAACCGCTGCATTACTCTCAATTGCGCTCAACGCGATGGGACATCCGGCCATCTCCATGAGTGGTCGCCGTGCAGGTATTGTTACGGATAATGTGCACACAAAGGCTCGTATTGAGAGTATTGACCCATCATTGATGCAAGCTCAACTCGCTCTTGGTAAAGTAGTGGTTGTAGCAGGTTTTCAAGGGGTAAGTGAAGAGGGGCAAGTAACAACACTGGGACGTGGCGGATCGGATCTTTCTGCCGTAGCACTTGCAGGAGCACTTCAAGCAGATTTATGTGAAATATACACCGACGTAGATGGTATTTATACGACGGATCCGCGCATCGAACCAAAAGCTAAAAAGATGGATAAAATCAGTTATGACGAAATGTTAGAACTGGCATCACTTGGGGCAAAAGTCCTTCAAAACCGTTCGGTTGAACTCGCAAAAAAACTCAATGTAAATCTCGTTACCCGTTCTAGCTTCAGCGATGCAGAGGGGACATTAATCACAAAGGAAGAGAATATTATGGAAAAACCACTCGTAAGCGGCATTGCGCTGGATAAAAATCAAGCTCGCGTATCTCTTAGCGGAGTTATCGACCGTCCGGGAATTGCATCGGATATTTTTACCCGTTTGGCAGACAACAGTGTTAATATCGATATGATCATTCAAACGCTTGGGCATGATGGGAAAACAAGTCTTGACTTTACAGTGCCCAAAACAGAATTGTTGGATGCCAAAAATATAGTTGAACAGTTCGTCGGTGAAGGTGAGATTAGTGAAGCATCGTATGATGAGAATATTTGTAAAGTTTCTATCGTCGGTGTGGGTATGAAATCGCACACGGGCGTTGCGGCAAAAGCGTTTCAAACCATGGCGCGTGAAAATATCAACATCATGATGATCTCAACCTCTGAAATCAAAGTATCAATGGTGGTGGCTGAAAAATACGCCGAACTCTCGGTTCGTTCATTGCACAGCGCGTATTCGTTGGATCAGTAATGCGTCAATTTGACCAGTGGACTCTCGACGCGATACGCGCAGAGAAGTCGGCAATGAGCTGGTTTGAAGAACAGCGTTATGAGTGGACTCCCCAAATTATCAGCGCCATGGATAATATCATGCAGGGGCATACCATTGTTGTGGTGACCGATCATGAGCGTCGATGGTTTACCCATTATATTACCGAATCCATCAACAAACGTACTAAAGAACGCCCGATGATCCCTATCGTTTCGTTAGAAGCGCTCCATCCCCATATTGAGATGATGCGAGATTCTGAGTCGATTGATATGCTCAACGATATGCTGGATCTCGCCTACAATGGAAAATATTTCTTTTGGTACATCGGAAAAGGGGGAGATGAACGTCGTGCCGATATTGTCAAGCGTTCTAATGGTGCGCTCATGTGGATGATGGATGAAAACTATCCAAACTCTTTACATCTCAAGTCTTATGATTCCCACATTGATATTAAACTTTTACAGCTTTATCGCTTATTTGATAAAACATTAGCAGCTGTATTGTTTGGGGAGATTGATGTTCACGCTTGAGCGAGGGGGAATCATTATTACCGATCGATTTGAAGAAAAATCGCTGGAAATTGAACACACTTTACTGCCTTTGAGAAGTGTCCGTTTTATCTGTGAAGATTTTAAAATCGAAGACGCTAAAGAAGTCATAGCCGAAGCGTATAGAAGTGAAGAAAATACCAAAACATTAATTGTAGGGGCGAAAAGCTTCACGATCCCTGCTCAAAATGCTCTCCTTAAAATCCTTGAAGAGCCTCCTAGAAATATTGTATTTGTGTTACTTGCTCCCAATAAAAGCACGTTTTTACCTACCGTTCGTTCTCGAATGTCGCTGCAAGTGGAGCAAGAGGGTAAAACCCATAATCCCATTTCTTTGGTACTGCGCCAACTGGATATTTCAGAGATGTTTAAATGGGTAAAAGAGCACGATAAACTCAAAAAACATGAAGCCAAAGAGCTCATTGAAAACCTCTTTCATCATGCTGTTTATGAAGAACGGTATGATTTATCAACGGTACAGATAGAGGGATTTGAGAAAGCATTTCGCCTCATTGAGCTCAATGGACGACTGCAAAGTATTTTAGTTATGGTATTGATGAATTTTCTAAAAGAAGCCAAACGTGCACGTTGAACATCTCTCCTCTTCTTGCAATCTCAAAAATACTCTCAGAGAGCTTGGTGTTGATGGCGGAGGAGTCTCGATTTTGAATGATAAAGGGCTACTTCATCTGATTGCCATCAAGAATTTGCATGTGGGAGCTGCCAATATACTTAAGCAAGACGCGTTGAGCATTGGGGCAGATTTAGCCGTTCCAAAAGGGACCGTAACGGCATCAACTCCTCTTGTTGACGCACTGTTAATTGCCAATGAGAGACAGCTCAAAGAGTTGGTTCATAAAGAAAAAGCGCAACCCTTTGGTCTAAAAAATGTAGCGCAGGAGTTGGGACGTTTTTGTGCTCTTCATTTTCCACAAAAAGTTGAAGTGATGGGGATTATCAATGCCAATGATGACAGCTTTTATCCCTTAAGTCGATTCCAAGCATCCAGTGCGGTAGAAAAAATTGAAGAGATGATCGTTGATGGTGCGGACATTATCGACATCGGAGGGGTTTCGAGCCGTCCGGGGAGTGTGGGTGTAAGTGCGGAAGAAGAGTTGGCACGTGTAAAGCCTATTATTGATTTGCTGTATCATGAAAAGACCTATGAAAAAATCCGTTTGAGCTTAGACAGTTATGCTCCCTCAGTGATTGCGTATGCGCTAGAGAGAGGGTTTGATATTATTAACGATATTACAGGGCTTGAAAATGATGAGGTTGCACGACTTTGCGCTTCTTACAATGCTACGGCTGTCATAATGCACGTGCAAGGGACTCCGCACGATATGCAAGACAATCCAGAATACACTTCGGTACTTCATGAAGTTGAGAATTTTTTTCTCCAACGATTGGAAAAAGCGGATAAATTTGGCATTTCCGATGTGATATTGGATTCGGGCATCGGTTTTGGAAAACGATTGGAAGACAATTTGGCGTTGATACGTCATCAAAAACATTTTTTGGCGTTTGGCAAGCCGTTGTTGGTGGGTGCAAGCCGTAAATCGATGATTGATATGATATCACCCTCAAGCAGTGAAAATCGACTTGGAGGAACGTTGGCAATCCATCTTAAAGCGATTGAAGAGGGTGCCTCGATGGTCCGTGTACATGATGTCAAAGAACATATCCAAGCCATTGCGCTGTGGAAAGCATTAAGGGGATAGGGATGAACAATAGTATTATGGTTATTATCACACTCTCTTTGCTGGTAATGTTTTCACCTTTTCTATCCCGTGTAACGAGAGTGAATGTGGTGGTAATCGAGATATTACTGGGAAGCCTTGCAGGGTATCTTGGTTTTTTAGTTGAAACGTCACTGTTTAAAATTATTGCAAAAGTTGGTTTTTTGTATCTCATGTTTTTGGCAGGGATGGAGGTCAATCTCAAAGAGTTTGGATTTGCCAAATCATCCCTTTTGCGCCGAACCATCATCTATTTTGCCATGCTGTATGGGTGCTCGCTG
>Ga0265593_1000972_pt1 | contig 14078 bp, 15 predicted proteins | sample saktaG_8_FD_190136 | JGI IMG/M metagenome (GOLD analysis project Ga0265593, IMG submission 190136) | Saline water microbial communities from Sakinaw Lake, British Columbia, Canada - sak_2011_5_24_36m | ecosystem: Environmental > Aquatic > Non-marine Saline and Alkaline > Saline ...
AAGACCTCGTAAAGTTCTCACACAAATACAAGGATGAAGATTACATCTCCCTTGAAATCGCAAAACTGAAAAGCCCCGACCAATTCGGACATGACTACACCGCTTATGTAAACCGCCTGGAAGAATCTGAAGTCAACGAACCGGTAAAGCCCGCTGAAACGCCCCAAAAGAAACGCAATACTTCAAAAAAGGTTTCTAAAGAAACGCTATCAGAAGAAATCCCCTTCTGATCAAACACAGAAACCCTGAGAAAGGCTGCCCTCCGGCAGTCTTTTTTTTGTTCGCGAATCAGGCTTTTTTCTTTGAGACCAGGACAAAGAAGAAACCCTGCCAAAAAAGAAATCCCTTCCGGGCAGCTTTTGAAAAAAGCAAGCAAAAGCCAACCCACTATTACTCAAAATTTATAGCAAAGTTAAACTTGTGAAAATCTTTTTCGCTAAGAGTGACCGCCTTCTGGCACCGTCACCCTTCGGGTTCATTCAGATTTTATTGCATAAAATCATGACCTGACCTCTTGCTTAAAATTTTCACTCCGTTTGTTCCCGGTGGCATAAATTTTTTCTTAAACCCCGGCGAGCCAGATGCCTAAAAAAGTCTGCAAGGCAGCAGCGAAACACAATGACAAAGATTACAGCACCAGTACTGAAGCCGACAAACGGTGGAGCATCCAAGGAAGAAAACGCAGTTCTTGCAGCTGCAAAAACGGTTCTCAATCCTGAAGAGAATAAAACCGAGGAGCAGAAGCCGCTCCTGAAGGTCGAACCTGAAAAACCTGTTGTTCCTGCTCCTGAACCGGTCAAGGAAATGACCCTAATGGAGAAGATCCTCAAGGTCGAAAACCTCCAGCTGGTCATCGAAAAAAGGGCGAAGCTGGTCCAGACCCGCAGCGAACTGGAAAGGTTCCAGACAGCATCCAATGACTTCAACTGCTCCATGAGGCTGAATGATTCGGACGGAAATGTCTTCACCACCAGTTTCACCCCTGGTATCAAGAAAGTCATTGATTTTCTCAGGTCATCATTCGATGCAAGCATCTCTGATGTTGAAGGCAAAATCAAGTTCTGACCTTCGGTCAAATCTGAGATTTCGGCGTTCAGGCTTAGGCCTGAGCGCTTTTTTTATGGTCGTAAATGCAAATAGACTTTGTTTGCATACATAACGATTTGATAAAACATACCTTTGTAACCACACATTTAAACAAACAAACTCATGAAACAGATTATTTTTTTCCTGCTCTATCTTCTTCCTTTCATAGGGATTAGCCAAACAACGCCACTTTCCGCTAAAGAATCAATTCCGGATCCAAAGATGAAAATCGGAATGGTCATTTATTCCAATGACCCTGAAACGGTATGGAATGCGTTCAGATTTGGAAATTTTGCGATTGGTGAAGGTGATTCGGTAAAAGTTTTCTTATTGGCAAAAGGGGTTGAATCCGAGTCGCTGAATACTGATAAATTTAAGGTAACCGATCAGATAACGCGGTTTGTCGAAAATGGAGGGAAGATATTTGCATGCGGATCGTGCCTGACCATACGTAAAAAAGAGGGTTCTGAAATCTGCCCGCTGTCGACCATGCAGGATATGTATGACATTATAAAATGGTCCAATAAGGTTATAACATTTTAACTTGACTCCCCATGAAAATTCTGTTTATCATCAACGACGCTCCTTATGGCACAGAGAAAGCTTACAATGCTTTGCGCATGGCCATGACCATCCAGAAAGAAAATGAAACTGCTGAAGTCCGCATTTTTCTGATGGCCGATGCTGCAACTGCCGCATTGCCCAACCAAAACACACCACAGGGTTATTATAATATTGAAAGGATGATTAAATCGGTGCTGTTGAAAGGTGGAAAAGTTAAAATCTGTGGCTCCTGTGCAGAAGCCAGGGGGATCAAAGATTTACAACTTATCGAAGGAACTGAGCTCAGTACAATGAAGGAATTGGTGCAGTGGACGCTGGATAGTGATAAAACACTGACATTCTAATAGAAATTTCTCCAATAAAAAAGCCGTCCCGATTATTCTAAGACGGCTTTTTTTTAACAGGAAATGAGTTATGCCTTGGTCGGCAGCAAATCTTTTGTTTTGAGTTTTGATGGCATAAAAATCCCTATTACGCCGTTTATGCCCAGACTCATCACAATGTTGAAGAAGAATACCAGGAAGGCCAGCAGCAATAAGGCGCCACATAGAGCAGCCAATATCATGTATGTGTTGAATTCACCGTTTACATACAAGGAGCGGCGAAGCATGCCATGCAAACCGGCCATTCCCATAAAGGCACCCATGCCGATGCCGCCGATGAGTTGTCCCCAAAAATGGAAGTTGGCCAGTTTCTGACTGTATAATTGTGCACCATTTGTCAGGATCGGGAAAAGGATATAGATCGCAGCATAGAGTGTCATAGCCAGACCGACGAGAATCGCAACATGCACATGCGGACCAATAACCCATTGGGTGTTGTGAAGGATCCTGTTTAAACCAATATCCGCCTGCATGATGCCGGCCGGCACTGCCAGTGCAAATCCCAGCAATCCACCGAGAAGAAATTTCAGCGGGTTGGTCATTTTCAATGGCCGGGCACTCCACAAGGTGGCAAGCGTGATAAAGAATGCCAATCCCTGGGTGATCAATTCCAGGGCAGTAACCATTTCACCGGAGAGTACTTTTAAAAAACCGGGTTGAGCCTGATCTGAAAGGAGATGATGCGACCAAACTGTCCATGAAACCACCAGTTCAACCAGCAAGGCTGTACGGGCAATGTTTTCCATAAAAAGTTTTTTCCCTGTGATCAATGTTGCAAGCAGATACCAGGTTCCGGCGACGAAGATCAGCACAAGTCCGTCAGCAACCAGATCGAGGCCCCACCAGAACCAATTTTTGTATAGCAGAGCGTCAATGGCTGTATCTTTAAGACTCACGCCGAACAGATTAAAAACCATGTAAACCAGAATGAGAACACCGGTGAAAAGGATAATTCCTGCATTCAGCGCTACATCCACGGTTCCCCTGACAATAGCAGCAACCGGGAGCGAAACAAGGTGTTCCTTTTTGTTTTTTGAAAAAATGTTCCTGAAGCCACTGTACCCGAGAGCAGACCCTATCAATGCGCCAGCAGGTTGCTTGGCCCATCCTTCTGGCGTATAGGTAATGGTGGCGAAAACATTGATGACGAAGAATGCAGTACCGAGCATTACGAGGGCGATGCCAAGGATGAAAAAGATGCCACCCACGACGCTGAACTGTGTAAAGTCGACCGGTAACGGCCAATACAAGGTATACAGCGGGGCATAATGGGTTAGAAATCCTGAGAACCAAAACATAAAAGTACCGATGGCGATGAGCCACATGTTCCAGTTTCCAAGTTTGATGCTCCACAATGGTTTTTTCATCAGGAAAGGCACCAGGAAAAGGAAAGCCCCAAACACGATGGAATAGGTGGAACCGAAGATCCCAACGAGCGGATGTGCTGTCATGATAGCGAAAAACTGGTTGGTTGAAATCTGCGGAATCGGCTGGATTTCATAGATACGCATGACCATGCCTTCAATAACGGCGAAAGCATAATAAATAAGTCCCACTACGACAAACCGGAGTGTAAGCTTTTGCATGGGCGTAAGGCTGTCAGGTTTGAACAAGGACTGCTCACCCTTCATTAATGTTTGTAAAAAGTTCATATTGATATATTTTTAGAGTTTTATACCCGGTTGATTAATTAGTGGCTGTTGTGTTGCAGGAAACTACAACGGCATCCTTCAGAACGATGTTCCATCCGTCGGGGCCAGAATATTCCGTTGACCTGATCGTGTAGACCCCTGCCCTGTCAAACTCCCACAGGATATCGTTTGGGTGCCCGGGAACCACCTGCATCTGGAACATCATGGAATTGTCCTGACGGAAAAGGCCGAACCCATATGTCAGGTCGTGGGAAAGGACAGAAAAGAGAACTTTTTCGTTGCAATTGATGTTCAGGGTTGTCTCGGGCAGGGTGAATTTGTGCTTCTCAATCGTGATGTTGAATACCTTGTCGGGTTTGATGTCGGCACGGTTCAAATCCATGGGTGCCCACGGAATTGTGTTAAAAGTCACGATGTGCAGGGAAACACCCAGCACGACCAGCATCGCTGTAAATGAATAAAAGAGTGCATTGGCAACCTTGTTGTCCTTCCCCGGACGGGTGATTTTGTAGCCGAACCATCCCATAACGAGCAGGATAGCAAGACAATAACATGTGTAGGCCAGCGTCTGGCCGGTTAACACAACAGTTGAATCGATCATAATTGATGTTTTTAGTGAATGAAATTGATTAAAAGTGGTAATGCTTCTTACTGGTTTTGTGAGGTGTTACGTTCTATGTGGTTTGCGTCTCAATATCTCGCTGATATTTCTCCTTAAGGTCAGCAAATGTTGTTTTTGTGAGCGTTTCGATCATATTTAAACGTGCCTCAGTCCACAGATCATGCATGGCACAAGGATGATCAAGAATGCATGCCGTGAAACCCAGCAGGCATGTGTTCATGGCTTCCGGGCCTTCCATTGCTTCGATCACCTGGGTAAAGTTGATTGTTGCCAAATCTCTGGCAAAGATGAACCCGCCATTCCGTCCACGTGAACTGACGATAAATCCTTTTTTTGTCAGATCAGTCAACAAGCGGCGCAAGTATTGTCTGGGAATTTTAAGTTCATCATAAAGGTATTCAGCCGGATACATCTCTTCATTCCTGGTCGCCATAAAGCCAAGGACGCTAAGGGCATATTCAGTGGTCTTCTTTAGAATCATAATATGATACCTTTTGGTAGTGTTTTATGAAATGCGAAAATAATAAATTTACTATCATGTGAAACATTTCACAAGAAATTTTAAGAAGTAAAAAAGAAAGACTCAACTATCATTTGATATTCATGTCAAGTTGTTTGCAAACATTGCCTGAAATTCTGTCAAACATGTTTATAATTCTTGACATGTCCTGGGGATATAATTTATCAATAATTTGAAGGAAAATAACTTGATTATTATGAAGCTCAGTTGCTATTAACCAGATTAAATTTGAAGAAGTTACATTGATTGCAGCATCGGTTTCATCTGAATTTAACAGTAAATCTATCACATTCTTTATGGCCAACCTATATAAATTATCCTTCGAGCGAAAGTAGTAATGTACCATTGACTTGCCAACTTCTGCCCTCTTTGCGATTTTTTGAATTGTTGTACCATGATATCCATATTGAAGAAATATGAAATTGCTGGCATCAAGAATTTTTTCCTCTGTTGTCATTGAACGACCTGTATGTTACAATAAAAAACTTACGTTTGTTTTTGTCAACTTTCTATTATTCGCAAATACTTGATGACAAAGTTTTTATATTTCGGTTGGCTCATGAAGATGACTTCATATATAAAGATCCCTGTCAGTGCGCAAAAAATTCCAAGGATCACATCAATGGTATAGTGGTGGCCTGAATATATGGCTGAAACCCAGATACCCACCATGAACAGGCCGAAGAACCATTTGGCGCGTCTGCAGCCGGCCTTTATTCCGTAGTAAAGCACGATAACCGGATAGGCACAGTGCAGGGAGGGGATCGCAGCAAAAACATTTGAATTCTTCGAATAGATTGATCCAAAAACATTCAGATGGATAAGCTGGTCAAACCGGGCTAATCCGGCTGCGCTGCCCGGGGTATGAAGGTTCAGCACAAAGCCATATTGGCTTACATACCAGGGTGGCGCAGCAGGATGAACGTAGTAGATGATGAATCCCAACAAGTTCACAAGCAGGAAGGTCAAGGAGAAATGCAAAAACAATTTACGGTTGGAAAAGTAGAGATAAACGGCGAAGCCAAGCGGAACGGGCATCCAATTAATATAGAACAAACCACTCATAAAGTCGGCTACAGCATTGTGATTGGCCGCGAAGAATTCATTGAGCGTTAGCCTTGCAAATTGCGCATCTATTCCAAAAAGTTGTTTTTCAAGGTGGTACAATGGGGCAATATCAACCGTATGGTATAAGTAATTCGGAAAGACACGCATCACATCGTACAGTATACCAAATATGGCGAAGATTGCAAACCCAAGAATAAATTTACGGGTACCTTTTCCAGCGTAATACAGGAGATTAATGGTCAGAATAATCATCCAATGTTCTATCCTTAATCCGGTCAGAAACGATATGATGGTTATGTATCCAATCGACACAATTGTCAGGATTAATGAACCGGGAGGAAGACGATCGATTATTTTTTGCATGATCATTCAGATTTACAAGCTAACTCAAGGAATAACTCTTTCGTTAACAACATTCCCCGTTGCGGGATCTATTCCATTAATGTCAATATATTTAACTGACGACGGAAATCCCAACGAATTAGTCACGGAACAGATAAAGAGATTGGTCAACTCTGCCATTCTACCATTAATGCTGATCATTGCTTTATACTGATTGTTTTTCCCGCTCCGCATCAGATAAATCGCCCTTTTCTTAAATGACCTGAAGTGTATCAGATGGACTCCTTTGTCCAGAATATGAACATCAAGTCCGTATACCCGGTTTTGGATAAAAGAGAGCTCTTTTCTGGCGCCTCCTTCCTCATAGCGGATCCACAACGGATGCAACGGTTCCTTTTTATCAAGATTCCCGTCAGCCTGGTAGTTCAGTTCATAAATGACCGTGTTCCGGTTATGGGTGCGCTGCACATAAAAAAGCACTTTTTCATTAAGCTGCGGCACTGGATATTTGCCATCTTCAGCCGGGTTGCCGGTATCGTCATTCCCCGCAAGGCTGGGTACTGCGAGACCAAACCACATGAGCAATATCAGGAATTTCGTTTTCATGACGGATTGAGGGTTTTGTTTGTTTTTCAAGTTGATGTTTGCTGTGGATGAGCCGACTAACGGCCGTCATGTTTGAAAGAGCCGCAACGGCTACCAATGGGTAGATAAAAATGGAGATCGTCTCAATGATTGCAAAGGAGAACCAGGGAGCAAAGGTCTTTTGATTGCCACCCGACCAGTAGGAAACAATTCCGCAAATCAGGGCTGAAGCCCCGATGATGACTATGCGTTCAGGCCGCTGCATTAATCCACCCTTACATTGCACGCCGATACTTTCCGATCGTGCCCTTATATAGCTCACCATCATGGAGCCAATGAGGGCGATAAACCCAAACAGCGATCCCAGAAAATAATGATGGGCCACAAGGAAATAACAGATCCCTAAAAACATCACCAGTTCGCTGTAACGGTCGAGCACCGAATCGTACAGGGCACCATACCGGGTTTCCATCTTGCCTTCACGGGCAAGGCGGCCGTCGAGTATGTCGAAAAATCCGGCAAAGAGGATCAGGGCCCCTCCCCATCCCAGAGGGGTAAGGTCGCCCTTGGCACCATGGTCGGCGCCATAGACCATCACGATGGCCGCAAGGATGTTGAGTATAAACCCAATGGTCGTGATCATGTTGGGGGTGACCCGCATTCGGATCAGGATTTTTACCAGTGGCTGGATCAGCCTGTAAATCCATAACTGTGCTTTTGTTTTCATCGCTATTTGTTTTTAGAAATCAAATTTAAATCTGACCCTGATGCCGAAGTTTGACACAAAGGGATGATCGAGATAAGTCAACCGCTTGACAAATTCAACCCTGAATAACTTCAGTATGTTTCCAATCCCGGCACTCACCTCTACATAGGGTCCTTCGTCGAGAGCAAAGGTTACCGGAGTCCCGGAAGTTTCTCCGGGTAATCCGAAAGGATCAACCGGAAAACGGAAGAGGTCAGGGTTGTCACTGGGATTGTTTAAAGTTGTCAGCCTCCCGAAAAGGACCTTGGCCGCAACAAATTCCCTCCACTTAAGCTTTTTGATCAGCGGGATCTTGTTGAAGAAAAATCCGTTGAAGCAGTGGTCTACGTTCAGGGATATATATTCATCACTTACAAATTCCAGGAAGTTCATCAGGTTATAGGAGGCAATCTGGTACGAGTAGGTCTGGTTGGCCCGGTGTATGAAAAGCAATGGATAGGGAACCTTGCCGAATAATTTCCCTCCCTCCAATATGACATCGGTATAACCCAGTACCGAAAGATAAAAGCGTTTGCTTACACTGAGTTTTACATTTAGGTAATCGTAATCATTTTGCAGAAATTTTGAACCATAGGTCAGCTGAAGTTGTGTTACCGGGTACTTGTTTGCCATGGGTATGCGGTATTGTTTTCCCTGGTAGAAGTGTTCATCCGGCGCATATCTCAGCGTCACTGCGACTTCAGAAATGTCGATATAGGCGGGGTCATTGGTGTGTTTGAGGTAATCAACGCTATTGAAATAGAGGTCCCCGCCCGGGCGCTGGCGCAAGAACTGGTATGCGATATTGAATGAAAAATGGTTTTTAAATTCGTTGAGATGCTCGATCCGGAAAGTTTTGTTGTAAAAGAGCTTGTTGTTAACACCACGTTTGAAAGAGAGCAGGAAATTATCCTCCTGAACGAATTGGAGCTCCTGCCCCGGAATTTTTGTTTCATCCTGGATGCTCACCCTGAGAGATTTTACCGGGAACTCAAATATCGACCGCTTTGTCAGTGAAAAGGTGGATCCCAGATAATATTTGACTTTTTGGTCAGTAAACCCATAAGCAACGTAAGTTTCCAGGTTGACACGCTTGCTGAACTTATCAGTTGTCCGCCCGCCAACACGCAGACGGTAACCTTCAACCGGGTTATAACTGTAAAACGTGTTGACCGGACCTATCTCAAAATACCCGAGATTTCTGTATCCGGCAACAAGCAGCATGGTAATGTTCATAACGTTTTTAAATACCGGCAGCCGCTTTACGCTGTCGATCATTGCATAAGTGCCACTCTCGGTCTTCGTTAGTGAATCATGCCGGTGGAGCGCCCAATAGGTTGCATCGCGCAAGTTGGAACTGTCCAGCTCAACTTTGTTATCATGTTGAATAATTGTATCAGAAATTGGCAGGTTCAACCGGATATTCCTGTAGGAAACAGCGCGCTCTCCATAAATTCCAAGTTTGTCCTTTGTCAGTCCGAAATCGATGCCAATCATGTCGTTTGTCAACATCCAGCTGTCATTTCCGATATTTGAAAAATCCTGGACGATTTTAACCTCTTTCGCCCAGTTAAGGTTTATTTCCGATGGTATTGAAATTTCAATTTTTTTTACTGCATAATTGCTGTCTGCGGTGATGAAAAGAAATCCCTGAAACAACAGGTCGGTTTTATTCCGGGGGGCAAACAGCATTTTATAGCAACGAATGCTGTCAACCATTACGGTATCCATGATAAAAAAACGGTAAAACGAAGGTGCGCTGGAAGCGATCGGGCTTAAAAAGTTGTTTGTCAGAAAGGCAATATCATTATCATAGATGTTGATATCCTGGTACATGTATTTGATGTACTCGGTCATTCCCTTGTTATTGAGGTATCCTTCGAAGGTCACCATTTTGTTTGCCTTGATCACCTCACGGATTGCCTTGGGCGATTTCTGAAAGTAATAATCAGAAAGGGTCTCCTTCAGGAATAGCGGAAGGATCTCTTTACCCTTTAGTTTTGTTGTGTCAACATTGTTGAAAATGAATTTGAATTTCTTAAGAACCCTGCGGTTTTTGAACTTCTCGGTGAGGTTACTCAGGGCGAATTGTGTTTTTTCATATTTTTCATAACTGTATGCGTAGAGTTTTTCTTTACGGTTTCCATCCTTGTGTGCAATCACCTGGCCGATCAGCGCTACGGCAGGATTATCCTTGTTCCGGTAGCGGCTTTTAGTTGGTTTCACTACGACCTCACTCAGTTGTTGGGTATGGGGTTTCAGATGAATGTCAATTGGTTGGGGTTGCCCGGGACGAAATGGTAATTCAACAGTTTCGAATCCCATACAGGAAATTTGGATCTTATTGGAATACTTTTTCCCTGTAAGGATGAAATTCCCGTCGATATCTGTGACAGTCCCGGTATTGGTTTTTACAAAAACAACAGTTACAAACGGTAACGGTTCACTGGTAACAGCATTGGTTATTCTGCCTTTGACAATAACCACACCGGTAATTTGGGCTTCACCAAAAAACGGGAAGAACATCACCATGAGTAAACAGAAGTTATATAGATGCTGTTTTCCGGCTTTCATGATTGAATTTGAAAACATATGTGTTTTGCAACAAATAGTTAAAAAAGATTCCTACGAATACTGTGGTACAAATTTTCGAATACAAATAGTTAATGTTCCCTATGCTGGTTAATAGCCACATCCCGCCGATATTGAGGAAAATGCTGCCTCCCCAAACCAGCAGATAGCGCATGGCCTGGGTTCCCATGGACCTTCCTGTTGCATTAAAAACCCATTGACGTCCAATTGAAAAGTTTGTAATCCCGCCAAGGATTGATCCAACCGATGTGCTGAACAAGTACCACACTCCACATAGTTCCTTCAAAAAAATCGTAACTCCAAAATCGACAATCGTAGATGCCAGTGAGGACACCTGTGCCCTTAGGAATTTGTTCAGCGTTTGCTTCGTCATATCAAATTCGGAATAATTCTGAATACACTTTGCAGCAGCAGATTCGCATAAATCCCTGCCAGGATATCGTCTGCCATTACCCCTATACCTCCCGGGAGTTGTTCTGTTTTATGGATCCCCAATGGTTTTAAGATATCAAAGAACCTGAAAAGGATAAATGCTGATATCATTGGAATCCATCCCCCTCCAATCCACAGCAGGCTGATCCACATCCCAACCATTTCATCTATCACAATGCGTGATGGATCTTTCCCCCATTGATGCTGAAGTTTATTTGAGCCAATAACCCCCAGGATCGTAAAGACCAGCAGGAGGCTTCCCAGTATCAGATTAGGATTCGGTGCGTAACGGAGAATCAGGGTTGCGGGAACCAGGGCGCCGAGGGCGCCCATGGTTCCAGGAGCAACAGGAATGAACCCCAATCCAAATCCGGAAACGATCAGTTTCCATATTGGCAATGTCCTACTTTTCATAGTAATCAAGTCCAAGGTGTGTGATCAAACTTTCTCCCTGCAGATGACGCAGGGTGTTTTCGAGCTTCATCAGTTGCCTGAATAAATCATGTATTGGGACTAAACCGGGTGCAGACTGTGGAGATTTGAAAAAGAAAGACAACCATTCCTGGATACCCGACATCCCAGTACGCTTTGCGAGATCTATCAGAAGCGCGAGATCAAGTACAATCGGCGCTGCCAGAATAGAATCGCGGCAAAGGAAATTGATCTTGATTTGCATCTTATAACCCAGCCATCCAAAAATGTCGATATTATCCCAACTCTCTTTATTGTCACCACGAGGCGGATAATAGTTAATCCGTATCTTGTGATATATATCACTGTAAAGATCGGGGTTGAGTTCCGGCTCAAAGATATTGCTCAGACTTCCGAGTTTGGAGACTTCCTTTGTTTTAAAACTTTCGGGATCATCAAGCACTTCGCCATCACGGTTTCCAAGAATATTGGTTGAAAACCACCCATCTACGCCGATGTTCCTGGCCTTCAGACCTGGTGCAATGATGGTCTTCATCAGCGTTTGGCCTGTTTTAAAATCTTTCCCTCCGATCGGGGTTTTGGTCTTTCCGGCCAGTTCAACCATAGCGGGAAAATCGCACGAAAGGTTTGGAGCTCCATTGGCAAATGGAATCCCTGATTTGATGGCAGCATAGGCATAAATCATACTGGGAGCAATCTGAGGATGGTTGTTTTGCAATCCTTCTTCAAAAGCCTCTTGTGATTGATGGACATCACTCACCTCCAGATAAATTTCGGTAGATGCACACCAAACCATGACCAGCCTTGAACAATCATTCTTCACCTTGAACTCCTCCATGTCCCGGATCAATGCATTCGCCAGGTCCATCTTGGTGAGCGCGGATTTTACGTTTTTCCCATCAAGGTTGTGAACGAATTTTTTATCAAAAACAGCTTTCATTGGCAGAATAGCAGAGAGCTCCGGTTTCAGCTTATCAAGCAGTTGTTGGTCGATAACACCAGCATTCGAGGCTGCTTCATATGCATTGTCTTCGAAAATGTCCCAACCCCCGAATACAATGTCGTCGAGGCCCGCAAGTGGGACAAAATCCTTGACTTTCGGATTGCGATTTTCGGTTCTTTTTCCCAACCTGATATTTCCTATCTGTGTGTAAGAACCAATCGGTAATCCGATTCCTTTTCTTACAGCATAAACACCGGTGATCATGGTGGTTGCCACAGCTCCCAGCCCGGGCAATAAAATGCCAAGCTTTCCCTCACACTTTTTCACTTTGTTTTTCATGGGTTTCATTTTTTTAAATTATTTCGAACATCCTTGTTATACTTCATGGTAATTTTCAAATCTCTTTATGCCTGGATTGCTCACATTGAGAAATTTACGCTATTACATGTAAATCACCTTTACACGTATAGATGTATCCGCCTTTAATTCAAAACTGGCTTTTGAAAAATCAGGTCTGTTTTTCAAACCAATGGATTGATAATTTGAAAAGCCAATGCCTTCTTTTGGGAAAATTAAACCCTTATCAATTTTTCCATTACTGTTCTCGTCATGCAGGATATTCACTGCATACCTTCCAGGAGGAAGATTCTTAAAGGAAGCCAAGGATGAACCATTGATGATCGTCCCTGTCATTATCCTGAAGGTTTTTTTATACAATTCATCAGGAATGGATCCTTCTGTATCATATAACGCATATTGAACAATTCCTTTTGAATTTTGTAACCCCGTTACATTTACTGTCAATGAAAAGCTTGTTCCGCCTTGATTTATAAAGGCCGAAAGGATCAATACTGTCAAAACGATCAGCAGGATTTTGGTGAACTGTTTCATGTTACTTCTCCTTTCTTGTGAATTTTTCTTTCAAGCTATCCACCGCGTAATATACCACCGGAACCAGGTAAACAGTCAGGATAAGTGATGACAGCAACCCGCCGATGATGACCCATGCCAGTCCGTTTTTCCATTCACTGGCCGTTCCTCTTGCAAGGGCGATTGGCAGCATCCCGATCACCATCGAAAGAGTGGTCATTAAAATGGGTCGCATGCGCTCTTTTCCAGCCATGATCAATGCTTCTCCGGTTCTCTTACCCTGCGCTTTCAACTGGTTGGTGAAGTCCACGATCAGGATTGCGTTTTTTGCGACCAGCCCCATCAGCATGATCAGCCCGAGCAGCGAAAACAGGCTCAGGTTGCTCATCGTCAGGTTTAAGGCCAGGAAAGCACCGATCACAGCTACCGGTATTGAGAACAACACGACAAACGGGTAGATAAAACTATCGTATAGTGCTACCAGGATCAAATAGATGAGCAGAAACGAAATGATCAATACCGACCCAAGAGCGCCGAAACTGTCATTTTGCCTTTTGATGTCGCTGCCCCATGTCATTTGAATACCCTCTGGCAATGGATTTTTCTTCAGGTAAGCCACCACATCGTCGGCCACAGTTCCCGATGGTCTGCCCAGAGCCTCCGCAGTCAGCGTGACTGCCGGCTGCCGGTCTTTTCTTTCCAGTAAAGACGGGGAGTTGTCCTGTACTACCTCCGCAAATTGCTTTACTTCAACGGGCGTGCCCATTGGGTTTATAATAGTAAGCCTGCTGACATCTTCAAAATTTTCACGGTTAAAGTCATCCAGCCATATCCTTACCGGATATTCCGTCCCTTTTTCGGTTAACGTCGCATCATCATTTCCTGTAAAGGCACTTCTGATATTCACTCCAACATAGGCTGTGGTTAATCCAAAGCGCTGAAGTCGATCCTTATCGGGAATGATTTTATATTCCGGGCTTCCCTCCTCGACAGATAACCGTACATTGTCGGCTCCGGGAATTTTTTCAATGACGGATCTTAACGCAGTACCTGTTTTCATAACCAAATCGGGATTACTTCCACTCACGGTCAACTCAATAGGCGCTGTGCGCGGAATTAACCCCAATGCGGCCATGGAGTAGTTGATCCCGGGAAATTGCTTTTGAAGCGCTTCCCGCGACTGCTTCATAAATTCTTCTGTCGGCCGGTTGTTCCGTTCGTTGGCAGGTTTTAACTGGATGG
>Ga0265593_1000973_pt1 | contig 14073 bp, 16 predicted proteins | sample saktaG_8_FD_190136 | JGI IMG/M metagenome (GOLD analysis project Ga0265593, IMG submission 190136) | Saline water microbial communities from Sakinaw Lake, British Columbia, Canada - sak_2011_5_24_36m | ecosystem: Environmental > Aquatic > Non-marine Saline and Alkaline > Saline ...
TTGCTATTGCTACTTGAGCTTTTTCTTGCGGACTGAATGTTCTAGGTTTTTTAGACATATTTTTTGATTTAATTTTCCTATCTCATTTTAGCATATTTTGTGTCTAGATTTCCTAGGCCATTATAGTTTCCAAGCTATTGGATAGAAAACGGAGTTGAAAATTTTAGTGTAAAATGTGGCTCATATTAGGAATAAATTGCGATTAACAAAGATTTATAAAAAACTAAATGACGAAATTATCAATAAAAAAATCCGCCAACTTGGCGGACTTAAATTTTTCTGTATTTCTTACAACCCAATACCTGTATTTTGCATTTCCTACAACCTACCACCTAATTCCTACAAAACTCTCAATTGCTCCACGATTTTTTCATATTCCGGGATAGTTTGGCTCACAAGGTTCCAGAATCGCTTGGAATGGTTAAATTCCTTCAGGTGGCAAAGTTCATGGACGATGATATAGTCGGCGTGACGTTGAGGAAGCAGCAGAATTTTGTAGTTAAAATTGAGGTTGCCCTTGGAAGAGCAGCTTCCCCAGCGGGTTTTTTGATTGCGAATTGCCACTCCTTTATATTTGAAACCATAAACCGCATTGAATTTCTCCAGGCGTTTGGCCACCATTTCGCGAGCATGTTCTTTGAGTTTGAGATATTCCACGTGATCATGACGGGCAAAAAGGCTATTTCGGCCGATTTTCTTCATCGCTTTCATTTTTTCCAAAACCCACTCGGCATTTTTCTTGATAAACTCGTCCGCGCTCAAAAAGCCCATTCGCCAAGGAAGCGTGACCACGCAATTTCCATCGCAATAAATAGCTAATTTAAGCCTTTTTGCAGTTCTGTGTTTTCTGACGGTATATTCAATTTTCTCACTGTTGAGCGTGATTTTTTTAATAATACCCAAATCTTTGATTTTATGGCTTAATATTTCCATCCTTACTGCTTGATTAATAAGTTATACCTCCCCACTGTCTGATTGTAAAGCGCGACGTCACTGTTGTAGTTTTTCACGTCTTTTTTATAACTCTCAACCAACACATTATATTTTTCAACTAAGGCATTGTATTTTTCATAATTTTTACTATCTTGAAAAGCTCCTAGGGTGTCTTTTTGTTTTTCTAGCTCTGTCAATTCTTGTGAAAGATTTTTTTTCTGTTGCACAAGCTTGGCGCCAAGCGATTTCATCGTCAGTTTTAGTTGCTGGATTTCATTTTCAATTTTTTTGATCTCAATTATGCCTACATATTCTTTTCCATCTGTGAGTTGATATACCGTGACTTGTCCAAGATCTTGCAAACTTGCTTGCTGTTGTTGGGCTTGATCAAAATCGGCAATTTCTGCAACCTCTGCGGTTTTTTTGCTTTGCGCGTCAAATTGAGGAATGATTCCAATCTTATTTCCCACGCTAGTAGTTTCGGCGTAGCAATAACCACTGCCATAAGTTGAATAACTTTTTGGACATTTTATACCAATCGCCATATGGTTTTCTTCTTCATAGGTAAAAATCGCGGTGCCATAACCCATTTTTCGCAGAATCAAAATAGCCAGCAAGCTCTTGTCGCTACAAACGCCCTTCTGCTCAAAAAGAGTCTCGTAGGGATAGAGCATCGTTTCATCCCCAGATTTGCCCAAAATATTGCCAGCCTTGGCGTCGTCATATTCGATCGACTGCACGAAAGCCAGGGCTAATTCAACAAGCTGGTCACTGCTCAAATTGTGTTTTTTTCCAAGTGTTTGCAACCTTTCGACAAGCTGAGAAATAGTTTGGTCATTTTCATTGACCCGAAGAAACATTCCGTAGTAGCTATCCTCCCAATTTGTTGGAAGTTGGCCATCATAAGAATAAGTTTTTGGCTCCTTTTGATAATATTCATAAACTGATTGATACAACGTAAGCGATAATTGATATTTCACGCTTTTGTAAGTCCAAGAAAAATTTCTTTCTTCAGATTTTTGCAGTTCAGGAAACGGTTGCAAGCTTTTTTGCTGCAATCCCTTTTCGGCCATTGGAAAAAAACGACCAAGACTGTGAATGCCTCTTTTTTCAGCCACGAACCAAAGCGCTCCCGCAATCAACGAAAGCTCGAGAGTGATAATTAAGATTTTTTTGAGCCAATTTTTCATAGATTTTCCATAATATCAATACGTCTTGGTTCCAATTGTTTTTTCAAGAAAAAAAATTAAACAAGTTTTTCCATTATTTCTTTTTTTATCTCCGAAGGGTAAAGTTTAATTTTGGAAAGTTGCGCTAGTTCAATCCAAGCAAGCTCATAAAAATTTTCTTCGCAATTCCTTTCCAATTCGGGTCCGCCGAATTTTGATTTTCCTAAAATGCTTTCAGCCAAGAAAAAATATTCGCGGCCCCTGATGCCTTCAAATTCAAAAAACAATTTTCCCAATTTTACGTCTAAATTGGTCTCTTCTTTTACTTCCCGAATCGCTGCAGTTTCAGGAGTTTCTTTTTCTTCAATCATTCCGCCTGGAACAGCATAATATTCTAGACCGCCTCTCAATCTGTGCATTAACAAAATTTTCTCTTCTCTGATAATGATTGCGGCTGAACGTTTTTCCATTTTATTTTTTATTTTAAAGTAAATTAACTTACTTTAACAATAGCAATCTTGTCAGAAAAAAGCAAAACAAAAATCGACCTCTGTGGTCGATTTTTTGTATTTCGAACGTCTAAGTCTTCGCGAGGATTTATGTATCCATAAATTCGTGGCGATCCAGAAATTAAAATCTCCCTGGATTGCTTCGAATGAGTACCTTCTCGCAAAGACATCTCTAATGAAAACTATTCTAAAATTCCGTCCAAGTTCACATCATAAAGCATTTGTTCTGAGATAGAACGGTAGTTGATAATTTCACTTTCAGCAAACCAGATTTTGATTTCCCTCTCAGCTTCTTCAGGTTTATCTGAGCAATGGATCAAGTTTCGCACGGCGCGCTCGTCTATTCCAGCCAAGTCATAAGAATCCAAAGTCAGATCTCCACGAATCGTTCCGATGTCAGAAGTGAGCGGTTCTGTTCCGCCAACTAGTTTCGTCACGATTCCAACTGCCTGATTTCCTTCAATCACCATCGCAAGCACCGGACCGGAGGTCATAAAAGTCACCAATTGTCCGATGATGTCACGGCCATATTCGATCGCCTCTTTTTCCACCGGCAGATTATTCTCTTGACGACCCTTCACAATTCTCTCTCCCTTAGATTGAAACCACGCTTCATCTTTATTGTAATGTGCCCAACATTGCTCAGCTTTCGGCACAATCATCCTCATTGCAGTTATTTTTAATCCTGTTTTTTCAAAACGTGAGATGATTTCTCCGATAAAGTTCCTTTGAATTGCATCCGGCTTGAGGATGACAAATGTCCTTTCTTTTTTTGGGTGTGCCATAGTTTTTTGATGATAATTTAATTAAATTAAAAAGCGATAAACTCGCTGTATGTTTATAGTCTAGCAAAAGTTTAAGATAAAGCAAGTTTCACTTAAAAAATGACTACTAATTATTATTTGTCGTTGCGAGGATGTAATCATTCAAAGCAATCCAGGACTCCGTTTTTTGACGCACCCTGGATTGCCACGAATTTTCGAGTACAAAAATCCTCGCGATGACGATAATTAGAATGCGCTTCGCAATGTGCGGAGAAAATGCAGAAATACAAAATACATACTCTCATTTAATTTTAACATGGCATTTTCCTTGCTGGCTTTGGCAATTGTATTGGATATCTCCTTTCTCATCGGTCCGAAGAATGTTTATCTTGTGAGCCAAGAGTCTCTGCAGGACTTCTTGGTTCGGATGACCATAGGAATTATTTTTGCCAACTGAAATGATTGCCTCAATAGGTCTGACCTTATCAAGAAATGCATCGCCGGTGGCATATTTGGAACCATGATGGGCAACTTTCAAAAAGTCCGCCCTAACATCGATATTGTTGACCGATAACTCGTCTTCTTGGGTAGTTGGTAGATCACCGGTAAATAAGAATTTATTTTCTCCAATTATCAGCTTGGAAACGACACTATAAATATTAGTATCTTTTCCATCGATATCAAGGATAGATTCAAAAGGATACAAAACTTGAAGCTCTGCGCCATTGGAAAACCTAATCGTCACATCTTTTTTTGCCTCAATTATTTCAATTTTATTTTCTTCAATTAGCCCTTCTAATTTTTTGAAAGTTTGCGAATCATTTTGCATCTTGGTTTCCAAAACATTGCCAACATTATATGTCTGCAAAACTTCAATCAGTCCACCAATATGATCTTGATCGGGATGAGTTTCTATAATGGTTTCAATATTGCGATCCCAAAATGGAATATATCTCCCCAATTTTTCCAAAAGTAATTTCCCATCTTTGCCGCCATCAATCAGAACTTGCTGAGAGCCCTGCGAAATCAAAATCGCATCACCCTGTCCAACATCAAAAAAAACCACGCTCAGCTCATTGTTTTTATTCTGGAAAACAATCACGCTCAAAATTGCCGCAAGGGCAAACAAAGCGCAGATGATGGAGAAGAATATTTTACGATTACGCATAAATCAATAGTCAAAAGTCAATAAACAATAATCAACAAACAAAAAATGATACAATCTTAACAAATCAAATTTTGAAATCCCTTAATTATTTTCTTGATTTTTTTCTCGTTTTTTTATTAATAAAATAATCCCTGTTAGTATTATATAGTAAAATACAATCCACCACACGCTGATTTTTTCGATACTGACGCTGGCCCAGGGAAACTGGGCAAGGAGGTGAATGAGCTTTATTTCATAGGCAAGCAAAACGAAAGCCAACCAGGCAAAAATCAAAGAAAGCGGTCCCCAGACGAAACCGAACAAAGTCACTAAAAAGACCAGCAACATTGAAAGTGGGATCACTGGCAAAATGAAAACGTTAGCCAGCAACGAAACAAGTGAAGCAATATGGAAATTATAGGCAATGATCGGAAGCACAAAAACTTGGGCGCTGAGCGAAAGCGCGATCGTTTCCGAAATCCCCAAAGCTTTATGTTTTTTGATAAAACTTTTCTCCCAAAAAGAAGAGGTCAGCACGATTCCCAAAGTCGCCAAAAACGAAAGCTGAAAACCCACATCCCAGCGAAGCAGCAAGGGATTAAGCGCCAGCATGATTGCGCCGGCAAAGATAATCGCGTTTTCTGAAGATGACAGCCTGCCGTTTTTCATCGCCCAAAGCAAAACCCCGCTCATCACTCCGGCCCGCACAGCCGAAGCTGGCATCCCGCTCATCATCACAAACAAAATGATTCCACCAATGGCAAACCAAATCGCTTGCTTGCGCCAAAGACCAAACGCGATGCCAAGCAAAATCAAATATTCCGCAATGATCGTCACGTTATAGCCAGAAACTGCAACGATATGAGTCATTCCGGTGCGGGAAAAATCGTTCTGGATTTCCTTGGAAAGTCCGCTACTTCCCCCAAACAAAAGTCCGACTGCCAAAGCGCTATATGGAGCCGGAATGACTTTTTCAAGCTTGCTTTCAAAGACAATCTTGGTTGAAATTATTTTTCCCAAAAACCAATTACCGGAATTTTCCCCGACTTTTTTGATTTTTGGTTTTTCACATTGATACAAGACTCCTTCTTTTGCCAGATACATCCGATAGTCAAAACTCTCATCCCGATTTTCAATCGCCCTTCCAGTACAGCTTATTTCCAACAAATCGCCATACTTATATTCAGGATATTGAGCAGTCTGAAGTAGCACGGAGATTTTTTCCTCAGATAGTCTAACGATAAGATTCTGCCCAAAAGTCGAATCAGAAACTTTTTCAACGACTACTTTTTCTTGAAAAGTCTTTCCGAGATATTTTAAATTATCAGCCTCATCGATTTTCCTCTCGGTTAGCCAGAGACCGCAGACAAAAACAAGCAACAAAAAAGCGACTAGTGTCGCGATTTTATTTTTATAAAAAACAAACAAAATTATCAAAGCAAAAATCAGTAGCAGAAAAATTTGAATTTGACTGATTTCGAAAAACGACCGCACAAAAACTCCCCCAATGAAACTCAAAAGCAAAAATAAAAGTATTTTCGATTTCGTCATCATCCAATATCTACCATTTTAATTTTGGCGGTTTTGCCGCCGACAATCGTGATGATGCTTTTGGAAACACCAAAAAACTTGGCAAGCAATTTTATGAGCGCCTCGTTAGCCTCCCCATCAACAGGAGCAGCCGTAAGCTTCACTTTATATTCTCCCTCGGAGACTTTCACAACTTCGTTTTTAGAAGAACGCGGAGAAACTTTGAGATAGATGCGCATAAGAAAATCACATTATTAGAAAATTGAGTGGCTACACCTAGGCATTTAAATCAACCAATGAAATTTAACATACGAGCTAGCTAACTTTTCTTTTAATAGAAAAGTTACAAAAGAAATCCCGACACGTGCTTGTTGCTGGGGCAAAGACTTCACTCTTCGCTAAAAATTCCCGCTGCACTTTTTCTGCTGAAAAAGCTCGCTAGAAATTTTTTACGCTCATCAATCGTCTTTTGCCTACGCACTTCGCAATGTGCGGAGGGGAAATGCAAATACAAAATACAAAATTAAAACTCCCTTAACAATTCAAAGGCTTAGCCTATCTCCACCCTACTATTATTTAACGCCTCTTGTTTTTGTCTGCGGATGCGAAGAGAGTCAGCGATGCGAAGTTCAATGTTATAGAGCATTAAAAAAACAAGTCCGGCATTTGCCAAAATAAAAATATTTCTAAATAGTTCGATTTTAAGATCAGTGCCGAGATATAGAGCATGGATGAAGACAATAATATAGAGCACGATATTAGCAAAATGCACTCCTCGCCAAATTTTATGGGAAATAAATTTCTTTCCATAAGAAGTTGCAATCATAATAATCATTAAATAAAAACCAAGGACTCCTAGTGCTGTAAGGTTTGGCTGATATTTTGAAGCAAACGGCACAAACAAATCAACCAACCTAAAACCTAACCATTTGTCGAAAATCAGCGAAATAGCATGGATAAAAGCAAAAAAAAGCGCCTGGACAGAAATCCAGCAATGAATTTTCATCGAATAAACTGGGGAAAAGATTTTTCTCAGCAATGGAACGCGTAGGGTCAAGCCCAAAAAAATTGAGATATAGAGAAGCAAAAATGCCACCAAACCGCTAGCTCGAGAAACATACCAAGGCAGTGGAACTTCTTTTGCCTGACTAACTGCCTGCTCAGCAACTAATGGAGCCATTTTTGCGCCTGGATATGAATCCACACTTAGAGGATCAGTCCCACCAAGAATTTCAACTCCATCTCCGAAACTATCGCCATCAGTGTCAGCCTTGCTAGGGTCGGTGTGAAAAATCTGATTCTCGCCTTGGTCAGTCAGACTATCCAGATCAGTGTCAATCGCAGGCTGTCCGTCATAATTTACTTTCAAACTTTCTTGGGCTTTCGCATTTTCCCAGGTGAAAAAAGTTGAAAAAATTATTAAGCACAAAATAAAACTAATTTTCTTGAACATTTTTTTGATGTAAATATTTTTTAAATTCATTTGAAATCCAAATACCTCCCCGATAATCAAGCATAGCGCAAGCAAGTTTATTTTCCTGAGCAAAGTTTTTAGCAGTTTTGCTACCCATCACGAACAATGTTTTGGCCCAGATATCAGCCCGACAAGCGCAGTCAGCGACAACTGTCACAGACTTCAAGTCAAAACAATACTGTCCACATTTTTTAGGATTAATCAGGTGATGAAAACGTTTACCTTTGATTTCCCATTTTCTTTTCCCGATTCCAGAAGTGGCGATCCCCTTTTCCCTAAGTTCTAGCATTAACGTTTGATAAGAAATTCCTTCAATATCAACATACCAGAGCTTACCATTTTTGTCTTTCCCTCTGAAAAACATATCTCCACCGCAGTCAACTAGAAAATTTTTCCATCCACATTCTGAAAGAAATTTTGCAATTTGATCAACTGCAAAGCCCTTTACGATTCCGGAAAAATCCATCTTTTCATTAAAAACTACTTCGCCTTCTCCGATAACCAAATCTTTTTTCAATTCTTTTTTAAAATCAACGTCCTTTTTGCTTTCTGAAATCTTCGCCTCCCTAATTCGCTTAAAATCATGTTCGTAGCCTGAATTTTCAAGCTGACTGATGATGCGCGGATCAAAATAACCGTGAGTATCTTTGTTATATTTGAGAGCTAGTTTTGCAACTTCAAGAAATTTTTCAGAGACCGCCAAGCTTTTCCCTAAACTGAAATTGACAACCATCAGTTCGCTTTTTAAATCAAATCTACTAAAAATTTTTTCGATTTCATCGCATTTTTCCTCAGCTCTTTCAAGATTTTTTCGAGCCTCGACAATTTTTGATTCATTTCCAACCACAATTTGAAAATCAATTTCTGTTCCAAACTTTTCAAATTGCTTGCTAACAACAAAACTTGCTGATTCTCTTTTGCCCATAAATTTTTCAAAAATCAATTCACGTTCTCATAATTGTCAGCCACACCATTTCCATTTTTATCTTCTATGGAAGCTTCAAAATTATCATCAATTCCATTTTCATTAACATCATTGACGATAATATATTCAGGAATCGCAGGGTGCGGATCATCAGCATCAATTATGCCATCCTTGTCAGAGTCAAGCAATACAACATCTTCGACTATTGTTTTAGTTATGATTTGATCCGGCAATTTTATGACTTGTTGATAAGTTTTTGGAGTCGAAGAACTTGAGTTATCATTATTGTTATCCTCATCTTCATCCTCATCCTCATCTTCATTCTCATCATCTTCTTCGTCATTATCATCATCAGCCGAGACACTTTGATTAAAGGAGAAGGTGGATTTAAGATATGGAGAAGAACTTTTTTTTGAAATTCCGATTGTTAATAAGAAAAAAATAAAGAAAGATAATACTGTTATGAATAATTTGTTTTTTTTCATAAATATGATTTTAACTTTTTTTGGTTGTTTTGGCTGGAGTTGAAGAGCTAGAAGAACTTGGGGATGTGGTGGTAATTGTTTTGGTTCCGCCTGGAATCACCTGCGTTACGGTTTTTGGTTGTTGGACGGTTATTTTACCAGTATTTTGAGAAACGCTCTCAATTTTCTGAGCAGAAATCTTTTCCACAATTTGCTGCAACTGAAGAGCTTTTTCAGCGATAGGATCAATTGTTTCAACTTCGTTTTGTTGGGCTTTGCTGTTTGCAAGTTCCTGAGCGGCATCTTTTTCCTCCTGTTGATTTTTCAAATACAAAACTCCTCCACTCACCAGACTAGCGTTAACAAGTAAAAAAACAACCTGAATAGCAATTTTTTTTATTTTTTCAAACATAAAGCAAAAAAATGACGAATTATCTTTAAAGCATTCTTCTTAATATTTTATCATAAAAAAAGAAAAGTTGCAGTTTTTTAATATAAATTAAACTAGCACTATATAATTCTACGCGCCATAATTGATTTTTTTTCATCCAAGAGTATTTCACGCTTTTATTTTCTAGTTATTATCCCTGATTCCGACTTTTTTAATATATATCTTTAGACTCTTTTTGATTTTTTTGAGATCTAGGGTTTTCCCACTCGTCAAATCCTTAAGTCCAATGTCAAGAATATGTCGTTCGCGATATTCCTGCAAAAAATAGGATTTGGCACCTTTGAGCCATTTTCCTATTTTTTCAAAATCTGCTTCATTGTGAATTCCCGGAACTACGGTAGTTCGGAATTCATAATTAATTCCACTTTCCATAATTATTTTGACGCTCTTTTTTATCTTCTTAATATCAAAATCGAGTCCGATTGCGCGAGCATAGCCAGCTGGACAGTTTTTGATATCCATTGCGATAAAATCAACCAATTTTTCATTGATAATTTTTTTAAGAACCTGGGGATTGCTACCATTAGAATCAAGTTTGACCAAAAAACCCATTTGCCTTATTTTTTTAATAAATTCAATGATATCCGGCTGAATTGTCGGCTCACCGCCAGTAATGCAAACGCCCTCGAGTTTTCCCTTGCGTCTAGAAAGATGCTGAAAAAATTCTTCCTCCATATTATTAAGTGGCGGAAATTTTTCAGGTAAAACTAACTCTGGATTATGGCAAAAACTGCAACGAAAACTGCAACCAACGGTGAAGACAGTTGTTGCAATTTTGCCAGGATAGTCTATGAGGGTCATTTTTTGAAAACCACCCATTCTCATACGCTTATGTTTTTACAGTTAAATTTAATTCTTTCTTTATTTGAAATGCTCACTTTAAATTAAGCCTATCAAATTTTTAATTTTAAATTTGAAATTTTAAATAAATTTCCAATGACCAAATTTTAAATTATTCAAAAAATTAAATATTTAAATATTTGAATTTGATTTAAAACTTAAAATTTAAAACTTAAAACTTTTGGGTAAATTCAGGGCGACCTGATTTGCATCAAGGTCGCCCCGCCATCTTTTTTTACTGTGTTAAACTGCGACCTCGTCGCGCTCATCTCAGTTGAGATTTAACACAATCCTATCTAGCAACTAGCACAAGATCCTTGGAAGGAGCCGTTAACTTCATAGGTTTTTCGATCATTCCATTCAGCGGCTTTCCCATTGTTCCATCTACGGACTGGCGTGTGAAAACCAACCACACGAGAATAAACATCGCAAGCTTGAAAATTTTGAAGCGCTGGGTTTTTGTCAAAGCATTGTTTGCATTTGATAGCATCGCTTCCTTCAAGCGCTCCTTCAAAACGCACGAATTCTTCTCCGCAATTTAAAACACTTCCGCAGTCGTGACAAGTATGATTGCTCATATTTTTGTTTTTTTTGCAAAATGTAGAATCTTTTTAATTTTACAAAATGCAAATTTTTTTGTTATTGATTTAATTTATTTTAATCGCCTTTCGGCGTTTGATTGCGCACAATTTAATACGAAATTTTCTATTTTACTTTTTCAAATTTTGGCTCAGCAAGTTCCATTTTACACTTCGGACAAACGTGCTTTTCGCCTGAAATATAACCATGAACTGGACAAACACTGAAAGTTGGGGTAAAAGTAAAATATGGAAGCTTATAATTTGTTGCAATTTTTCTGACTAATTTCTTCACAGTCTCAATATCACTGATTTTCTCTCCAATAAAGCCATGTAAAACCGTTCCTCCTGTGTATTTTGATTGTAAGTTGTCTTGCAGGTCCAAAGCTTCGAAAATATCGCTAGTAAAACCTACTGGTAAATGAGAAGAATTAGTGTAATATGGTTCGCCACCATTTTCTTTAACTGACTGATTGTTAGCAAAAATGATGTCTGGATATTTCTTTTGATCCAACTTGGCTAGGCGATAAGTTGTGCCTTCTGCTGGCGTAGCTTCAAGATTATAGAGGCTTCCAGTTTCTTTTTGATATTTGACCATCCTGGCTCTCATTTTCTCCAAAACTTCTTCAGCGAACTTGTTTCCTTTTTCAGTGGTGATATCAACTCCCAAAAGATTTTTGAGCGCTTCGTTCATTCCTATTATTCCAATAGTGGTAAAATGATTTGACCAATATGCTCCGCGACGCTTTTTGATATCTTGCAGATAGAAACGAGAATAAGGATACAGCCCAATATCAGTCAATCTTTCAACAAATTCCCTTTTGATTTCCAAACTCTCTTTGGCTAAATCCATCAAGTGATAAATCCTATCAAAAAATTCTTTTTTCGTTTTGGCCTCATAGCCGACTCTTGGCAAATTGATAGTCACCACCCCGATTGAACCAGTCATCGGATTGGCTCCAAAGAGACCTCCTCCGCGCTTATAGAGCTCACGATTGTCCAAACGTAGACGGCAACACATTGAGCGAGCATCATCCGGGCTCATATCTGAATTAACGAAGTTCGCAAAATATGGCATTCCATATTTGGCAGTCATTTCCCAAATCGGATTCAGAGCCTTATCTTCCCAGTCAAAATCCTTGGTGATGTTATAAGTCGGAATCGGGAAAGTAAAAACCCTGTTGTGCGCATCACCCGACGTCATAACCTCAGCGAAAGCCTTGTTGATCATATTCATCTCTTCCTGAAATTCTCCATAGGTCTCTTTTTGCGGTTGGCCGCCGATAATTATCGCTTGGTCTTTATAAATCTTAGGCACCTGTAAATCAAGCGTGATATTTGAAAATGGCGTTTGAAAACCGACTCTAGTCGGAACATTCATATTGAAAACGAATTCCTGCATCGCTTGCTTGACTTCCTTGTAGCTCAATTTGTCGTAACGGATGAAAGGCGCAAGCAAAGTGTCAAAATTAGCAAACGCCTGGGCCCCATTAGCCTCTCCCTGGAGAGTGTAGATGAAATTAACGGCTTGACCCAAAGCAGCTCGGAAATGTTTCGGTGGAGCACTGGAAATTTTGCCTGGCACGCCTCCAAAACCTTTCACCAGCAAATCATGCAGATCCCAACCGCAACAATAAGCCGCAATGAGTTGCAAATCATGAATGTGAATATCCCCGCTTTCATGAGCTTGTCTGATTTCTTTCGGATAAACCTTTTCCATCCAATACTTTCCACTGACTACCGAGAAAATATGGTTATTAAGACCCTGTAGCGAAAATTCCATATTGGAGTTTTCCTTGACCCGCCAGTCAGCTCGACTGATATAACTATCGACCAAACTAACTGCTTCACTGATTGACTCTTTCACAGCCCTGATTTTTCGATGTTGTTCCCGATAAAGAATGTAGGACTTAGCTGTCTCTTCAAAATCCAAAATCATCAGCACACGCTCAACCATATCTTGTAACTCTTCAATAGTTGGCACGAATCCTTTTTTGAAATTTTTGTTAAGCAATTGAACAACCTTGTCACTAACTTTTTGTGCTTCCTTCGGACTACCTTCACCAGTGGCAGCAAAAGCCTTGGTAATGGCAATAGCAATTTTCTTTTGGTCAAAGGGGACTACGCGCCCACTTCTTTTAATCAGTTTTGTTATTTGATTTTTGCTTACTGCGGTCTTTACTTTTGCATCTTTTGCCACTACAACTTTCTTCACCTTTTTTGCCCCTGCTTTCTTTTGTTTTTTCATATTGATTTCTCCCCCGAGAATTACTTAAATTAGCTTTTCAGGCTTTAGCTTCTTAGCTTTTTAGGAAATTACTAATCTACGAATTAAATTTATTTTATCTTGATGCGTTTTAATTTATTTATTTTTAGCTTTTGAATTTTAGATTTTATTGGACATTAGACATTAGACATTAGAAATTAAGAATTTTTCTTCTATGCTTTATGTTTCCATTTTCTCCATTTCCTTGCGAAAACTTTCTGCTGATTTGAATGATTTATAGACACTTGCGAATCTCAGATAAGCCACATCGTCCATTTCTTTCAATTTTTCCAAAATCATCCTGCCAATTTCCTTGCTGGGAATTTCATTGGACTCCCTGGCTTGGATCTCGTATTCAATGTCACCAATGGCTTTGCTGATTTTTTCATCACTGACAGGACGTTTTTCCAGAGCCTTGCGCAGTCCGATTTCTATTTTGTTGCGATTATATTCTTGTTTACTTCCATCTCGCTTGATTACTGTAAGGCGCATTATTTCCATTTCTTCATAGGTGCTAAACCTAGCTTGGCACTTTTCGCATTCTCGTCGACGTCTGATTGCTTTCCCATCATTAGTGTCTCTGGAGTCAACGACTTTTGTTTCGTTATATCCGCAATATGGACAAATCATATTTCTATTAAATTCTCAATTTTCAATTCTCAATCTTCAATCAAATCGCAATTTTCTAATGACTTGATTTTAATTTAAAATTTAAAATTTAAAATTCCATATTTAATTTTTATTTTAAGGCCTTCTTTATTGGCTTTTAGGACTTAGAGATTTGATGCTTTTTCAAGTTTTACACTATATCTTGTGTATCGTTAGTCCATTATACCACAAGTCAAATATTTGCCAAGCAAGCTCAGTTAAGCCATTTTTAGCAGTTATCCACAGATAAATTAGCTTAAAAACAATCATCAATTCTATCTGATTTTTCAGTATTTTTTACACAAAAAAAACGAGGAAAATTGAACCGTACCCCAAAAAGTAGACACGAAAGTGTCTACTTTTTGTTTTCTGTTA
>Ga0265593_1000978_pt1 | contig 14001 bp, 14 predicted proteins | sample saktaG_8_FD_190136 | JGI IMG/M metagenome (GOLD analysis project Ga0265593, IMG submission 190136) | Saline water microbial communities from Sakinaw Lake, British Columbia, Canada - sak_2011_5_24_36m | ecosystem: Environmental > Aquatic > Non-marine Saline and Alkaline > Saline ...
ACCCTGCCCATTTACGCGTGCTGTACACGCCTTGTTCAATATCTTTTTCAACAATGGCACGGATAAAATTAGAACCGAGTGGAATAGGTGTTTTTTCTGCTGACATAATTTGTGGAGTGGTAACTTAATTAATATGAATAATAACGCTCATTTTACACGTTTGAGGCCAAACACTTCTACACAACGATGATCATAGCTACGGATAAGGCGCTGATTTGATTGCCCGTGAGAAGATTTATCGCCCTGTGCTAAAATTCCCACCGTGAAGAACCTATATACTTTCCCGATTATCAGCCTGCTTACAGATGGAAAATTCCATTCTGGTGTAGCAATTGCTAAGCAATTTAATGTCAGCCGCGCAACTGTTTGGAATGCCTTGCAGCACGCAGAAACTTTGGGCATTACCATTTTTTCGGTGCGCGGGCGCGGCTACAAATTGCCACAGGCTTTAACGCTACTGAATGCGCAGGCAGTGTTAGCCGCTATGGGCGAACATTGCAATGACGTCAAAGTAGAAGTGCATGACCATTTAACCTCTACCAACAGCTATTTGATGCAAAATTTAAGCACACACTCACATGCCACCTGCGTGGCCGCCAACCTGCAAACCAGTGGCCGTGGCAGGCGCGGCCGCGCTTGGCAAGCTGGGCTAGGCGCGAGTTTAACCTTCTCATTATTGTGGCGCTTTCAATGCGGGGCTTCGGCATTATCTGGCTTAAGCTTGGCGGTAGGTGTGGCGCTGGCGCAGACATTGCATAGTTTTGGCATCACTCAGGCTAAACTCAAATGGCCAAATGATGTGTTGATTGGTAAAGAGAAGTTAGCCGGCATTTTGATTGAGCTACAAGGCGATATGGAAGGCCCAAGCACCGCAGTGATAGGCATTGGCATTAACTTAAACTTGCCAGAAAATATCAAGCAGCAGATTGATCAGCCCGCCACAGATTTAGCTAGCGTATCTTCTCAAAAGATTAACCCAAACGAGTTGCTAGCTGTTTTGCTTAAACACTTACTTATATTATTACGTGATTTTGAGCAAAATGGATTTGCTCACTTGCGCAAAGAATGGATGCAACATCACGCCTACCACCTGCAAGTCGTGCGCATGCTGATGCCAGATGGGCGGGAAGTGTGTGGCGAAGTCAAAGGCGTCGCCGAAGATGGCAGTTTACTGGTAGAAACTACAGCTGGCTTGCAGCGATTTTTATCGGGTGAGATTAGCTTGCGCGGCCTAACGTAAGCTTTACGGCGATTATTCACTAGAGCTACTCGCCTATAATCCAGTGCATCTAGCACTGAACTCAATTTTTCTTGTACTTTGAACCTTCACCACATTTAACGATATAATCTAAGCGATGATTAAATTTGACCAAGTTACTAAACGTTACCCCGGTGGCGATGAGGCATTAAAAAATGTCAGCTTGAATATTGAAGCGGGCGAGATGGTTTTTATCACAGGCAATTCAGGTGCCGGCAAAAGTACGTTGCTTAAACTGATTGCAGCCATTGAGCGCCCTACCAGCGGCATTGTCCTCGTCGCCAATCAAAATATTAGCAAGCTCAAACCTTCTGCAATTCCATATATGCGCCGTAGATTCGGCTTGATTTTTCAAGACCACAAGCTGCTGTATGATCGAAATTGCTTTGAAAATGTCATTTTACCATTACATATTAATGGCATCACTGGGCTTGAGGCAGCCAAGCGCGTTCGCGCGGCGCTGGATAAAGTTGGGCTATTACACAAAGAAAAAGCCATGCCAATTACGCTATCGGGCGGCGAGCAACAACGGCTCGCCATTGCTCGGGCGGTGGTAAGCCGCCCTTCCATTCTCATTGCAGACGAGCCTACGGGTAATTTAGATGCCAGTTATGCTGCGGATATTATGGCGATTTTTCATGCGTTTCATCAAGTGGGCGTTACCGTGATTATGGCCACGCATGATGCACTGGGCATGAGTGCCACGCAAAATCGCGTATTGCATCTGCACCAAGGCGCATTAACCGCAGAAAAGATTACGCGATGAAAAACAAGTTAAACCATCATTTTCAAGCGATTAAACTCGTGCTGCTGCGCATGCGCAACAACCCATTGCCATCAATTATGATTAGCTTGGTGGTAGGGGTTGCAATGTGCTTGCCGGGCTTGTTTTATATAGGCATTGATAATTTATCCAAGCTAACAAACCATATGCAGGACGAAACAGAGATTAGTCTGTTTCTTAAACTGGATGCAAGTGCAACGACCATTACTGAGATTAAGGCTCTTTTAGCTGAAAATGCGGCCATTAAACAATTTCATTTAGTGACCAAAGATGAAGCATGGGCAAAACTTAAAGCGGCATCAAAAACCAGTAACGATAACAGCAACTCCATTCATCAGTTGGATAAAAACCCGCTACCCGATGCCTTTTTTATTCAAGCCAAATCAACTGACCCTATTGCATTGGAAAGCCTAAAAGATGAGCTGCAAAATATCTCAGGAGTTGAGCAAGCACTGTTAAATACAGAATGGGCAAAACGCCTCGCCACCTTGCTAGCCCTAGGTAAAAAAATAACATTATTTATCTCAATACTGCTGGGCATCGCACTATTGGTGATTATTGGCAATACGGTTCGAATGCAAATTTTGACGCAAAAAGATGAAATAGAAGTCAGTAATTTAATGGGTGCTACCAGCAGCTTTATTAGAACACCGTTTCTGTATGCGGGCATGTTCTACGGGCTTTTTGGCGGCTTGATTGCTATTTCGATGATGGCCGGCGTTGTACAATTATTCAATTACTCTGTCACGCAAATATCCAACCTTTACAGTAGCGACTTCAGCTTGCCATTATTTAATGAGAACTTATTTTTAGCCATAATCGGCATCGCTATCTCCATTGGCTGGCTTGGCTCATATTTAGCGGTAAACAGATCTATTGCCTCCATCAAAATCAACTGAGGAACTCAGAACGCTAAACAAGCACGTTATTTTCTGTCCCCGTCAGTTTAAGCCACTAAAAATACATGCCCTGAGAGGCAATAGGTAAAAGGCTCTCAGGGCAGCGCTGTCAGTCACAACACTCCCTATGCCCGCTACATTTCTAAAAAAAATTTCAAAAATCTTAATTAAAACACTAGGCTCAGCAAACCTGTAGAGATAGCCTTAAACTTCCATCTACTTTAATAAAACCGCAACATTGAGTGGTTATAATATATTTTATACTTCCACATCGATGATTAAGCATATGAGTGATTCCAACAACTCGTACGATCAGACTGAACAGAATTACGACACTATTAGTCGTGCAATTTCTGCCAAACCAGCCATTCTGCAGGCACTACTTAAAATGGCGCAACAGCTGGATGTCGAATATACTGCCGCAAGCCTAAAAAAAAGATGACACGGGCCAGTTTGATAATGCTGAACGACTTTCAGCTTCACATCAAGCTGAAAAAAAGTATCAAGCAACACTCAACAATAAAGCTGAATATCTCATTGATCTGTATAAGAACTTACCGACAGATAAAAAGATAGATTTACTTATTTACGCTGAAAAAGTTGCTGAAATTAACGACAATGCGCGTAAGCAGGCTGCTCAGGAAATGCAAGCCGCTCGTATTGAGGCAATTTCAGCACATCGCGCCGAAGTTTCACGTCAAGTTGAACTCGAGCGTAAAGCAGAAGTTGCTAAGCACGTAGTGCAAATGCGAACCGTGCCAACAGCAAGCGCAGAGCCAAAGGGTTCTGCTACACCAAAAGCTGCCCAAGAACCTCGTCAAGACTCTGGTCTAGAAAACCTAGTGAGCCTTGGTGGCCCCACAACAATCAGCTTCAACTTGCCTTTTTACCACATCCTAGCGCCCCTCAAATCTACGTACCTAGCTTAGCGTGTTATTTACAACTTAGTACTAACACTACGTCCATAACCACCTAGCTATTAAAACTGTCAATTGGCGGCTTGCAACACCACATCTGCAATGCTCTGCGCCAAGGCTTGTACTTGTAGCTGATTTTCACCTTCCACCATCACACGAATAATAGGCTCCGTGCCAGAAGCCCTGAGCAATATGCGCCCACGTCCAGCCAACGATTTTTCAGCCGCTTGTACTGAGTTTTGAATTTGCGCATGATTCGCTAAATCGATTTTTTGCGCTGTTTTAACATTAATCAGTACTTGTGGATAAAGCGTTAAGTCTGCCGCCAATTGCGTTAGGGTCTTTTTACTTTCAATGACGGCTTGTAATACTTGCAAGGCGGCAATAATGCCATCGCCGCTGCTATGTTTATCTAAGGCGAGTATATGACCTGAGTTTTCTCCACCCAATTGCCAGCCGAGTTGGTTCAGTTGCTCAAGCACGTATCTGTCGCCGACTTTGGCGCGAACAAATGGAATGTTCAATGCAGAAAACTTATGCTCCAGCGCTAGGTTAGTCATTAAAGTACCAACAACACCACCTTGCAAAGTAGCATTTTGATAGCGCGCCATCGTCATAATGTAGAGAAGCTGGTCGCCATCCAGCAATTGGCCATCGCTATCGACCATCATCACGCGGTCACCATCACCATCGAAGGCGATGCCTAAATCGGCTTGATGCTCTAGCACGGCTTTGCGCAAAGCTTGAGGATGCGTAGAGCCGACCTGTTCGTTAATATTCAAGCCATCTGGTTTATTGCCAATGGCAATCACCTCTGCGCCTAGCTCATGAAAAACTGGTGGCGCTACGTGATAAGTTGCGCCATGTGCGCAATCTAAAACAATTTTCAACCCACGCAGATCAAAGTGATTAGGGAACGTGCTTTTACAAAACTCAATATAACGCCCAGCGGCATCGTCTATGCGGCGTGCTTTACCTAGCTTGGCCGACGCCATCACCTGCATCGGCTTCTCGAGTTCAGCTTCGATGGCGTGCTCAATATCATCAGGTAATTTGGTACCTAGGCTAGAAAAAAACTTAATGCCGTTATCGTAAAAAGGATTATGCGAGGCCGATATTACAATGCCAGCCTGCGCCCGCAGCGCACGCGTTAGATAAGCTACAGCAGGGGTGGGCATTGGGCCAGTGAGTAAAATGTCAACCCCTGCGGCAGACAAGCCCGCCTCCAAGGCAGCCTCTAACATATAGCCTGAAATACGCGTGTCTTTACCAATTAATACTGCTGGATGGGCACCTTTGGCTAAGTTGCTTTCAATACTGGTTAACACGCGACCAGCCGCATAGCCTAAGCGCATCATAAAATCGGGAGTGATTGGGTAATCGCCAACCTTGCCGCGGATGCCATCCGTACCGAAATATTTTTTAGTCATCTTCACTTTTTTCTAAAACGCTCTTCAATTTAACAATTTCTTAAAATAGGTACCTTAAAGTAGAAACCATCACCTATGCACATAAGTCCAGCATGCAACTAATAGCCCTATTATCGCAATTATTAACATATGAACGACAGTTTCTTGTGTGATTTTAACTGTCGTCCTATTTTCTAGAAATTTTTCTTGAATCGTTGGGTGCGTGGCCAAGTAAGCTTCTACCGACTCGTTCGACTCCTTAAGCCCTAAACCAGTATCAATTCTTGTAATTTTTATAGCCTGAATCAAATTGCCACTTTCAATCGCAGCAATGGCTTCCCTAGTAAGCATAACGCTATCTTTTGAATTCATAACATTCTCCCAACACATAGATCAATTTAGACTCATTCATCAATCACTGCAGCAACCACTTTAAGCGCGTCTACCGTCGCTTTAACATCATGTACACGCAGTATTTTAGCGCCTTTAATCGCAGAAATCACAGAGGCGGCGATGCCTGCATGCAATCGCTGCCGCTCATCGCCACCTGCGATAGCGCCTAATACCGCTTTTCGAGATAAGCCGACCAATAACGGCTGTCCAATATCAGCAAGCTGATTTAACTGTTGGATTAGAGCAATGTTATGCGCGCGGGTTTTACCAAAGCCAAAGCCAGGATCCAACAAGATACGGTTTTTATCAATACCGCGTGCCAAAGCCACATTCAGTCTATCAACTAAAAACTGCCGTACTTCAGCGACCACATTGACATAACTCGGGGCTAATTGCATGGTTTGCGGCATACCCTGCATGTGCATTAAGCATAGGCCTACGTTACTGTTAGCCACCACTTCCAAAGCGCCACTTTCCTGTAAAGCGCATATATCGTTCACAATATCAGCCCCGGCGGCAATCGCCTCGCGCATGACTTCAGGTTTATAAGTGTCAATAGAAATTGGCACGGATGACACTTTATTCAAGGCCTGAATCACTGGAATAACGCGGCTTAACTCTTCATCTAAACCCACTGGCGTTGCACCTGGACGGGTAGATTCGCCACCAACATCCAAAATATCAGCGCCCTCAGCAATGAGTTGTAGCGCATGCTCAACCGCCAATCTGGTAGAAGTGAACTTTCCACCGTCAGAAAAAGAGTCTGGCGTGATATTCACGATACCCATCACATGCGGGCGGTTAAGATTGAGCTGGTATTTTCCGCAAATAAATATCATCGAACATTATACTCATTAGTGTGAGGCGGGTTGGGGTGTTGTCAGAAGGTAATCATCAGGAAGAAACATCAGCTAAGTTTAACTGATGTTCTCATCGAGCACATTGACTGACGTTAACTTGCTACGCGCAAGTATCTTTTACTGATTCAAGTCGCTAGAGCAACGGCTATGGCACTAGCATCAACATCAATTCCAGCGCCTTTAGCCTATCCATTTAATTACAACAAAACTTTCTCAATCCCACCATTGTTGACTCGCTCTACATATTCTTGCATCCAATTATCACCAAGAATATGCTTCGCCATTTCGACCACAATATAATCAGCCTCAATGCCAGTATCTTCGCCATAGCGGGCTAAACCTTGTAAGCAACTAGGGCATGAGGTAAGAATTTTTACTTTCTCTTCAGGCGCACCAACAGTTAAGCCCAATTTACCCATGCCTTTTTCTAACTCTTCTTGCTTACGCATTTTCACCTGCGTGGCAATGTCTGGTCGGGCGACAGCAAATGTTCCACTTTCACCGCAACAACGGTCGTTTAATTGTACATCTTGACCCATTAGTGCGTTCGTCACTTCCATCGGCTTGTAGGTTTTCATTGGGCTGTGGCACGGGTCGTGATACATATATTTCGTACCAGTAATGCCTTTCAGCTTCATGTCTTTTTCCATTAGATATTCGTGAATATCTAATAGGCGGCAACCTGGGAATATCTTTTGAAACTCATATTTCTGCAGTTGATCCATACAAGTGCCGCAAGACACAATGACGGTTTTAATATCCAAGTAATTAAGCGTATTCGCCACACGATGAAACAACACGCGGTTATCCGTGGTGATTTCTTGGCCTTTGTCGTGATTGCCACTGGCTGTTTGCGGATAACCGCAACATAAGTAACCAGGCGGCAATACGGTAATCGCACCTACTTCATACAGCATGGCTTGTGTGGCTAGCCCAACATTTGAAAACAAACGCTCTGAACCGCAGCCAGGGAAGTAAAATACGGCTTCTGAATCTTCAGTGACTTTTTGCGGATTACGGATGACCGGAATCATGCTGCTATCTTCAATGCCCAACAAGGCGCGTGAAGTTTTAGTTGGCATTTTTTTCGGCATCGGTCGATTGATGAAATGTACAATTTGCGCTTTAATTTCAGGCTTGCCAACCGTGGCTGGCGGCCTGATTTTATCTTTTAACAAACCGAATTTTTTAGCCAAAGCATGGGCAAAGCTTTGTGCTTTATAGCCAAAACCTATCATCACTGAACGTAATAATTTAATTGTGGCAGGGTCTTTGGCATTCAAAAAAGCCATGCCAGCGGCAGTGCCAGGGTTAAATTTCTTTTTACCCTGCTCACGTAAGAAATTACGCATCGCGACAGAAACATCACCAAAATCAATATCCACCGGGCATGGGTTTAAACATTTATGACAAACTGTACAATGGTCAGCCACGTCGTTAAATTCGTCAAAATGCTTGATAGAAATGCCACGACGCGTTTGCTCTTCGTACAAAAATGCTTCAATAAGCAGCGAAGTGCCTAAAATTTTATTACGTGGGCTATACAATAAATTGGCACGCGGCACATGCGTGGTACACACTGGCTTACATTTACCGCAGCGTAAACAATCACTTATAGAATCGGCAATTTCGCCAATCGCAGATTGCTCCATAATGATAGATTCTTGCTCTAACAAACCAAAGCTTGGTGTGTAAGCATTTTTAAGCCCAGAGCCAGCCAGCAACTTACCTTTATTAAAGTGGCCATTAGGGTCTACTTTATTTTTATACTTGGTAAATGCTTCTATGGTCTCGCTTTCCAAAAACTCCATTTTGGTAATGCCGATGCCATGCTCACCTGAAATGACGCCATCTAAACCTTTAGCCAACGCCATGACCCGCGCAACGGCCTCATGCGCCGTTTTCATCATCTCGTAATCGTCAGAATTCACCGGAATATTAGTGTGTACGTTGCCGTCACCGGCATGCATGTGCAAGGCAATAAATACGCGGCCTTTAAGCACGGTTTTGTGGATTTCATCAGCACGGTTTAAGATTTTTTGATATTCACGACCAGCAAAAATTTCTGCCATTGGGCGTTTAAGCTCACGCTTCCAAGAGATGCGTAAATCGTAAGATTGCACGGCGCGGAATACATTTTCGTATTGGCTCAAGTTGCTTGCAACTTCACCCAAAATTGACACTGGCGCATCAAGATTATTTAAAATCAAGCTCCAACGCGCACGTAATTCAGCCAGTAAACACAATGCCATGCTTTGTTTGGTTTTCACCATTTCGGCATCGGCATTGCCATCTTCATCGGCTTGCAAGGGTAAATCGCCTTGCATAAATTCTTGCATTGCATCTAGCAAATTAAGCTTATTTTTAATTGAAAGCTCAATATTAATGCGCTCGATACCGTCAGAATAATCGCCCAAACGTGGCAAAGGAATCACCACATCTTCGTTGATTTTAAAGGCATTAGTATGTTTTGCAATGGCGGCTGTACGGGCGCGATCTAGCCAGAACTTTTTACGTGCTTCGGCAGAAACCGCAATAAAACCTTCGCCATTACGCGCATTACATAAACGCACAATATGTGAAGCGGCTTCGCCTACGGCATTTTCATCATCCGAGGCAATATCTGCGATTAACACCATTTTTGGACGTTGTTGTCGTGCCGCTTTAGTCGCGTAGCCAACGGCTTTAATATAGCGCTCATCCATGTGCTCTAAACCTGCCATTAGCACTAGCGGATCTTTTCTAGCGGTAGCATCAAGATAATCTTTAATCTCTACAATCGCCGGTACTGCATGCGACACATTGCCAAAAAATTCTAGAGCAATCGTGCGCACATGCTTAGGCATACGATGTAAAATAAAAGTAGCGCTGGTAATTAAACCATCGCAGCCTTCTTTTTGTATGCCAGGCAAACCCGATAAAAACTTATCAGTCACATCTTTACCCAAGCCGACCTTGCGGAAGCTAGGTCCTGCGATTTCTAAAATCTCAGGTTCGGCCAACAAGGTTTTCATGTCCTCTGCATAGCGGCTTACTTTAAAGCGCGCTATTGCAATGTCATGGATTTTCCCTAGATTATGGTCCAAGCGCTCAACTTCCAACCACTCGGCATCAGGGGTAACCATGCGCCATGAAGCAAGATTATCTAGCGCAGTACCCCACAGCACCGCCTTTTTACCTCCTGCGTTCATAGAAACATTGCCGCCGATACAGCTCGCATCAGCACTGGTTGGGTCGCAAGCAAATTCTAAACCTGCATCACTAGCAGCTTCCATAGCGCGGCGCGTTACTACACCAGCACCACACTCAATAGTGGCCACTTGGCGAGAAACGCCTGGCAATGTGCGCATTTGCACGCCAGTATGTTGGTCTAATTTCTCGGTATTAATGACAGCAGACATCGGTGTAAGTGGAATTGCGCCGCCAGTATAGCCAGTACCACCGCCTCTAGGAATAACGGTAAGTCCTAACTCAATACAAGCACGTACTAATGCCGCGATTTCTTTTTCAGTATCTGGCGTTAATACTACAAATGGATATTCAACACGCCAATCGGTGGCATCTGTTACATGCGAAACACGCGCTAACCCATCAAATTGCACGTTATCTTTACGGGTGATTTTAGTTAACTTTGCCAGTGCTTTTTTACGTAGGTTTGCCGTTTTCTTAAAATCATCTTCAAACTGCAACACCGCCTGACGACCAGCCACCACTAACTTCAACACTTTGGCATTACCCGCACTTCGTTCATCAATTGCAGCAATACGGTGTTGTAAGGCCTCGACCAAGGCTTTACGGCGCTTAGGATTTTCTAGTAAATCATCTTGTAAATAGGGGTTACGTGTAACGACCCACAAATCACCCAGCACTTCAAATAGCATGCGTGCGGAGCGACCTGTTTTACGTTCACCACGCAATTCATTTAATATGCCCCAAATATCTTCACCAAGAAACCTAATGACAATTTCACGGTCGGAGAAAGATGTGTAGTTATAAGGGATTTCACGCAAGCGCGATGCCGGCTTAGACTCAGCATTAAGAATATTACTAGGTAGGGGTGCGTTCATTTATTTTTATAAATAGCTTAGCTATAAAGTGTCATTGTAACATGGTGAAGACTAGCAAATAAGCGCAAGCGTTTCATGGGTATTCAGGTGTTTTTACTGACAGTATTTAATCGCAATGACCTTAAGAAATTGACCTAGACTCTAATTTATATCGCACTAATAGTATTTTTCTTGTCAATTCAAACGAAAACTATAAACTAGCTGTATGAATATTTTATTAAAAAAATCGTTATTACCCATCACCGCAATAGTTTTACTCGCTTTTTTGGCGCTCCAGTTAAGCAATAAATCTGCTGCACCTGAAGTAACTTTCACCACCATCGAAGGCAAAAAATTTGCGATGGCTGATTTAAAAGGTAAGGTAGTCTTGGTGAACTTCTGGGCAACGGATTGCCCAGGTTGCGTTAAAGAGATGCCGGCCTTAGTGAATACTTACAATCAATTCAGCAAGAAAGGCTTTGAAATTATTGCTGTAGCTATGCCATATGACCCGCCAGCACAGGTGCTTAATTATACAAAACAAAAAGCTTTACCATTCCCTGTAATGCATGATGGCTTTTCAGAGGTCACCAATAAATTTGGTGGGATTAACCTCACACCCACGACGTATATTTTCGATAAACATGGGCATTTATTGCGCCGCACTATTGGCAATATAGACTTTAATGATTTAAACCAGATACTCAATAAAGAGTTGAATGATAAAAAGGCAGGCAGTTAAATGTTGTGGATAAAATCGTTTCATATTATTTTCGTCACCAGTTGGTTTGCAGGACTATTTTACTTGCCAAGGTTGTTTGTTAACCACGCAATGGTAAGCGATAGCGCGACCTCCGATCGACTTAAGCTGATGGAGCAGAAGCTGTTTCGATTCATGCTTCCATTAGCGCTATTAGCCATTGGATTTGGCGTTTGGTTATGGTTGGGCTATGGCGTTTCAGGGCACTGGATGCACGCAAAATTGACTTTGGTGGCTATATTGGTCGCTTATCATTTTTATTGTGGAAAGCTCATAAATGACTTCAAGCGTGATGAAAATAAACGCAGTCACATGTGGTTTAGATGGTTCAATGAACTGCCTGTCATCGTGCTGTGTTTTATTGTGATACTTGTTGAAGTGCAGCCTTTTTAATCGCGTTTTCATCCTTTTATAATGTGGCGGGGATAAAGTTTTTAGTCATGGATGTATTCAATTCACAATGGCTGCTTAATATGCTGGCCAAATCAAGCAAAACGCCACAGGGCCGCATACTAAGTTTGTTTGATATTTTGGATGACTGGTTACAAGCGCCGAACATTCAATTAGACATTACAAATAGCGGCATACCGAACCAGAAACTCATTGCTTTTTGTACCGAGCAAGCCAAAGCTTGCTGTGCTGAAAATCCAGCCATATTAGCAGAACACATTGTGCTGATTGCACGGAATGCCGCACAACAAGAAATCAATCAACCTGGTAGCAACAGTTTGGCACATGCAAAAAAGGCAGCCCATGCACTTATTTTGGCGCAAACTCAAAAAGAATGGTTATTTCTCATATTAAGCAACAAGCAACTTGCTGCGTATGGAGTTACTGCCAGCGTTTTTGTAATCATTGGCGTAGCGGCAATGTGGTTGCCAGCGTTAATGCAGAATGCTCATGCCAAAATACCATTGGCCAAGAATAGCGTAAAGACGGATTTTCTGCAGAATGTGCCGATAACACCAGCCAATAATGGCTTAACGGCGAGCGATGCGGCCGCTTTGTACGCAAAGTATGAACAAATGCGCAACGGCACTTGCCAGTTTCCAGAAGTGCTGCAAATTCCAGAAAATGTAGTAGGTGGAAAATTACCTACGAGCCTAGCTAATTTAGCAATTGCTAATACTTATTTAGAAAAGGTGCGCTGTAACTTTACACCAATGTTAATGGCACACTCTAAATAAGCCCCCACCCATATTTTGTATAAGCTGATTAACAGTAAGTGGCTATTTTAAATAGCCACTTTCTACCCAATCATTGTCCTACGATAATGAGTTGCACCGACACAAGCAGACTCATAGAGTATCAGGAGGTGTTATTCGTAGGCTTTAAAGGGGATTGAAATTAGCAACGGAAATGTGATCAGAGCCAAAGTCGATGCGCGGGATGTGAACGCGGTCTGCTCCAATTGCAATGTGCGCGGGGTATGTATGCCTATTGGAGACGCGCCAGACTTTTTAAGGAAGTTGGATGAATTGGTGTATGTAAGGAAACGCATCAAGTCAGGTACAACTTTATATCACACAGGTAGTAAATTTCATGCGCTTTATGCAGTTAAAAGTGGGTTCATTAAAACAGAAAACTTACATGATGATGGCCGAGTACAAGTGACTGGCTTTTATATGTCTGGTGATGTCTTTGGTTTTGATGGCATCGCTACTGACGAACATATCTGCACTTCGATAGCCCTTGAGGATACTGAAATATGCGTTATCCCACTTGATAGAGTTGAACGCTTTAATCATGGTATTGATGAACTTCAGCATCACCTTTACAAACTGATGAGCAGAGAGATTGTGCGCGACCACACCGTTATGATGTTAATTGGCAGCATGAATAGCGAGGAGCGTCTAGCTGCGTTCATACTAGCTTTGTCACAAAGGTTTCTATCGCGGGGCTATTCACCCTACCACCTCACCTTACGTATGAAGCGTGATGAAATTGGCAGTTATCTTGGAATGAAAGTGGAAACGGTTAGTCGAATATTCACAAAATTTCAAGACTTAGCCTTACTTGAAGTTCAACAAAAAAATATCCACATTCTTGATATGCCTGGTCTTAAAAAAATGCTTGGTCAACATCCAAGTAATTGATTTATAGCAATCCCCTAAAGAAATTAAACTGAATCTTTTGAAAGAATTTCCTTATCAAACACAAACATTCATTATGCCTTAGCATCTATGGAGGACATCCCTCTCTACGGCCAACCAATAGTCCAATGGGCCACGTCTGAACCCATCCTTTTCAGCACGCAAATACGCCTCAAGCTCAATGATTCTATGTAATTCCAACTGGTAAGCAACGGGTAGGTGACTTGCAGTTTGGTTGGTACCTTTATCATTGTGACCTACGAAAAATTCATTTTTTTTCATTTAACTAAAGCCCTCCAGACCCAAGTTGGATGCTAGCTTTAGTGCAATTAATCTGATTATGAATCAAGAACAGTGCAACTCAGCATCCAGTAATTGCTAACTAAAGGCAACTCAAAGCCTAATGTCAATTTAAGCAATACTCAGTGTAAATAATAGGCGCAACAGTCCATACTGAATTGATGTAAATCAAATTAAACTATGATTTTCTTGATTAGCACTGATATTCAGGCAAGCGCAACCATGCTTCGGTCCGCTTAGATGTAACAGCGGCGGCGCGCAAAAGACGTGGCAGAATGATCT
>Ga0265593_1000979_pt1 | contig 13970 bp, 9 predicted proteins | sample saktaG_8_FD_190136 | JGI IMG/M metagenome (GOLD analysis project Ga0265593, IMG submission 190136) | Saline water microbial communities from Sakinaw Lake, British Columbia, Canada - sak_2011_5_24_36m | ecosystem: Environmental > Aquatic > Non-marine Saline and Alkaline > Saline ...
ACCTTTGACATCATTAGAAATTAATGAAATAATTCCCTGAATTAATCTTCTAAAATCGTTATATGCTCTGTTATGTAAAACCCCTTCTCTGTTAGTTTTATCAATCAAATTGAAATTTATGCTCTGCTCAATCTCTACATTTCCAATAATATCTCGGTAAGAAATGTTCGAACCTTTTTTAATATGTGCCTTTGCTAACTCAAGCCAATCCGTTTCAGCACCCCACTCAGCCGGAAAAACATTTATTCCATCTCTAAATACAGATATACCTCCATATTTATCAAGCTCTTTGATGAAATCATCAGCAAAAGGGCCTTCGATCCATGGTGACCGCCTATACCAAATATTTAAATGAATATAAAACGAACCACATATCGGTTTACGCAATTTTTTTGGGTCTTCTGGCATCTGCCAGTATGATTTATAGTTTATTTGAGTTCTTAGATCTTGAATTTTATCCTTTCTTTCATCCTTCGGCATTGGAACCGAATTAGGTGGATTAAAAAGAAAATCATAGTTTAATTTACCCCATTCATCCACAATCCCTGTTATTGTAAAAATCGGCTCGAAATATTCGTGGATAGGTTTCTCTTCAAGGGTGGGAATTTGAGGGCACTCAAAAGATACAGTGAAAGAGGGTATTGTAAAATCAGGATTCGGGTTAGGGCTATTCAGCTTTATCAGGGTCCGATTAATCTCTCTTATTTCATCTTCACTCAATTCAAAGCCTTCTCTTCCACCAAAAATTATCAATTGCGTTCCACTTCCTTTTGAACCGTAATCTCTCGAAAGTGCTTGTCTTGTTAAAGTAACTTTTACATCATCTAAATCTTTGTGCGAACCATCGAGGAAATTGAAATCATCCCAGTCAATTATCAAAACATACTCATAGTTGTTTTTTTCAATTTTTGTTTTAATTATTAAATTTTTTCCAAGCCGATGGCTTGCAAACCTTCCAACACCCTTTTCTCCTAAAGGTATTCGACCTTTATTCTCCTCTTTAAGTATTTTTAAATAGGTTTCAAATGTTTCAAGTTTATTTTCTCTTATAGCTTTTTCTCGTTCTCGCTTCAACCTTTCTTTCACATTAGTTTTTAACGTAGATGCTGGTCTGAGCCAACCCAATTCAATTTGTTCCTTTGTCATACCACTTCCATCATCTTCAATTATTATAACAGGGCCGTCATATTCATTGAATTCGTATAATGTTTCGCTCAATTCAGGAAGGTTCGGGACTTTTTCAATTTTTACCTTACAGTATGATGCTCCTGCATCGATAGAATTTTTAACCAACTCTAAAATTCCAATTCTCTCCGAGGCGATAAGTTGTTCACCTAATACTTGGACCAGATGCGCGTCTGCTTTAAAGTTTAATAGTATTCCTCCATCAAGACACAATTCGTCTAAAAATTGTGGACTGATTTTTCTTACTGCATTATTGTAATTATAAAACTTTTTGTTGTAAAGTTTTTCAAGTACTTCTCCTTTTTCGTTTTTAAATGAGACTGGTTTTGAAAAAAGTTTAAAATCGGAAATCTCAACAAAATAGTGATCTGGAGTTTTCTTGTCAACAAATGGTGGTTTTGTGATTTTTCCATAACCATAAAAAACACCTTCACCGTTTTTGTCTGGTTCGTAATAAATAACCTCGATCGGAAGTAAACTGAATTGGTTTAAATAATTTTTGTTTGTTGTTGCAGGAAAATGATAATACTTCCCAATAAAGTCATTGTAATCACTGTCGATTCTGTATTGAGTCAATATGAGACAGTTTCTTTCTTCCATTAGTTAGTATTTTTTTTAGTTGATGAAAGCAAATCTCTTATATCAACATTTAAAATTTTGGCAATTTCAGAAAGTGTATCCACTGGAGGTTGAATTTTATTAGTGCACCAACGAGAAATTGTTGATCCATTCATTCCTAATTTTTCAGCTAACCACTTACTGCTTTTACTCTGTTCGACAAGAACGATTTTGATTCTATTAGTTGCATTATTTGCCATTTTATGCGCTTATAGTGCAAATATATTGACTTTTTCTAAAAATTCCCTAAATACATACAAATTATTTCGGTTCTTTCATCTAGTGAACTACCACCAGCCTTTTTCTACAGCAGCATCGGGTAAACCTATAGTCGCCGACGTTTCAGCAAATATATTGCGTCTGTTTTGGTCAGTTAGCTTAAACAATTCCTTTAAAATAGCAGGATTCATTCGTTGTAATCATTTACCACCTATTGCATGATTTGCCTGATCCATTCCGGAGCAAGGCGTATATCATGCAGGAGATGAGACGGTTTTTCTTTTTTCAGCAATGACTGAATTTTTTCTATTTCATTGGGTGTTGCTTTGTCCTTGCCGATGGTCTTTAAAGCCTGTATGGCCATGCCGCTTATGTTCCCAATTGCAGATACATTTTTAGGAGTAGCCTTTTTAAAGGTTATCGTTCTCTTACCCACTTTGACTTTCCTGGCTGATCCATCGGTAAGATAGACCGGGTTCATTGGTACCTGTGTAGATAGGCCTAATCTGTTCTGGGCATATACTCCTGTGGGAATAATCCGGGCTTTGTCTCTCCTTGCAATGGCTTTGGCAATAGTTTCAATACTGGGGGTGACCGGGCCGATAACAGGGTCTATCTCCGGCCTTACATAAATGCCTGTTGCAACTCTTACTAATTCGCCATATTTCACAAGACGTTGCAGCGCTTTACGGACAGCTTCTGAATTGCCTTTTGAAATGAAATCATCACCAAAAAACAGCGTACCCCTTCTGGCTTTTTTAATTTTTGTAAGTATCTGAATTACAATATTAATATTCATTTTATGTGAAATTAATGTCCCAAATTTAGTAAATATTTGGGACACTGATATTAAATTTACCGTAATCCTTTATCTTTCTTGTGATTTTATTGTTGGCTTCCAATAAACGCCAGTAAACGAAAATACTGGCAAATGTTTGAAATTGAGATTTTATTCATTCTTCTTTATCTGTCTGGACAAAACGGATCATCTGACCACCCTCTGCCGATTTTTGTTGACCACGATATCTTCTTAACTTTCAACAAGGTGAGGTGGTCATGTTATTTCGGCGAAGACTGGTCAAAGCGAGCGTTTTTTCCAAGTGACATTGGATATTGCTCAGTTCTTTGCGTTCTACAGGGTAATCAATGCTAAAGCATTTTCGGAGCGCATCGATATGAATCAAAGTTTGCTGGCTCAGTACATTAACGGGATAAAAAAGCCCTCCCCGATACAAACACAGCGAATTCTTAAAGGAGTTCAACAAATCGGGAAGGAGTTGGCTGAGATCAGGTTTCTGCTTTAAGAAAGGAGAAAAAATTCATATATGACGCGGTACCCGGTGAAAAAAACAGGTCATATCAGGAAAAATATTTCTCAGAAGCCGTGGAAAAACCACTTACATTGATCAGTTTCTGCCGGAGCAACCTGACCACCACTAAGCATTGGTTTTTAAGTAACCATCGTTTGATTGGTTCAGAAATGAAAAAAGGGGACAACCCGCCCCCTTCTTTAAATCCAACCGATAAGGTCTATTCCTTTACAGGGTTCTCCCCTTTACGTTTCAAATAATCGTTGAACGATTTTTCACCCTCTTCATTCCAATACTGATCATAATAGCTCCATTTCGAGCCATGGGTATAATCCCTGCAATTACCACCATCATTCATGTGATATTTGTGTTTCCAAGGCCCAAAATTATGTCGTCCACGGCTATGTGGACTACCATGATGAAAGCTGCCAAACAGAAGTCTGCCCAGTACGGCCAATCCAACAGCCTGCCAGTATGTAATGACACCAAGGTGGAAAATGACAGGCATCAGCCAGTTCCATAACCACATCACCACCGCACCAAAAAGGAAGGCAAATGCAGTAAATCCAATGACTCCCAGTATGATCCATCCAATGCGGTACCTTCCACCACAGCAATGTCTTTTTTGATATTTATTTTCAATTGTTTCCATGATTTTCATTTTTGATTGTTTAATAATATCTTGTGCAATTTTGAAAGAGCACGGTGTTTGCGGGAAAGTAAAGTACCGAGCGGGACATCCCATTCCTCCGAAAGTTCTTCAAAGGTTTGATTCTCAAACTCGGTTGCGATGATTACCGCCTGTTCGTCAGGTCGAAGTTGTAAAATAGCCTGATGCAATATTTCCGGCTCTGTGTTCTTGTAATCATTCTCCTCTAATGTTTCATCTGTCACCGTATTAAGTAAATAATTTTCGTTTTTTCTGTCCGTGAAGTTCTCAATCGAAACAGTTCGTTGCTTTTTCTTCTGGAAATCGATGATTTTATTCTTTACTGACCGGTAGATGTAACCGGTCAGATTACCGATTTGGGTATCCAGATCAAGTTTGTCGATCAAACCCAGTGCAACGTCCTGTATGATGTCTTCCGGAGAAGCTTCATAATATCGGTCATCGAGGTTCTTCCGTATAAAATTTACCAACTTCTGGTATTCATCCCGGAAGAACCGATCCAATGACTTTTTCTGAAGTTCCTTTTCCATGATGTTATAGACGGACAGGAATGGTTTTATTGCAGTGAAATGAAAAATATTGTTCTTTGACGAGTTGGACAGGCCGTTAATCAGAGACCAAAAGCCCGAAGATAGATTTCCGCAATTCTGTTATCAAGTATTTGATAGAATTCAACTATGTCACTTGCCAAAGGAGGGGTTTTTCGCCAGGATTTCAACCTGGTTTTTGCGTCTGTAAACACCAGATCTTCAACGGTTGCAAGTTTCTGCATGATGCCGTTGCCCGAACTGTTATACAGAACAGGCAGATTCAGATAATCATCTCCATGCCCGCGTTTGACCGGAAAGCAGCGATCTTTTAATTTTAATGCCTTATCGCATAAAGGAGCGCGCCCGCTTTCACTGGCCTTTAACTGAACCGGCAATTGATGTTCCCCGTTAAACCATACGGGATAAACAACTGAACACAACGGGAAACCCAGGACAGTCCACATGGTCATTAACATTGGAGATTCGTCTTTTTTAATTCCCTGAACCACCACAGATGCAGAGGTGGAAAATCGTGGCATGAAATCAGCGAACCAGACAAACTTCTCTTTTTCTGTTGTTTGAAACAGTTTCAGGTCGGTTTCAGTCAGTGAGTGATAAAGGCACCTGGCCGCATCCTGCAGAATAAACTCAGGGGTGAGGTTGTTCATCGCTGAAGCCTGGTAGAACAATTTTTCAGCGGTGAGGTATCGGATGTATCCTTGCCCCTGGTCGGGGTTCCCGGTAAATGAATAATTGGTCCGGATGAGGTAACCCATGGGCGCAGCAACCGGATCGTTCACATCGATTTTAAAATAGCTGTTGTTTGAAGTTTCAAAATAGGCTCCGTTTCCAGAGGCATCAATAACCCCGAAATTGGCTTCAAGTCCATATGGTTTCGGAAGTGTTTTTAAAAAGTTTTCAAAATCATCCACGGTGGCACATTGTTGCAAAGCCTGCCGCATCACTTTTCCCTCATTGACGGCCGCATCGGCATCTTCTGAGGAATTGAGATTGTAGGAAGCGGAATTCATGATTGCAAAACCGGCGGTATTCATGCCTGTCCATACTTCCTTCCCGGTGGTATCCTTTGAATTGACCAGCCCGATATAATCATACTTCCCATCGGTGAAGTACATCAGTTTATTATCGAGGTCGCCGGTATCGCGGTTTTTCCAAAGCAAGGGACGCCCGTCGGGTGTGAATTTCCCGGAGATGATGGCGGTTGTGCAGGCCAGCAGGGGCTGGAGAACTGCCAGGAATAATAGACTTAGCAGGATAACTCTGTTTTTCATAGTCGGTAATTTTGCATGTACTGATATAATTTTATGTTTAAAAGGCGATGGTTCCTATTGCCCCTTCCCTGTAATTTCCCGGATAAAGCATTGAATTACCCTGGCACTAGCCACCAGATATACATTGCTCACGAACTCGACATTGATTTTTTTACCAGTGGCAGTCTCAAGTGGTAAATTTTCATAACGAACGAGTTCCTTCTGCTGCAATTCTGAAAATTTATCTTTATTGGCCACGATGTCTTTGAAGAAACCTATTTCCCAGATTGCTTTTTCAATAAATTGTTCTTTTGAGTAGCCGAGCATCTCCATCAGAAATGGATTCACGTCCACAATTTTGCCGGTTACTGCATCGAGGATAAGAATCCCATCTTTTGCCGATTCAAAGAGGCTGCGATAGCGGGTTTCCGAAATGGCCAACAGCTGCTCTGCCCGCTTGGTCAGCGTATTGTCGCTAAATGTAATAACCAGCCCGTCAATACGGTCGTCCAGCGTGCGGTAGGGCATGATCCTCACTGTAAACCATCTTCCGTCGTTGGTTGTAATGGCTGTTTCGATAAATATGAGGGTTTTGAGTACCTGCAGGCAATGGTCGCCTATTTCGGGGTACTGCAAATCGGAAACCAGGTCGGTAAACGGCCTTCCGAGATCTCCTTGCCTCAGTTTAAACAGGTTGGTTATCGAATCGGTGAACCTGCGGATGTTCAACTCCTTGTCGAGGAAAAGGGTAGTAATCTCGGTGCTGTTGAGCAGGTTCTTCATGTCGTTGTTTGCCTGCACAAAATCACTGATCTTGCTTTGAAGTTCAACATTTACCGTTTGCAGCTCTTCGTTCAGGCTCTGCATCTCTTCTTTCGACGTAGTCAGTTCTTCGTTGGTTGATTGCAGTTCCTCGTTGGTTGACTGCAACTCCTCGTTGGTCGATTTCAGCTCTTCCTGCGAGGTTTGCATCTCTTCGCGGATACCCTGCATATCTTCGTAACTGCGTGTCAGTTCATTTTCCAGCTCCTTTTGCCGTCCGCCTGAACTGCGTTTTCCTGTTTTCGGGTTAACTGTATCCGGTTGGTTAGGAGCATTCACATCTGTAAATACAACGATGATCATATTCCGGACCGAATTGGGATGCTCGATACGCTGAACGGTTACGTCAACATATTGACTCCCTCCATTGGTTCCAACTTTAATTTTATGCAGGATTACAGCATCAAAGTTTTGCATGGCTTTACGGAAAGCGCCTGGCAATGCCTCACGCAAGCCTTCGCGTGCCATGGCATAAATGTTTATGTTTGTTTTGCCTGCCGCCGGTTCAAGATATTTTCCCGTACGCCCGGTGATAAACAGGATGTCGCCTTTGTCATTTACAATCACACTGGCAGGTGCAAACCGCTGAAGCATGATCTGTTCAGCAATGGTCTGAACATTTTCACCCGATTTAGGGATGATCTTATTTTCGGGTAGCCCTGACTTAATCCGATTAAAGGCTGATGGGAAATCAAGAAGCTCAGTCTCTCCTTTGGCAGCGCGTTTGAAAATTTTCAACCTGGAATCAAGCTCTTCGAACCCATCTTTTGTGTTTCCAAGGGTTTCGGCAGTGCCAAGTACCATGATGCCCCCGGAATTAAGGCTGTAGTTAAACAGCGCCATCAGTTTTTTCTGTAAATCGGGCTCCATGTAAATCAGCATGTTGCGGCACGTGAGAATGTCTAACTTGGTAAAGGGCGGGTCTTTGATCACGTTCTGGGGAGCAAATACCACCATTTCGCGTATTGAGGCATTTAAGCGGTAGCCCTGAGCCTCAGAAATAAAAAACCGTTTGATCCGGTCGGGCGATACATCGGTAGTAATGTTGGCGGAGAAAACACCTTTGCGGGCTTTCTCAATGGCATCCAAATCAAGATCAGTAGCGAATATCTGCAGGGTCAGATTTTTGCTCTTTTTAAGCTTCTCCCGTGCTTCTTTAAAAATGATGGCCAGTGAATAAGCCTCTTCGCCGGTTGAGCAGCCCGTAACCCAGGCGCGCAGCACATATCCGTTGGGCAACTCGTTCATCAGGGCAGGAAGTATGGTCTCTTTAAGTTTTTCCCACATGGCTGTATCCCGGAAAAAGCTGGTAACGCCGATCAGCAGTTCTTTAAAAAGTATCTCAACCTCCTTGGGATTCTCCTGTAAAAAACGGACGTATGTGTTTATCTTTTCTATCTGATGAACACCCTTTCGCCTTTCGATGCGGCGAAAAAGGGTGTTTTTCTTGTACATCGAAAAGTCATGGCCTGTTTGTTCGCGCAGCAGGATGATAATTTTATCGAGGTTGCTTTTGTATTTATCATCTAATACCGGATCAACTTTAACGATTGGAATATATTTGAGGAAAGAGATAAGTTTAGCGGGCAATTCATCTGCCGGGGCTACAATATCGGCAATGACTGCTTCGGTTGCGCTGCGGGGCATGCCATCAAATTTTGCCGAGTCGGGAGACTGTACCAGCACGATTCCATTTTTTTCCTTGATGGCCTTGATGCCCAGACTACCATCGGAGCCCATGCCCGAGAGCACAATGCCGATGCTTTTATCCACCTGGTCATCGGCCAGTGACCGGAAGAAAATATCAATGGGTAAACGCAAGCCCCGCGATTCAACCGGCTCGAACAAATGCAGCGCGCCATTGAGCAACGACAGGCTCTTGTTGGGAGGGATTACGTAAACGCAGTTTTGCTTTACCTTAAGGCTGTCACTTGCCTGAAATACCTTCATGGGTGTAATTCGTTGCAGGAGTTCGGGCAAGATGCCGGCGTGGTTTGGGTCGAGGTGCTGGATCACCACAAAAGCCATCCCGCTGTCTTTGGGCATATTTGTAAAGAATTGCTCCAATGCCTCGAGCCCGCCAGCCGAGGCGCCAATGCCTACAATGGGAAACTGACTAAGATCGGGTTTTGCAGGTTGGTTGGCAACACCTGTATTTCGGATTTTGGCTTCCTGGTGTTCATTTGTTACGGGATTAAATGTATTTCAAAGATCTTTAAAGAGGAAAAGTAATGTATAGATAGTTTAAAAAACAGGGAATTATTCAGCGTCATTCGTCACTCGTCAATCTATGAACGGGCAGTGAGAAAGAAAAGGTGGAGCCATTTCCCTCTTCGCTCCCGGCCCATAATTTTCCTCCATGTTTTTCGATGAATTCCTTGCAGATGATCAAACCCAGGCCGGTGCTGGGTTCGTTTTCGGTGCCTCTGCGGTTGGTTTGCCCATCAAGGCGGAAAAGGTTTTCGATCATGGTCTTATTCATGCCGATCCCCGTGTCGTTGATGGATATTTCAACTGAATGACGGCTATCAGGCTTCGCTGCAAAGGTGATAATGCCTCCCGGGTGGGTGAATTTCATGGCATTGGAGACCAGGTTGCGGATGGTTGATCCCAGCATATACTGATCGGCATAAACTTCGATATTTTCCGGGATTTCAAACCTGATCTCAATTCCCTTTTTGTTAGCCAGCTCTGATACCGACTTTAAGCTCTCCTCCCCAAAGGACTTCAACAGAAATGTTTCAGGCTCAAAAGTAGAGACACCTCTGCGCAGGCGCGACCACTCTAAAAGGTTTTCGAGTAGCCCGAAAAGATTGATAGCGGAGTTCCGCATACCCAATGCAATCTTTTGAAGTTCTTTTAATGAAAAGGTATCCAGCTCCTCAACCAGCAGGCGTGTAAAGCCCAGGAAGGCATTGAAAGGGCTGCGCAGGTCGTGGGCAATGATGGAGAAGAATTTATCTTTTTCAATATTTGCCTGGGTCAGTTGTTCGTTTTTAAGAATAATTTCTGCCTCTGCTTTTTTTCGTTCCGTAACATCGCGTACGATGGTAATAACCTCATCAGGTCCGCTTGGAACCATCCTGGCCTCAAATTCACGAATCCCTATCGATGGCAGGGGTAGTTTATATTCAAAAATCTGCATCTGTCCGGTAGGAAGTGTTTGTGATACTTTTCCATCAACCATATCGGCAAATTCAGGTGAAAATATTTCACGGATATTTTTACCTATGATAGATTGCTGCTGATACGCAAGATCTTCTTTGGCAGCTTTATAATCAAGAAAAACACCCTGGCTGCTGAGCCTGAACATCAAATCAGGCATGGCATCAATGAGTGCGTGGGCACGACTTTCGCTCTCTTTCAGCTCTTTTTCCGCTTGTTTGCGGTCGGAGATATCGGTGTGAGTGCCAAACATCATCAGTGGATTACCTTCGGCGGTAAGGGTAATAACGCGCCCACGGTCGTGAATCCATACCCAGTGTCCGTTTTTATGTTTCATCCTGCAGTCGCAGTCATAATAGGGCAGTTCCCCTGCGAAATGTTGCTTAAGCAATTCGTAAGAATGCATCAGATCATTGGGATGGGCTAATGTTTCCCATGTTTTAATGCTGGTTGGCGACAATTCGTCGAGTGTATACCCTACCATCTGAGCGTACTGTTCATTGAAAACAGTTACACCGGTTTGTACGTTCCATTCCCAGGTGCCGGCACGGGTAGCTTCTACTATACTTTCCAATTTCCATTTTTCTTCTTGAAGCGCTTCAGCTGTCTTTGTACGACCAGTAACGTCTAGAAAAGACCATACCCTGCCTTTTGGCTTACCTTCAAACATCATAGGTTTCGAAATGCGTTCGAATATCCGTCCATCTTTAAAGCTTATTAAATCAAAGGTTTCTGATTCAGGTTTTTCGTATAACTCATTTACTTTGGCAATAAACTCTTCCGGATCAGAAAGCTGATTCATAACATGGTTCAACAATGTTGAGTCATCACCGGAGGCTAGCACTTCTTCAGGGATATGCCACATCCTGGCGAATGTGGCATTGGTTTTTACGACCGCTCCCTGAGAACTAACAACCAGGATCCCATTGTGAATTGATTCGAGGCTTGCTTCCAATAAAGAGAGGGAACTTTTTAATGCCACATCTCCCTGTATACGAGCAGTAATGTCACGAACTATCGCCTGCAGACATTCTTCCCCATCAAATTCAATCTTATTCAGACTCACTTCCGTGTCAAAGGGAGTTCCGTCATAACGTTGGTGCTGCCAATAAAAAAGCTGAGGATTGCCTGCCAGTGCAGCATGAATTTTTTCTACCGATTTTTCGGAGGATAGCCGTCCATCGGGTTGCATGAGGGGTGAAAATTCGGCAGGTGAGTGACCAATGATGTCGTCCTGCCTGCATCCAAATGCAATCTCTGTCTTTCTGTTACAGTCTTTGAACACCTTATCATTCATAATGAAAATGACATCGTTTGCCGATTCAAACAAGGTTCTGAACTTGGTTTCGCTTAGTTTTACTTCATTCTCCATTTGTTTACGTTCCGTAATATCAACAACCGTCAGGTGGCATTGATCTTTTTCCCCGGAGCAAATGGCTGTAAGATGAACATTGATTGGTGAATTTGCATTTGGCGTAAGGGTTATCTCACATTCAGCTTTGGCCTTACTTTTAAACAGATCCCCGAGAAATAGATTGAACGTAGGTTTGGTATCTTTGGAAACAAAAAGGCCAAACGAATGATTTATTAAATGCGCTCGTTCTTTGCCCAGTATTTGCGATGCGCAGATGTTTAGCTCTATAATTATACCTTCTATTGAAAGTGTAAAATAGCCAGATGGCGCAAAATCGTATAATTCAGTATATTTTTCGGACGTAACTTCAACTTGTTTATTTGCCTGCATGAGCTCTTCGTTCTGCATTTCCACTTCTATCTGGTGCACATCCAGTTCGTGAGTGAGCTTAAGCATGTCAAGTTCAGAAAGTGATGAAGCTGTTCTTGATGATTTCTTTTTCAGCAGTTCTTCGGCCTTTTGGCGAAGGATTGTGGCTTGCGATTCGGTGGTAACTATCTTCATTGCATTTTGAAATAAGTATCCATTAAAGCCAGTAAAACAGTTTTTTCAATGGGTTTTGTAATGTAATCATTGCAACCTGCCGAAAGGGCCTCTTCCCTGACGCCGGCATGTGCATAAGCCGTTTGTGCTATAATAACCACATGGGTGTTAAATTTTCGAATCTCGCGGACAGCCTCAAATCCATTCATTACCGGCATTTTAATATCCATCAGCACTAAAGAAATTCCCTGATTTTTACGGCATAATTCAATTGCTTCCCGGCCATTGACTGCTTTGTAAATAACCGAATCACTTTTTCTCAAAATGGTTTTGAGGTATGTAAGGTTGAGAAAGTCATCGTCGACAATGAGGATCTCTAATCCTCCTGTGGCGGAATACCGATTTCTTCCTTTGGCGGTTTCATCCTTGTCTGGCGCTCCCCATGCTACCGGCAGGGATAAGAAAAATGAAGTCCCCTGGCCTTTTATTGATTCGAGGCGGATTTCTCCTCCAAGTAAGTTCGTAAGGCCTCTGATGATTGATAACCCAAGTCCGCTGCCTTCATGACCCCGGGTACTTGTCACATTTTCCTGAACGAAACTCTCAAATATTCTTTCCTTAGCCTCTTGTTCAATGCCAATACCCGTGTCTTTACAAAAAAAGTCAATCTTATCCAATCCAACTGAAAATCCCATAGTAATGCTACCTTCCCGGGTGAACTTGATGGCATTGTCAAGTAAATGGGAAATGATTTTCAGGAATAGTTCCGGGTCTGTTTGAATGCAAAATGATTCATTTTCAGGCGGGATTATCAGATTTAATGCGAGTTTTTTTTCATTACATAAATTCCAGAATTTATTTTTCAGGCCCGTTAACACTTGCATTACATTGACTGACTTTAGACTGACGTTCATATTGTCAGAAATAATCAGGGCAATATCCATATAATCAGTGATGGTATTCACCAGCCGGTCGCTTGAGGCTTGCAACAGGGATACATATTGCTGTTTCTCACTATCTGCAAGGTCTGATTCAATGAGCAAATTGCCAAAGCCAAGAATTCCGTTCAGCGGAGTACGGACTTCATGGGAAATATTCTGCATGAATGCGGTTTTAAGGCGGTTGCCCGATTCTGCTTTTACCAGGGCTTCTTTAAGCACCACTTCAGCCTTCCTGCGCTCAGTAATATCTCTGAAGAAACCGACAATGTATTGTCGGCCATTCATATCAAGGATACTCGAAGAAATATCAGCATAGAAAATTTCTCCGTTCTTTTTAAGACATTGAATATCATGGGGACGATTCTTCTCCCCGCGTGCCTGTTTTTCAAACTCGGCAAGCGAATACCGATATGTTTCATCAGGATGAATCGCAGCAATATTCATCATTTTCAGCTCTTCTTCAGTATATCCAAGAATTTGACATTGTGCGGGATTGGCGAATATGATCCTTTTGGTTTCCGGATCGGCAATAATAATTCCATCGGGACTTCCATTAAAAATGGAACGATACCTGCTTTCGGAATCATCCAGCTTCTCTTTTTCTGCTTTCCTGAGTTCAGTGATATCCCAGTTCATGCCAATCATGGGCATGGGATGGCCTGCCGCGTTTCGCTGAACAACCCCAATGGCCCTGATATTATGAACAGAACCATCGGGCCGGGTTACCCGAAACTCAGTATCAAACTCTTTTTCGCCGCGTATCGCCATCTGGATTTCCTTTTCCGCACGCTCTTTATCATCGGGATGACAGGTTTTCTGCCAGGCTTCATACACGCCGGTGAAATCCTTTCTGGTAATTCCATAAAGTTTAAACATCTGGTCGTCCCAGACAAGGATGTTGTTCACAAAATCGTAGTCCCATACACCAAAACCACCGGCACGGGCGGCTAATTCCAAACGTACAGATGAAAGTTTCAGATCTTCCTCCATCTGCTTGCGATTGGTGATGTCGATAACCAGTCCTCTTACATAAAGAGGTAACCCCCCGGAATCCCAACTGACCACAGAACCAATATCATAAAACCATTTATATTTACCTGAACTGGTCAGGATTCTGTATTCAACTTCATATTTATCAACCGCTCCCATGAAGTGTCTGCGCATGGCTTCCATGGCTCTGTTATAATCTTCAGGATGAACCAGATCTGTAAAATCCTTGTAATGGCTTAGTACATGACATTTTTTTAACTATCTGATTATCAACATATAATGTTAATAACTTTATCATAAAAACATCAACAATATGTAGTTAAGGCCTTGAATATCATTATCTTAGATTAAA
>Ga0265593_1000982_pt1 | contig 13941 bp, 14 predicted proteins | sample saktaG_8_FD_190136 | JGI IMG/M metagenome (GOLD analysis project Ga0265593, IMG submission 190136) | Saline water microbial communities from Sakinaw Lake, British Columbia, Canada - sak_2011_5_24_36m | ecosystem: Environmental > Aquatic > Non-marine Saline and Alkaline > Saline ...
TGTTTTTCAGAATACGGCTAACAATTGAAAGCATTGCCCTGAAGTAAATTGCCATGTTAATCAGTATCGAGAAGAGCCTGGCATTTTTTGTTGTATAATGTTTTTGCGCAAAAATGATCATCGCATTATAAAACACGAAAACATAGTTGAGACTGCCTTTTTTTGTGCTTTCCCCTTTATAGTGAATAATGCGGGCATCAGGATAGTAATAGTTCTGGTAACCGGCTTTAATGATACGGTACGACAAATCAATGTCTTCGCCATACATAAAGAACGATTCATCCAGCAATCCAATTTCGTCGAGAACGGATTTTCGCATCAGCATAAAAGCGCCGGCAAGTATTTCTACCTTATGGGTTTTATCTTTATCGAGAAAACCGAGATGATATTTATTAAATGTTTTTGATTTTGGAAACAATCGTGATAAACCGAAAACCTTGCAAAATGCTACTGCAGGCGTTGGTAATCCACGTTTTGATTCAGGCAGAAACTTTCCTGTCCCATCCACCATTTTTACACCAAGCCCACCTGCATCGGCATGGCTTTCCATAAAAGTAATAATCTTTAAAAAAGTGTCTGTTTCAACAATGGTATCCGGATTCAGAAGCAGTATGTATTCTCCTGTCGATTGCCTGATTGCCTGGTTGTTAGCTTTCGCAAAGCCGGGATTATCCTGGTTGGCAATGCATTTTGCTTCCGGGAATTTCTCCTTTACCATTTTTACCGATCCATCAATGGAAGCATTATCAACCACAAATATTTCCGTTTCAATGCCGGCACTTGCTGCCCGCACTGAATACAGGCACTGCTCGAGGAAGTGCTTAACGTTATAACTGACAATAATTACGGAGAGTTTCAAAGGCAGATGGAAAGTAGAAAGTACAAATATCTATAATTTTATTCAGAATTGAGTTGAAAAAGGGAAACATCGTACATTGATTTTTAAATTCCAAGTTTCAAATTCCAAGTTTCAAATTCCAAAGCCAAAACCTGTTAGTTTTATATTTTATTCATTATTGAAGCAAGAATTGATTTTAATTCTGATGATTCCTTGACTAAATCTTCACATTGCCTAATATCTCCACTCTGTAATTCATAAAATATTCGCAGAAAATAATTTGCTTCGCGCATTTCTTTTAGAGAGATACCAATTTTAGTCTTGGCATCAGGCCTGGTCGGAGAACCCTGTGATTCTTCATAATTTGCCCCACTGGATGTACATGATTTAATCAATTGTCGTTTCATGTCCATTGTTTCTATGGTGTTTTTAACTGTTCGCAAATATAAAATCACATCAACTGCAAATTTTTGCAATCTTTCACAAAGATCATTTCTTTTACCCATTTTGTTTGCTTTGAATTTGGAACTTGGAATTTGAGACTTTGGCTTTTTTTTTGATAATGAAGAGACATTCATTGTTCAATCTAGAAATCTGGATTCTTCTTTTGCTCTTTACTGCAAATTATCATGTCCGGGAAGTCGAAAAAGTGTGGCCGTCCGCACCAACTTCCGTATTGAATACTTACCATTTTCAGCCCTGCTTTCTGCAGCTTTTCAAGAATCCATTCCTCATCGTAAGCAATTTGTTTTTTGTCAGCCTCAAGCGAGCGAAGCCTGTAGAATCCTTTATTGAAAGGGAAATGCATTTGAGTCGGCTTTTTGATCATCAAATCTTCGGATAAACAATTAACGATGAAAAATGTCATCAGGCTTATAGCACCGGGTTTCATCACACGACCGATTTCATTTATATGATTTTCGACTTCTGCGGGCTTTAGATATGTCAAAACAGAACTAAGAAATACAAAATCAAATTGTGCATTTTCATAAGGGAAAACCAAATGTGTGGCATCTGCAATTGTTGAAGTGCCGGAAGTTCTATTTTCAGATCCTGTATATTGAAAATGAAAGTTTGGATGCTTTTCTGAAATGTTTTTCTTACACCAGTTTATATCTCCTTTAGCATCATCAAATCCGTAGTATTCGCCTTTTTTATTTAAAAAATGGGTGAGAGGCAATGCCATCCTGCCAGTACCACAACCTGCTTCAAGCATCGAATGATCAGGTTGTAAATCTCCAAGTTCCTGGAAATAAGTCAGATATTTCTCTCCTTCATTCAAATATTCGTCATAGCTGACCAATATCTTTCTCCTTGGCGGAACTCCTTCCGGACGCCTGCCTGTGATAGAATCAAATGCATCGACGGGAAGGTAAAAGATTCTTCTTGCCAGCAGGCGGACAAAATCGGGGAGTGTAAAATTCAGAAACCGTTTCATTTTTTATGCTTTATGCTTTGACCAGTATCTCCATAAGTTAGTCTGTTGTTGCTGGAAAATGAAAAATATAACAAAAATGGAAAGACAAATAGCATGTAAGAAAGATCGATGCCGCTTTTGAAATATGCATCACTAAAGCCATATTTCTGGATACATAGCCAAAAGTATGATCCTATTACCAGCACTAACATACTGCCAATGTAGTACAGTAATTTTCGTTTTTGAGAACAAATAAATCCTGCAATCATTGATAATGCTATAAAAATCAAAGAAATATTGAAAGGAAATAAATGGTCAGTCTGAACATTGAACGGATTTCGAATCAGAAATTCAGGGGTATAAAAAACCAGCAAGGGTACAAACGTCAGAAGAAGAACACTAACGATAATCAGCGACCAGATTATCAGTTTCTTAAACCTGACTTCCTTGCTTTTGAAAAGATAAACCACATAAATTACCAGTGCTAAGGCAAATATTGTCCTGGTCGACAAAAGCAAACCTCCAATAATTGCGCTTAACCAGTATTGCTTAGTGTTTTCGAAATTTACCTTTGCGAGCCAAAAAAGATAGGCAAAAAATAAAATGGAATTTATCAGGATAGTACTACGTGTGCTGATTTCCCAAAATACAGAAACTGACAGAAAAAGTATAACCAAGGCTCCCATGGAATTCTGCGGCGAAAGATTTTTACGGATAAAAATCGCTAGAATCAGTATGCCTGCCAGTGATAAATACCCTATTTCGCCAATCAAGTTAAATGGAAGCGCCATTACAAAATAGAAAGGCAATGGTGCCGGATAATTACCCATATGTGATTGGGCGTTGTAAGGATATTGCCCGTTAAATGCCTGCTCCCAGAATGAAGAAATAACGCTCCATCGGTCGACGTTCAAAGTTTCTACTTTTATGAAGTGGAATAGAAATATGTGTATTAATGCGTAAAGAAAAACAATTGAATAGAAAAAAATATTGCTTCTAAATAGCTTTAAATCAATTCTTTTTGAAAGAATAAATAGTATTATGAGAATCGAAATATAGCAGGTACTAAGGATAAAGAAATGATCAGTACTCCTGGCTAAATATTTAAAAGCGAAAAGGAAATTTATAAGTATTAAAAGTGAAAAGGCAATAATCTGCCTTATTTTAGTTGTATTTGCATGAAGCATATGTTGTTCCAAGACCATAAATGATAGCTGCTTTACAATCGGGTCAGAAAATCTTTGGGTATTTTACCGGATTGTAATCATGCATTATATTGTAGATGCAATCAAAAACATCCTCTGCATTTGGGTTCGAGAAATAATCGCCATCAGTTCCATAGGCAGCACGGTGAGCCTGGGCAGTTACTGTGCGCGGTTCGGCATCAAGGTGTTGGAATCCTTTTTGTTTTTCAAGCACTTTCTGCATCATATATGCGGTAGCACCTCCTGGCACATCTTCATCAAAAAATACAATTTTATTGGTCTTTTTGAGTGATTCTGCTATCATAGAATGAATGTCGAACGGCTCAAGCGATTGAACATCAATAAGTTCCACCGATATTTTGAAGTCGCGGAGTTGGCTTACAGCATCCTGTGCAACGCGTACGCAGGAACCATAAGTTACCAATGTAACATCAGTACCTATTTCAATAATTTCGGGAACACCTACCGGTATTGAGAATTCGCCGATATTCGATGGCCTCTTTTCCCGCAAACGGTATCCGTTCAAAGGCTCAATTATTAAAGCCGGTTCATCGGATTGCAACATCGTGTTATAAAAACCTGCAGCCCTGGTCATGTCGCGGGGAACTAGCACATAAATGCCGCGTATGCTGTTAATTACCATGCTAAGCGGAGAGCCGGAATGCCAGATACCTTCCAGGCGATGACCACGTGTCGTAATAATCATCGGAGCTTTCTGCCCGCCGCGTGTGCGGTACTGCAAAGTTGCCAGGTCGTCGCTCATCACTTGCAATCCATAGAGCAGGTAATCAAAATACTGGATTTCTGCTACAGGTCGTAATCCTCTCACAGCCATTCCGATTCCTTGTCCGATAATGGTGGTTTCACGAATACCAGTATCAAAAATGCGTGTTTCGCCATATTTTGCCTGCAAGCCTTCGTAAGTTTGATTTACGCCACCAATCTTACCAACATCTTCGCCAAAAAGAACAAGTTTTTCATTCGATGCAAACTGGTAATCCCAATTGTCGCGAAGAATTTCACGCCCGGGCACCAATAATGCATCGTCGGCATACGTCGGCTCAACCGGTTTTACTTTTAGGGCTGATTCTTCATACTCGCTGTAAAGGAATGTGTTGAACTTTTCGTGGCTGACCTTTAGTTCTTTTTCCAGCCAGGCAGATACATTTGTTTTTAACGAATTAGACGGATTGCTGCATGAATCGCAGATTAACCGTAGTATTTTTTTTGCAGCCGACATTATATCTTTCCGGATAGGCTCGGCAACATGGCGTAAATCCTCTTTAATGGAATTGATGCGGGCTGTTTTAGCACAATTGCAGGTTGTAACGTCAGCAATGGCCAGAAATTCATCGCGAAGCTGAACGAGAGGTTTCTGGTAATGGCTCCAGGCCGCTTTTTTAGCTTTTTTTACTGTATCGACTGATTCATTTTCTATGATTCGAAGCTCCTCATCTGATGCTATGTTTTCGGAGATGATCCAATTCCGCATCTGTTTAATACAATCAAATTCCTTTTCCCACTCCAGCCTTTTGGCTGATTTGTACCGCTCGTGTGAGCCTGAAGTGCTATGTCCTAATGGCTGCGTTAATTCAGTAACATGAAATAAAACGGGAATGTGATTTTTACGACACTCAGTTATACCTTCTTCGTACATTTGGCACAAGGCATGATAATCCCAGCCTTTTGCTGAATAAATCAGAAAACCATCTTTATCTGCAGTTTTTTCAAAGCCTTTAAGTACTTCCGAAATGCTCTCTTTCGTGGTTTGCAGAATGCTCGGTACCGAAATTCCAAAGCCATCGTCCCAAACTGACAATGCCATTGGTACCTGCATAACACCAGCTGCATTTATTGTTTCCCAGAAATGGCCTTCGGTTGTACTTGCATCGCCAATTGTTCCAAAAGCGACTTCATCACCATTTTTTGAAATCCTGGATAAATGTGCCAAGGCAGGATTTTTACGAAATAATTTAGATGTTAATGCAAGTCCAAGCAAACGTGGCATTTGACCGGCAGTGGGGGAGATGTCTGCTGATGAATTCTTCTGTGCGGTAAGGTCTTGCCAGTTTCCATTTTCGTCAAGGCTTCGCGTGGCAAAGTGGTTACCCATCAGTCGGCCGGCATTCATTGGATTATATTCCGAATCGGTATCGCCATAAATCTGGGCAAAAACTTCCTCCAGTTTCATGAGTCCTGCTGCAAGAATGAAAGTCTGATCACGGTAATAACCAGAACGCCAGTCGCCTGTGCGAAAAACCCGCGACATTGCTAATTGAGCAACTTCTTTTCCATCACCAAAAATCCCAAATTTCCCTTTACCCGAAAGCACTTCGCGGCGACCAAGCAAACTTGCCTGCCTGCTTTCATTGGCAATACGGAAATCATTAAGAATTTCTTCCTTATTAAAAACCTGATTATTAGCCTGATATTGCTTATTGGTGATTTTGACCGCCATTCCTTGAGGAGTGTTTATTGCATGTTCTGTATTCAATAACAAAAATATGGGTTTCAATGTTGCAGAGAACTAATAATTCTCGGCCAGTATTTCAAAATATGCCTGTGGATGTTCACAACCGGGGCAGTTTTTCAATGCCCGGTCGCTTTCGTAAATAAGTCCACATTTGCGGCAAATCCATTTTACCTTTTTGTCTTTTTTGAAAACTGTTCCGTTTTCGATATTATTTGCAAGTTTTTCAAATCGTTCAGCATAGAATTTCTTTATCTGTCTGAAAAGTTTCAACTTGGTAGCAACCTGTTTATATCCTTCATCCCAGGCCGATTGCTCAAATTCTACAAATACAGAACTGTGTTGAATAGTTTCAACTTCAATGGCTGTTTTCAGGTTTTCGGCAGTTGTTCCAATTGCTTCCGCTTTGAAGGTTGAAGTGATTTCCAGTTCAGTACCTTCGAGGAACCGGAACAATGTTTTGGTATGCGATTTTTTCTGTTCGGCAGTTTCGGTAAAAATAGCTGCTATTTGCTGATATCCTTCTTTGGTTGCTACTTTTGCATACCAGAGATATTTCTGTATTGCTTGTGTTTCGAGGGCAAAAGCACGCATAACATGCTGAGCCGTATGTGATTTACTGAATCCTTCCATTGTTTAAAGCTTAAAATCCACACTATAAAAATATGCAATAAAATCTATAAGAGATAATATTTGTGAAAATAGACCTGAAATAGCTGTCGGAAAAGTACTGAAACATCATATAGTGGACTCTCATTTACATAAAAAACCGGTATCAGAATATCCTGAACCGGTTGTTGTCCGTTGTTATAATTTTGATGGAAAACAATTATTTACCTGCAATCCAATTTAAGATTTTTTCATCATTTGGCGATGTTCCGGGAGCGACAAAATCGACAAGGTTGCCTTTTTCATCTATCATAAATTTCTGAAAATTCCAACTAACGGGGGCATCCATTTTTCCATTAAGAGCTTTTGTTGTTAACCATTTGTAAATAGGATCAATATCATTGCCCTGAACTGAAATTTTTTGCATCATTGGAAATGTGACCTGGAACTTTTCCGTGCAAAACTGTTTGATTTCAGAATTTGAACCAGGTTCCTGGCTACCGAAGTTATTTGCCGGAAAACCAATAATCACAAATTTCCCTTTCCCATATTTCAAATAGAGGGCCTCTAAATCTTTATATTGATGCGTATTGCCGCAGTTGGATGCTGTGTTTACAACCAACACTTTTTTGCCTTTCAGGCTAGCCAGGTCAAAAGGCTTTCCATCAATATCCTTGGTTTTAAAGCTATGAAAATTAGTCTGTTGAGCAAAACCTGAAATTCCTGCAATCATGAGAAATACAATTAGTGATACGGTTTTCATTTATCTGTGGATTTAAATTTATGTTTAATTTATTTTGGTAATAATTAAACATGAAAACAGACAGTCTGGCCGAATGTTCATTAATTTATGAAAAGATGGGAATAGGGAATCTGGCTTTCAACAAATCAAATCAAGTTGAAAATAATTGATTTTTTTACTGAAAACAACTCAAAAAATCATGTTATAAATTCTTTCAATTTTATCGTGTAATTCGCTGATAGATATATTTTTACTTTCCCGTATGTATTCTTTTCCTTCGAAGAATACCAGCAAGGTTGGAGATGCAAAAACGCCATGGATTGCTGTTGTAGCCGGATATTTCTCAGAATTGATTAACCTGAATACAATTTCTGGAAAATCGGTTGAAACCAATTCCTGAACTTTAGGCCTCAGGATTTTACAAGGTGCACAATTATCATTATAAAAATAGAGTAAAACAGCAGCATTTTCTGTTATAAGTTTCTCAATATCTTGAATATCCATTTTTTTAGCTTTTAAAACATGCAGTTAAATTTTCTCATTAACGCCGGTTCCGAACAGCGCAAAGTCATATTTTACAGGATCAGCCGGGTCAAATGAACGCAGGTTTGATGTCAGTTCTTCAACTGCCTGCCAATCGTCCTGCTTACGTTCAAGTAGACCTAGTTTTCTGGCAACATTTCCTGAATGAAGATCAAGCGGGCAAAGCAGATCGGACATTTTGATATTTTCCCAGATTCCAAAATCAACACCTTTTGCATCATTTCGAACCATCCACCTTAGGTACATATTGATTCTTTTCGCCGCTGATCCTTTCTGTGGATCAGGGACGTGTTTGCGTGTGCGGTGAAGATGTTCAAAGCCAAAGAATATTTTCCTGAACTGGCTGATGGATTCTTTGATGCTGCTATTTGACTGGTAGCCATTTTGGAAAGCATTTTCCAGTCCCCCATGTTGCCTGTAAATCTGCTGAATGGCATGAAGAAAATACAAACAATCTTCACCCTGGAAAGTACGATGAACAAAAGATGATAGTCTGTCGATCTCTGTTTCTGTGGAATTCATTACAAAATCAAAAGGAGCATTATCCATCCGTACCAGGAGTTCCCGGCTTTTATTTATAATGGTTACCCGTTGTCCCCAGGCCAGTGTTGCAGCTAAAAACCCGGCAATTTCAATATCTTCTTTTCTTTTGAAAAGATGCGGAATGCTGATAGGATCTTTCTCAATAAATTCCGTATTGTTGTAAAACAAGGCTTTTTCTTCCAGAAGTTCGTAGAGTTGCTGATGGGTGAGATTCATTTTGCAAAGGTAAGATGTTGAAGGGAATACTTTAAAAGAAAGTCAAAATGAAAAATTCAAAAAGTAAAGTTCAAAGTGAGATTTTTGATAATGAGGTTATTGGCCACTGATTGAAATTTTAAGTTTCAAATTTCAAGTCCCAAATTCCAGGTCTCAAAACCCAAGTTTCAAAACCCAAGGCTCAAATTCCAAGAACAAAACCACAATTGTATGACCATCTTATGACAACTCATATACCGCATTTCTCTGAAATCTAATTCTTCAACAATTGTATGATAACTCAATCTGCACAATCCGCCCAATCCTCACTCCCTAACCCCAAAATCCCAACACCTAACTCCTAAATTCCAACCCCTAACAAAAAAGACCACCCTTTTCAGAGCAGTCTTTTCTGAATCAGATAACTATCGATTATTTAATTCAAAACCAGAACCGGAGTGATAAGTCCTTTTCCTGTTTCAATGGCTTTTTCATTTTCAGGAATCATAACATGATGGCGGGCAGGAAGTGATTTTTCCAGTCCTTTATGAATATATTCCATTTCTACAATTGGTTTTAGTTTGAGAAAACCGCCCAGAACGATCATATTAAATACTTTAGAAAGACCAAGTTTACCTGCTGTTTCAGCAGCGTCAATCGAGTAGATATTAATATCTTTCCTTTCCGGGAAACGCGTAATTCCATTTGGGTCATAGATAAGAAGCCCGCCAGGTTTTACAGTATGCTCAAATTTATCCATCGACTGCTGATTCAGAATGATGGCAGTATCATATTCGTGCAGAATAGGTGAACTGATGCGTTCGTCGCTTATAATTACCGTAACATTTGCCGTGCCACCGCGCATTTCAGGTCCGTACGAAGGCATCCAGCTTACTTCTTTATTCTGCATTACTCCTGAGTAAGCAAGGATTTTTCCCATCGAGAGAACTCCTTGTCCGCCAAAACCTGCTATGATTATTTCTTCTGTCATTGTATTGAAATTTTAAAGCTTTTTTTGAAAGTGCTGAGAACTATTTATCGTCATTCACTTTAATATCACCAATCGGGTAGTAAGGGAACATATTGTCAACCATCCATTCGTTCGATTGCAGTGGTGTCATTTTCCAACCTGAGTTACAGTTCGAAACAATTTCGACGAATGAAAGTCCTTTGTTCAGTTTTTGATTTTCAAAAGCTTTACGAACTGCTCTTTTTGCTTTACGAACAGCTGATGGAGTATGAACTGCCTGGCGTGTAACATACAAAGTGCCTGGAAGTGTTGCCACCAGTTCAGTCATTTTCAACGGATTTCCCATGGTTGCAACATCACGTCCGTAGGGCGATGTACTTGATTTCATGCCGGGAAGTGTGGTTGGTGCCATTTGTCCGCCGGTCATTCCGTATATACCATTATTGATGAAAAAGATGGTCATGTTTTCGCCACGGTTGCAGGCATGTATAGTTTCTGCAGTTCCGATAGCGGCTAAGTCGCCATCTCCCTGGTACGTGAAAACAAATTTATCGGGAAACAATCGTTTTATTGCTGTAGCCACTGCAGGAGCACGGCCATGCGATGCCTGCTGGATATCAACATTCATAAACTCATAGGCAAGTACAGAGCATCCAACCGGCGCAACAGCAATAGTTTCGGATTGGATTCCCATTTCTTCGATAACCTCCATGATTATTCGATGTGCAGTTCCATGACCGCAACCAGGACAATAGCTAAGATCTTTGGGCGTGAGCAGTTCAGTACGTTTGTAAACCACGTTCTCCGGCTGCACTATTTCTGGGTTTGTTTTAAATTCTGCCATTTCCTATCCTCCGATGATTTGTTTCTTCAATGCTTCTACAATTTCTGAAGGTGAATGTACAATTCCGCCATAACGACCGAAATGTTCAACTTTAACGCGTCCTTCAACAGCTAACTGTACATCTTCAATCATTTGCCCGGCACTCATTTCAACACACAAAATTCCTTTTACTTTCGAAGTCATTTCCTTAATAGCTTTCTTTGGGAAAGGGAACAAGGTAATTGGTCTTAAAAGCCCGACTTTTATTCCTTCGGCACGGGCAAGTTCAATAGATTTCTGGCAGATGCGGGCGCTTGTTCCGTAAGCAACAAATGCATACTCGGCATCTTCGCAGGAAAATTTCTCGTAACGGACTTCGTTTTCTTCGATAGCACGGTATTTCTTCTGCAGTTCATGGTTATGCTGTTCCATTTTTATCGATTCGAGATCAAGCGAAGTGATGATATTATGATCCCTGTCAGGCGTTTTACCAATGGTAGCCCAAGGGGTGTTTTTCCTGATTTCTTCCATTGTGAAACGTGGCTTCTGAACATCCAGAAGCACTTTTTCCATCATTTGGCCGATTGCACCATCCGAAAGAATAAGAACCGGGTTCCTGTATTTAAAAGCCAGTTCAAATCCCAGGCCGGCAAAATCTGCCATTTCCTGAACGGATGCAGGTGCCAGTACGATTAATTTATAATCGCCATGACCGCCGCCTTTTGTGCTTTGAAAATAGTCGGATTGTGAAGGTTGTATAGTTCCTAATCCAGGTCCTCCGCGAACTACATTAAGAATTAAGCAAGGAAGTTCAGCTCCAGCGATATAAGAAATTCCTTCCTGTTTTAAACTAATTCCAGGGCTTGATGAAGAAGTAAGCACACGTTTGCCGCAACCGGCTCCACCGTAAACCATATTTATAGCAGCAATTTCACTTTCTGCCTGCAAGGTAACCATACCGGTACGCTCATGTGTTTTCTGAGCCATAAGGTATTCCATTACTTCCGACTGAGGAGTGATAGGATATCCGAAATATCCATCAGCACCGGCACGGATGCAAGCTTCGGCAAAAGCCTCATTGCCTTTCATTAATCGTAATTCTTTCATCTGGTATTGTTTATTTTTAACGGGTCAGATGGTATACGCCATGATTAACTTTAAAATTATCTTTGAAAAAAGACATATCAATCATGGCTGTTTCATCCCTAAGTTTTTAAACTTTAGTCATTAAATTTCTTGCGATACACGGTAATTGCTCCATCGGGGCAAACTACAGCACAGTTAGTACAACCAGTGCACTGATCATTGGTTGGCATTGCATAATGATAGCCTTTCCTGTTTACCGGTTTTGCCATAGCAATCACATCTTCAGGGCAGGACGGAACACAAACTTCGCATCCTTTGCACCTTTCGATATCAACTACGATTTCTCCTCTGTTTTTTGCCATAATATTTTTAAGTGTTTCACTGAATTTGAGGTGGCGAAGTTAGATATTAAATCCAAGTCAGAGACTTTTATTATAAAGAAATAACAATTTAGCCGGCTAATTTAAAACGAATTTAAATTGTTTCAAAACACAACACATCAAATATAAAGTATATAAGATATTATGCTGTTTGGATTCAACAAACTTATAGATTTTGTTTGAGAAAAACAATCCTTTAAAACGGTATGTTCATAAGTATATTTATAATAATTATAATAAAATCAGCTTAATAGGATGGTAAATCGTTCACAAATAAAAAAGAAATCCATTGTTCCTTTTGATGTTAATCGTCGAAACAATAGATTTCCATTTTGTTGATCACTAGCTCACTATCAACTAAAGAAATTAGCCAATCGGATGATGTTCATGGAACTTTTTCAATCTATATTCCAGTTCAGGAAATTGGGTGCGATTCACAAGTGACACGCAGGCACGCAGTCCTTCGGTACGCTCGCTTCCAGTAATAGACAAGGAAATGGCACTGATGCCATAATACAGCAATTCCCCGATGAGATCCGGGCCATCAAATCCGGGATACATAATCGTAAAATAGAATCCATCGGCGATAGGCTGGTCAATATCTTTGTCATAAACGATCCTGAAACCGTTATCCACAAAGAGTTTCTTCATGATCTTTGCTTTCTCGCCGTATTCCTTAACTTCTTCAACAAAGTTGAATTTCCCTTCGTTTGCTGCTTTCAGCATGGCGGCAAGAGCATATTGTGACGAATGAGCCGTTCCTGCGCTTAATGAATAAACTGTGCCGAATATCATGGCCCGGCCAAACTGATCGCTTGTATAATTACGTAATAAGTCTTCGGAGCGGGTGTTGAATACTTTATTACTGATAACCATCATCCCGATTCGTTGTCCGGCATAGCTGAATGCCTTGGAACTGCTGATCAGAAGGATATAATTTTCCGTATATTTAGCAACGGTAGGCTGGTAAGGCGGCACACCAGGTTTGCTGTAATCTTTGCGGAAATCCATTCCGAAATATGCCAGGTCTTCTAAAATAACAACATTGTACTGGTTAGCCAGATCACCTATTATCTTAAGTTCCTCGTCGGTAAAGCAAATCCACGAAGGATTGTTAGGGTTTGAATATAAAACAGAATGGATATTTCCTTTTGCAAAATAAGATTCAAGTTTTGCCCGAAGTTTTTCGCCACGGTATTCATATACATCAAAGCTTTCGAACTTGAGGCCCATTACTTTGTGCTGCTGATAATGAACCGGGAATCCGGGATCAATAAACAGGGTTGTGTCTCTTTGCTTATTTATTCGGGAAAGTGTGAGAAACGCAGCAAAACTACCTTGCATTGAGCCTACTGTTGGAATGCAACCGGCAGGATCAACATCAATATCAAGGAAATTTTTCACAAATAATGAAACTTCTTTCTTTAGAGATGGTATTCCATCAATTTCTGGATAAATAGCAGCAACTCCTCTTTGTAAAGCTTCGATTTCGGCATCTGTTCCAACCTGGGCAGGTGGCAAACCTGGAACGCCTATTTCCATGCGGATAAACTTTTTGCCTGAAGCTTTTTCGATATTATCGACAAGACGCTTAATTTCCCTGATAGTGGCTTTGCCAACTACCGGAACATTCAGCTCCCTGATCTTGTCGTTTACGATTTCAAAATCGATAGGAGTGTCATTATTTGCTATTTTCATCTGTATGTGAATTAGTTACACAAATTGCTTAATGTTTTGAAACATGCAGCAAAGATTAGAAATAGGTTTGTCATTATAAAGAGAAAGTGAAAATATTTTTTTGAAACGTGAAAACTGGATTTTTTTGAAGATCAGTATTTATTTTGCACTTTTTAGGTTATATATTTGTATTAGCTTTATATTATGCAAGTATTACATTTTCAATAGTTTTATCGGCATAAGAATGATTTTGGGATACATGTAAATGAGTCGGCAATTGGGCTGAAAAGAAACATCGACAAAAAATTGTAAAGCCATGAAAGCGAGTTATTTGATTAAACATCTTGTTGGCACTCTTCTGTTTTTTACAATCCTGTTTATTAGTGCCGGCCGGATAGATTACTGGCAAGGGCTGATTTATGTGTTTATCGGTCTTATTATGG